>JABAOF010002474.1_pt2 | contig 10303 bp, 13 predicted proteins | sample 7062171 | NCBI WGS metagenome assembly JABAOF01 (sample SAMN14538628, study PRJNA623070) | marine sediment metagenome | biome: marine biome [ENVO:00000428]; feature: marine pelagic biome [ENVO:01000023]; material: deep marine sediment [ENVO:00002113] | place: India: Gulf of Khambhat ... | reverse complement strand
CGTCAACGACCTTAAACCAGGTCCGGTTGACGAGGGAACCGTAACCCTCCACGAAAATCCCCTCAAGCTCCTGGTCTTTCAGCCAGCCGGTGTAGCTGGCCAGCATCGAGGCGTAAAACAGGGGATCGAGGTTGTGCCGGTTCTGATGGATCGTGATCCGGAAATCCTGGTGCAGCGGGCCTTCGTGCCCGAGCTCGTCCAGCAACGTCTGCACCTCCGGTGGGATCTCTGCCTCGACGAACTGTTTGTAGGTCCAGTGAGCCTTGCCCCGCGGAGTCGTGGTCACCCAGGCAGCCGGCGTCGGCCCGATGCGCACCCCGGCGACGGCGATCTTCCAGGCCAGACCATCCCGGTCGCGGCCCCCCTCGTCGTACCATAACCAGTTCAGATTCGGGCCCCGAGCGGAGTCGGGGTCTTTGAGGCCCTTGCACCAGACGTCGCTGCCTGTCTTGAAATGGAGGACAAAGGGTTTGCTCGGTTCCCAACCCCGCTCGGCCATGCGCCGGTCCCGTTCGATCACCCGGTCCCAGGGAATCCATTCGCGGAACTCGGGCCACGTACTATATTTAAAATTCTCGAAATCGGGATTCATGACGGCGCCCGGCAGCCCCTGCCGGATGCGCTTAAGCGCCTCCTGAGCTCCGCCGGCCGTCTTACCGCTGCCTCGGCCTCCGGACAGCAGCCGGAACCGCGCCGGGGAATTCAGAAAGGACCAGAGCTCATCGGATTGACGGGGATTGAAAGGCTTACCATCGGAGCGGTGCATATAGCCCTTGGGCCAGGGCGTAGGTAGAGCCTGCAACCGCTGCAACAGCACCACTTTGACAGCAGGCGGCCAGTTTCGCCAGTCTCGGTCAAGCTGTCTCTGTCCCATCGCTGGCAGACCCTTGTTCTAAGCCCGGCGAAGGGCCCTCGGCCTGCTCCTCTTCTGCATGTTTGATCGCGATGCCCAGACGCTCGAACTCCTTCTCGATCAGCGCGTCGATGTCGCCGACGTCGACGTTCACGTCGAGGCCACCCGCGGACCGTAGTTGGCCGGCCACATCCGGATCTGCAAAGCGGATCAGGGTGTCGGCGGCCTTGATACGATAATCGCCGCGCTGGGTATCGGAACCCATCACAGCGGCCAGGGCAGCGGGAGCGATGGCCGCGTATTCGGCCAAAGTCCGCCTCCGCTGTTGGCGGAAATGCTCTTCGATAGCAGCAGTCTCCTCATCAGTCCATTGGAGCACCCGTCCGATCACGATGTCCAAGGCCTGTTGAATCTTCTCGTCGCGCTTCCACTTCAGATGCCAAATCTTCTCGCAGCAGACGTCAATGTCGCGGAACAGCGGTTTGACCGGTTTCTGCTGCGCCCTTGCAAAGCCGATTTTGAGCACCGTGGAGCGCTTCTTCCGGGCGTGAGGTCCCCTGATTTTATCCAGGGCTTCCCGGATCTCGTCCGTCATCCACTGATATGCCTCTTCAGGCACGTCATCGATATGCATGCGTCACCTCCTGTCTGTTCCCGGGGCAAAAAAATCCCCCCGGACAGGGGTGGCCCACCGCTTGGGACGACGTCGGCGTCGAGCCCCCGACCCCATACACAGATTGCCTATAGACACGCGCAAGGAAACCTGGTAAACTATGGAGCAGAGGCAGCGAAGTCATGGAGCTCCGCTTTCACCAGACGCGCTATTTTAAGACGGCAAGGAGCCCATCCATTCTACATGAGAGTATTCGGTTTGTAAAGAGCTTTTGAGTCAAATCCTAGTTAAGTATCCCATAAAACGAAAAGCCCACTGGCCCCATCTGGGGCCACTGAAATCTACGTCCCCCAGGAGGGTAAGTATAATAACTAAGACATTCGCCTGGAGGCAGAAAAATGACCAATCTGATCTATCAACCCCGCGGCAGGGCCCGCGAATACGCTCGCCTGGCCTGTAACGTCTACCGAGGTTGCAGCCACGCCTGCGTCTACTGCTACGGCCCGGCCAGTACCCGGCGTAGCCGGGAGGAGTTTATACAAGCCGAGCCCCGGCCAGATTTCCTCACCCGCTTGAGCCGCGAGGCCCGCAAGCGGCACGACCAGCGACAAGGAGGCCAGGTCCATCTCTGCTTCACCTGCGATCCTTACCAGCCCCTCGAGGACCAGCACGGCCACACCTCGAAGGCCATCGAAATCCTGCACCGCTACGGGCATACAGTCTCGATCCTGACAAAGGCAGGATCTCGGGCGCTCAAGGACCTGGAGCTCCTCGGACCAGGTGATTCGTTCGGCGTCAGCCTCACGCTGGAGCCAAGCGCTCTCGGCCAGCAACTGGCCGAGTATATGGAGCCCCATTCAGCCCGGGCCCACGATCGGATGGCCAACCTGCAGGTCGTCAAGGCCTATTCCGATAAAATCACGACCTGGGCATCCTTCGAACCGGTGCTCTTTCCCCAACAGACGATCCGTATGATCCACCGGGTCGCTAACTTCGTCGACTTGATCAAGGTGGGTAAGTACAATCCCCACCGCGGCGAGGACCCGGCCTTCGCCGCAGCCCTGGTTCACCTGCACGAGGAGACCAACTGGGCAGCTTTCGCCCAGGAAGTCGCCGAGCTCCTACAGGATCTGAACGTCAAGTACTGGATCAAGGACAGCCTGGCCGGCTTCCTGCCTGAAGGCCTGCCCCGATCCTGTGGTTACAATCCCTTTGACTAGACAAGGAGGTAACATGAAAACAAACGAACGAACCGTCCAGTCCGACCAGAACTATGTCTTCGAGGTCACCCTCTATACCGACATCGACACCCTGCAGGAACCGGGGGAGACCTACACCGTCATCGCCGGTAACGATCAACAGGCCCGGCAGATGGCTATCGCCCTGGAGCTCGAGAAACGGCCTGGGCTCGCCGACAAACGGACCGGCTATCCGGTACACATCATCTTCTGCTCCACTTTCCCCATCGCCCGCATCGATGGAGGTGTCAGCGCAGGCACCGCTTCCCTGGCCCGCTATGTGCTCGCCGATCTGTGGGTCAGGCTCGACAACCGCCTGCATGAGCATACGGAGCAGACCTATAAGAAAAAGGAGCTCCCGGATGTGGATGTCGGCATAGCCAGCGGCCTTGAGGCCGCCCGCAAACTCGTCGAGGAGGTCGCCCATGACTACGGGATCGCCATCCCCAGGGACGAGGATTGAGGTCCGGACAGGCAAAGGAACCAAGAAGGAACCCTACACCTGGGCCTACGCCACAGTGGAGAAGATCACCCCGACGCGGCTGATGTTTCGCCTCTTCGGCGATCCTGCCGACATACCACCCGGCCGTTGTCGGCTCGATCAGCAGGACAAGACCTGGCGATTGTTAAAGTGCAACCTGTGCCACGGCGCAGAGCCCGACTACAGGACCGCAGTGTTCCTGCGGTATTTCAGCCAGCAAGCCGGCTGGATCGTCGTCGACGTCCACATGCGCTGCCTGCTGGAAACAGGCGGCACGACCTGGCAGATCGCCGATAGGCCGGAATTGTCGCAAAGCCAGATTGAAAGAGCCCGCTCGACCGACAAGGCGGAGGGCCAGCATGCTCTGCTCAGCCAGGCCCGCCAGGATCTGCAACTCTTCCGCGCCGACTTCGCCGACCTGGTCGCCGAACGGGATCGCCTGTTCAAGATCGCCGAGACCGCGCACCGGGAGCGAGCTATCGTCTGGTGGGATGAGGTGCAGGGCGCCATGTGGTGGGGAATCGAGCGGCCCGTCGATATGCTCCTGGCCTTGCGAGCCATCTACGATAAGCTGACTGAAGTCGCGCCACATCTACAAATGCTCCAGGGTAAGCTCCTCTAGCGGTTCCGCTTCCTCGAGGCCCGCGTTCGCTTGCGCCGCGATCGGCGCAGCCGCCGAGCCCGCCGGCGAGCCCGGGCCATTGCCTTGTCCATCGTCCCGGGCCGGCTCAGATCGGCCACGTGCTTGCCCTGGCCCTTCTCGAACTTGTGGAGCCGCATATAGCGCACCAGCCGGTCGTCGAGGGCCGCGACCGCTTTATCGGTGAGCTCGTCACTCTCCACGAACTGCAGCGGGCCCACACCCTGGTCAGTCACCCTCTGCATCGGTCACCTCGTTATCCAACGATACGGGCTCGATGAAAACGAAATTAATGTCGGTGCCAGGGACAAATGACTGGCAAGCCGGGCAGCAGAAGACCCAACCGACGTTGCGGTTAGCAGCGTCCCGAATGGCGTACATGCGGAGCTCGGACAGCGAGCCACAGCCGATGCAGGCGCACTCGTATGGCAAGTGACCAATGCTTCCATCATCCCCCATGCTCGACCTCCTCTTTGACCTCCGTCCTTTCTGGAACGGGAGAGATCACAGTCGCGGTGAGAACGCCATCGGTGATCTCCGCGATGATCGTGCCAGCCCGCTCGATGGCCATCCAGCCCCCAACGTCCTTGTCAGGTTCCGAGGCTTCCTCAAAACAACGTCCGCACCACTGCGCATCGATGTCGATCAGCATCTCTCGGTGCTTGCAGCGAGCGAGATATAAGGGCATAATCAACGTCATGCTCTTTTCTCGTGGTCGGGACCACAGCCGGGCCCATCCAGGAACGATCACGTCTGCTCCTCCTGCTTCAATCTCACCGCTTCTTGCCCCACGGCACAACGAAGGCCGGCCCAAACAAGCGGCACAAAGACGGTGAACCAGACCAGCATCGTGAGAGACGTGGTACCTATTTCCCAACAATATCCGTTGACTGCCTCAAAACAACCCGGCATGCAACCCCCCCAGACCCCCACCCCAGGGCCAAAAACAACTTCCGACTAGATACTTACGGTAAAGTTCAGCCCTGAACTCGACATAAATACGGTGGGGGGGCCATTTTTGACCCTCTCCGACCTACAAGACAAAGTCGAGCGGATAGTCCTGGTTGAGCACCTGCGTGATGTAGTTGTCAGCCTCAACGGCAACAGCCACCGCCGCATCGTTGAGCTCCATGAAGGCAGCCATACCGGGTACGTCCCAATCGAGCGTGGCGATCTCGACCGTGTCGGCAACGTGCTGGCGCAGCAGGTTTTTATAGGCCGTATTCTTGGCCTGCCGCTCAGCCCCTGGCGCGTGGGGCATCGCCATGACGACTGCCAACTCGGCTGCTGGCAGCGGGATCTGCGCGTGGTAGCCCTGCATAGGCAGCCACGTCTCCCCATCGCTAGAGTAGATGGCCCAGATATCGTGAATGACCCTGCCCGAGCCATCGATCCTGGCCTGGGGCCGCAGGGCCAGCCGGTACTTAAAAGTGTATGCCATGTGAACCTCCTCAAGGATTATAGAAAGACCACGTCAGCCTGATTGGCTCCGTTCTGATTGGAGCCATAGTAGAGAATCGTCGGCACGCTGAGAAACCCGGTCGGTGCATCGATAACGATGCGCAGGATATGGTCGATGTAGAGCTCCATCCTGTCAGCCAGGTAGCGCAGCCGAAAACGGTAGATTTGTCCCGGGATGAAAAAAGAACCGGGAGGTATCCAGTCTTCCTGCTGTGGCCCGGCGCCGGCGTCAAAGGCCATCGAGACGTTATCGTATGCACCCCAGAGAGCGATGTAGCATCCGTTCACTGTGTTTGTGCGGACGAAGGCCGGCCAGGCATTGCCGAACTTGGCGAAATTCGCTTCGCTGTGGCGGAAGATCATGCTCCAGGGGATCTCGCCGTAGTTGGGGCTGAGGAGTCCAACAATCGAGCGCGTGAGCGTGTCCGAACCGTCGACCCGGATGCCCCCGTTTTCGAGAGAATTGTCGTAGTTGGCGGGGACGACGGTAAGGCTGACGTTGTTCAATAAGATAGCCGAAACATCGTCAGCCCATCTTCCAGCCGTAGCACCGGAGGAGGCAAGAAGCCTGAAAACACAATTAGCTAAGGTCGCCTCTCTGAACACGCCATGAAATTCCTGCCAGGCGGTACTCGGCATTATGGCAGCGTTATAGATGATCGGGTCAGAATGAATGTGGGCATACAGCGCACTAGGGGCCCGCATATCCATCGAACCTGCCCCGGCGACACATGCCCAGATGTCCCAGGCCATGAACTTTCCTGTTTCCACCGCCAGAGTCTGGATGATTCCTTCCCAGGAAGCTCCTACATTAAACTGGATGGAGGCTGCCCCACTGTGCATGATCGTACCCTGAGACGAATCCCCTACGTCAAGGTCGGGAGTGCTCCAGTATGTCGGTATCCAGGGGTCACCTTGACCGCTGTCTATGTTGCCTCCACTTAATATGCTCTTGAGCACCTCGACCTGGTGTACCGTCAGGACACCTTCTCCGGCCTGATTTAGAATCCGGATCTCGACTTTCGTGTTGGCGTCGATCCTGGCCACCACGCGCTCAGACCACACCCACCCGGTAGGTGGCACGATCATGAATTCGTCGCCAGTGTCCCAGTTGTTGTCAGTCCCGCCCGATAGCGTAGCCACGATGGTATCCTGATTAGTACCCGAGACCGCGGTGATCGTCCCACTGGAGCCATCGGTGATGTTGTAGATTTTGCCGGTCACCAGCGAAGCGGGGAAAAACGCGCCAGCGCAGGTCATCGAGGCGGCATCGTCGCCGCCTGTGTGCTGGCCGACCAAAGGAGGGCCATCGAAATCCAAAAGTGAGGCCGCTCCAACGACGTCCCAGACCTGCAGCCGGGCCTCTTCGCGCCTGGAGTTGGAGTATGCCACCATCGGAATGATAGCATAGTCGGTGTTGGCCTCGAGGTTGGCGATGATGCCGATACCGTCGCCCACGTCATCGGCGCCGACGTTGTATCCCTGGGCGTAGATGCGCTTACCGGGCTCGACCAGGGCCAGATCGACAGTATTGAGCCAGCGGCCATTGCCCATTGTGATTTGGCCATCATTGCCGTTGCCCGATGAATCCGCTACAACGATACCAGCACCCTCGTCCATCTTGATGAGGAGCATCGTGTTGCCATCGACAGCCGGGGGATTGCAGGGGGATGGTGGCTTGAAGTGAGAGGTGTAGCGAATATTGTCTGACACCCGGAACCATCCATTTGCACCCTTCCAGCGATAACCAGCGGAAATGGCATCGATTGTCAGGGCAACAGCAGCATCGGTCTGATAGTTACCTACCGATGCATTGCCAGTCACAATGAGAACTCCATCAACAAAAATCCGCGGTTTCCGGTCGCCCGCTTCATTGTATGTGCATGCCAGGTGATGCAGCTTCCCATCAAGAATTACGACAGAGCCACCAGTGTCAGCAACAGCGGTCGTTGTATCACAGTAGACATGGAACCTGATGTCGCCGATTGGTTCCAGAACGACTATCCAGCCGAATCCTTTACCAATCACCTGTGCGTTTCCAGCGCCCGGAGCATCGAATCGGAAGCAACCCTCAACTGTGATTTGACCATGACCAGCAGCAACGCTCGGCAGATCATTGATCGTCGCCGAAGGAAGTACAGTAATCTGTGAGCTGGAACCATCAAATTGGAAAAATGGCCGGATCACCGGACTGCCCTGCGGCTTCCACATGGCGATCCACTGGTGGCCTGTGATCACGCCGTTATTGAGGGGATTGACCTGGGCGGCTGCGGTCGAGCCTGTCCCCTCGTTCATATGCCAGGCCTCGATCAGTCCTCCGCCCGGCGTTGGAGGAGTGCGGGGAGGGATAAAATCGCTACCATGAGAATGATGATCGCCAGCCCAGATTGCACCCCATCCCACACCGCCATCGAATGTGCGATTCTGATCTGGGTCATCTCCAATAAGCAGTGATACAGCTGCATCGCTCTCGTATGCACCAGCGGCGGCATTTTGCAGAGCATAGGAGGTTGCCCATTTCCCATCGACCGCCAGGTAGATTTTGTCGTCTACACCCTGGTTGAAGAACAGCGTAAAGTAATGCAGCTTACCATCTATGTAAGAGAAGTCGGTCGTCCTGGATTCGGCATCGCTCGTCGCAAACTCGATTCTAGCACGGAACCCGAGAGTGCTGGTGTGGTGAAGAAACCATCCATTCGTGAAACCGCTGATACACTTACACATCAGGAAGCCTTGGTCGGTTTTGCCGTGAGAATCAAACCGACCCCACATGCCAATCGTGAATGGCCCTGTTGGGATATCGTCCAGCGACACGTCGGAACCACAATTGACCCGGGTGCTTTGTCCGTTAAATTTCAGCGCATATGGCTGCGACAGATAGCCCCCATCCCACAGGAGCTCGGCATCTGCATCGAGCACCGAGGCCAGAGGATGGGACCAGGCCTGCCCTGTTCCGGTGAGCTCGCCAGCAGCGCAGTCTGTCGGCAAGCAAAAGAGGACGTCCCGCGACCCGGTGATGGTGCAGGGATCTACACCCGCTCCACCGTTGAAAATCGCCGCGAGCTCGTCGATCGGCCCGTTCTGGTTGAAACACAGCGGCTGTCCATAGACACCATCGGATAGCACCCTACGCCAGACGGTGAGACCGGAAATGACGGCATTGCCAGGATTTGCGGCATTCAGAGAACCTATGTTGATCACAGTGGCCGGAGTGATATCGACCCCGGCGCATGCACCGCCATAACTGAATAGATCGTTGATTCCGATGCGAAAGTCGTTCACCCCGTCGATGGTTTTCTTGGTGTCCCAACTACACGCCACGAAGTAGGTTGTCCCGGGCGTCCATGCCGAGACGTCAATACTAAAGCTCTGGAACGAACCGCTGCCATCCCGGATGGCGATGTACAGCTTATCGTTCGTGAATTTGTAGATGCCAAAGTCGGTTGAGTTGTAGATGTATTGCCAGATAGCGTTATCACCCGACCATTCGGGCGTGATCCAAAAGACGATAGTGCCCTGGTGATAGTCGAGCAAATTAGTCAAGCCACCCAGAGGATTACCAAGCAGACCGTTAGCTATCATGTAGAGACGGTCGCCTGCATCTGTCCCGTCAAATTTGCCCTGGGGAATGACACCGCACTCGAACGGCCCGGTAGCTAACCGCTTCGCCATGTTCGGCGTGAAGGTACACAGAGGCAGCGCAAAGCCAATCCCCGCCTCTTCCATCAAGGGATTCAAGAACTGTTGTGCCAGGGACATCTCCCTATCCTTTCAGATCGACGCTGATGATCCGTTTCTCTGTCTGCACGACCGGCACCCCCGCACCGTCGTGGCTCAGGAACTTGACCCACTGCCAGGCAGCCACCTCTTTGGGGAAAGTGTAGGACTTTCCAGCAGCCGGACCGGTGATCTGGGCCAAGACGCCATCGGCGGTGTAGAGTAGCTGGTAGGTCCCGCCCTGCTCGCTGGAGACCAGAAAGCCGAGATTGGCGGTCGTCCAAGCAGCCGGCATGTGCGCCCCACCCATCGTGTAGGGCGCCATCTCAAAAGGCGTCGATTCACTCCCGTCAACGTCGATCTCAACATTTGAGCGGCTACATTTCCTCACGATGAAGAACACGTCACACCTCCTTGTTGTCTTCCGATTGCCCGTCCTCGTCGAGCCGGGCACACAGCATCTCGCCGGCGATCAAACGAATAGAATCACCGACGAACAAAAGGCCGTAAGCCACACACAGCACGGCGTGAGGCATCCAGGCCTGGATCGGCAGTTGTTTGTGCCTAGCTAGTTCCGCCAGGAACAGGTCTCTGGAATCCTCGTCCTCGCCCATCCCCACCTCCTGACAGTCCACCGGCCTCGATAAGCTCGATCACCCGACCCACCTGGTCACCCAGGTAGACCAGGGCCATCGCCATCATATAGAGGGCTTGCGTATCCTCGTAGACATCGTTCTGCACCATGCGCATCACGACCCCCCGGGCATCCCGAGCCCTGTCCTCGACGTCGAGGGCCACGGACCCCTTCAACACCTTACTGTTGGTCGTCACAGCCTTGCCTCCACGAACCCGCCCTCAGCGGCTCTTGATCTCGGCGAGGAAGTGAACCTCGCTACGATCTGTCCCCGCATAGTAGCCGGAGAAGTCGGCCAGTCGCTTGCCGACCGTCCGCTCCAGCATCCAACGACACACCTCCAGGTAGACCCCGGCGAGAGAGAACCCAAACTCCTGCACTGCCTCGGTCAGCGATGGGATCACCTTACAGCTATCCTCCATCTGCTCAATCCGGGGGAGCAGGCGATCGGTGACCACAACGTACAGCCTTTTGGGCCGCGGCCGCTTGGTGTTCAGAAAAGCCCGGACCACCGGCCAGGGATCGAGGGGCCCGTCGACGTCGAGCAGATTCACGGTCCAGGCAGCCCCCGCGCCGCAGCGCAGGGCTATAGCCGGATCTCCCACCAGCACCGACCAGGTGGGCCGCTGTTGGCTGATCTCCCGCGCGGCGTCCAGGTACTCGACG
>JABAOF010000409.1_pt1 | contig 10308 bp, 8 predicted proteins | sample 7062171 | NCBI WGS metagenome assembly JABAOF01 (sample SAMN14538628, study PRJNA623070) | marine sediment metagenome | biome: marine biome [ENVO:00000428]; feature: marine pelagic biome [ENVO:01000023]; material: deep marine sediment [ENVO:00002113] | place: India: Gulf of Khambhat ... | reverse complement strand
TTCGTGCTTCGAATTTAAATCTTTTCTTGCAGTGGTATGATATATCGATGTATTTTTACACTTCCTGTGCGTCATTTAAGGCTTGACGCGACATCAGAAGTCTTCGTATATCTTGATGTAGCTTTCTCTCTTTAATTCTTCTATATATTCGTCGAGTTTTTTGTTCTGCTCTTCCATTCTTAATTTATTCTCGATCTCAGCCCGGACATTTTTGTACTCCACCAATTGGGGCTCTACTCGTTTGATTAACTGCAGGATGTACCAGCCATTGTCAGTCTCTACCCAACCGGAGATTTCCTCTTTCTTTAATTTCAAAGCGGCTTCTTCAAGGGCGGAATCCAGTTCACCCTGTTTAAACTCTCCAAGCAATATTTCCCCACCAGGAAGCTCAGTATACTTTTTGGCCACTTCTTCAAATGACGAGGCTTTCATTTCCCCATCAATGGTTGCCATTTTTTCTTTAAGCAGCCGTTCACCCAGGTAGTTGGCTTTATCAAGGAAAATACAATTCAATGTGAGTTTTAAGGGTAGGGTATAGTCCTTAATATTTTTTTTGTAATATTCCATAATGGCAGAGCTGTCGATGTTTATTTTCGGTCCGATCATTTCACTGATGAATCTTCCCTGGATCCTATTCTCTTTGATCTGTTTTTTCCACTCCTCGAAATTGATTCCCTGTGATGCCAACGCACGTCTTAACTCTTCATCTGTATTGAGATTATTTTGCTTTTTCACATCCTTTATAAGGAGTTCCACTTCACCATCAACGTCGTAGTTTTTCTCTTTGGCGTAGGAAAGGATTAACTTTTGTTCAATCAGCCGCTCCAATAGGGTTTTTTTCATCTCTGCTACCTGTTTTGCCAATTCTTCTCCTTCGTACTGTTGGGCCAGTGCCCTGGTCAAATCCAATTCCGCACTTTTTAATTCGGAATAGGTAATCAGTTCCCCATTGACAACTGCGTAGATCTTTTCAATTACCTCTGAAAAGCCCAAAAAGTTGCAAAGAAGAATGACCAGTGTTGTTAAAATTATTTGTTTATTTATTTTCATCTCCTATATCTCCTATAGTATTGGTATTATTATTAACCGGTTGGTACTGAAAATATAATTCTTTGTAGTTAATATTGATTTTTAAGCTTTCTCTTGCCTGGTTTAAAAATTTTCGATAGGCTTCCCTCAGTTTATTGGAAAGCAGTTTATTTTTAATTTCAGATTTTACTTTTTTTAGATACAACAGGCGTTCTCGTTTCTTTTTAGTGACTTTGAAAATATGAAAGCCGTATGATGATTCCACCACAGGACTAATGGTGTTTAGCGGTAGTGAAAAAACCACGTCTTCCATATCTTTTGGCAGGGTTCCTTTTTCAAAGTATCCCATTAAGCCGCCTTTTGAAGCTTCCATGGATATGGATTGTTTTTTAGCCAGCTCTTCGAATTTTTGGGGGGAATTTTTCAATTCTCCCCTGATTTTCAGGGCAGTTTCTCTGTCTTTTACCAATATCTGGTACAACAGAACTTCAGTTTTTTTCCGGAATTCATCGAGATTTTTCCGGTAGTATTCATTGACCTCTTTATCAGATACTTCGATGTGGTTGTACACGTTATAGTATAAAAATTTCTGAACTTTAACCGCATCAGCATGGGCTGCTTGATCGATGCTTTCCCGGGGAATTTTTAAATTACTCAGGTATTCATCGAAATCCATTTGATGCATTGGAATTTGAGCCTTTGCAGAGAAATATAAAATAATTCGATGTTCCACAAAAGAATCGAAAATTCGCGACATCAATCGGGGAGGAAGTTCCTGGTTTGGGTCTTCTGCTAAACCGGGGTATTGAACCTGGAGAAATCGCTTAAAATCTTTGTTGGATATTTGTTTCTCATTTATTTGCAAGATGATCCTGTCTTCAATGGGCGTAACTGCTTCTGCCCCTGCCTTCTCATCCGTCTCAGTAACTTGCTCCGAAGGCTGTTTTTTGCTGCAGTTGAGACAAAAGAAACAAAGCAGAGCCAACAGGATTATTAGAATGAATTGTAATCTCTTCATATTCATCTCAGGGACAATTATATACTATTTCTATTTTCTATTCAACATTCAATGTTCAATTTCAGCAATTCCGGTCTTTCTTTCCCAGGTAACGTCTAAAAATCTCCGGCAATACCGAGTATGACTGAATGATATTCGCGGTAATGGGATGACGGAATTCAAGGGAATAAGCGTGAAGGGCCAATCGCTTAAAGGTGTGATGTTTACCGTAGACACGGTCCCCCAAAATGGGATTGCCGTAATAGGAAAGATGAACTCGAAGCTGGTGGGTCCTGCCGGTGTGGGGAAATAACTTTACAAAGGAAAAATCACGGTCCGGATAATAGCGGATCACTGAAAATTCTGTGATGGCTTCCCGCCCCTGCTCATTATCTACTACTTTAAACCGTGTCCTGTCCCGGAGAGACCTGCCAATTGGCGCATCAATGACACCGTTCCTGTATCGCATACCACCGGATACCAGTGCCAGGTAGGTTTTTTTGATTTCCCTCCGTTTGAATTGCTTCTGCAAGCGTTTCATGGTATTGGTATCCTTTGCCAAAATAAGCACCCCGGAAGTATCCTTATCCAGCCGGTGCACAATACCCGGACGCTCTGCATCTTCAATTTCATTAATTCGGGGATAAAGAAAACGAAAAACATCCAAAATGGTCTCCCGGTGCTCACCGGAACCGGGATGCACCGAAACGCCGCAGGGTTTATCGATAATCAACAGGTAATCGTCCTCGAATAATTTGATCAATTCCAGGGAAGGTCGGTATTCTTTCTGCTCCCTGTCAAGTTCCACCAGTTCCACATCCACCACATCTCCCTCATGGATTTCAATATTTTTTTTGTAAATTGGTTTATCGTTTAATTTGACGTGATTTCCTTTGATTATATGGGCCACCTGGGACCGGGACATTTCCGTCAGTGATTCGGTTAAAAAATGATCCAATCGGGCATAGGTTTTCCTGGCCTTAAACCGTTTATGTTTCACATGGGAGGTCATTGGTCATTGGTCATTGGTCATTGGTCATTGGTCATTAGTTATTGCTTATTGCCAACTTCCTACTTCTCACTTCTTACTTCCTACTTCCCCTCTTCTCTTCTTCATGTTCCTTCGCGTCCTTCGCTTTTTGGGCGCGGTCGCCGACCGCCTTCGCGGCTGCTTTTTTAAATCTTCTGAACAACATGATGGCGACAATAATTGCGATGATACTGACTAATTGGGGAACCGAAAGGCTGGTAAAGGGATGTTCTGTACCTCCGAAAATATAACCCCTGCCGTCGTCGCCCCTGAAGAATTCCACGAAGAATCGTATAATTGAATAATTAAATATATACAGCACAAACACCTGGCCGTTGAATTTTTTCTTTCTAAAAACAAACAAGAGAATGATAAAGTTTAAGAGGTTTAGAATAGCTTCCATTAATTGCGTAGGCCAGAGGGGAATATGATGGGGAACGCCGGTAGTGGTCTCGGGGTTGGTAAATTTCAGGGCAATGGGGGAGTCATGGGCTTCTCTTCCCCAGCAGCAGCCGGCGGAAAAGCAGCCCATTCGTCCGAAAAAGTGGGCCAGGGCCACTGCCGGTGCCAGTACATCGCCGATAACCTTGAAATCCAGTTTATGTTTCCGTACATACCATAACACAAATAAAATGGCAAAGATTATTCCACCTTGAAAGGTCCCCGCTGACGTAATCAAGGATGGGATCTCCCCGGGATTCTTTAAGTAGTAACCAAGCTCGGTGAAGAAGTACCAGATCTTGGCCCCCACCAGCCCCACCAGGATGGCATAAAAAAGAAAATCTGCCAATACCTTTTTATCCAGGTTCTCTTTCTTTGCCAGGATTAAACTTAAACCAATACCGCACACCACCCCTACGGCCAGTAAAAAACCATAAGTATGAATCGTGACGGGTCCAATTTTAACTAGAATTGGGTGCATTTTCCCCTCCATATTGAGATAATAAGCAGAATAACACCAATGCTGATAAAACTATCGGCAACATTAAAGGTGGGCCAGCGGAAATTTTTAACGTAAACCTCCAGGAAATCCACGACATAGCCCTGTTTAAGGCGATCGATAAGATTTCCTACAGCGCCGCCGATAATAAATGATAATGATGTGAGTTCAAACGCGCATTTGGATTCAAGTTTAAGAAAGAAGTAAATCACGATAACAAGGGCCGCCAGCGAAAATATGGTGATGAGTTTGGGGATAATCGTATTGGAGGATTGGGAAAATATCCCCCAAACAGCACCCTTGTTTTCCACGTACCGGATCAGGAAAAAGTTTTTAATCACGTGAATAACCTTATAGGGATTATCATTAAAAATTGATTGGATAACAATTTTTGAAGCCTGGTCCAGGATAATAATAAGACTGAAAATCACGACGTACTTTTTTTTATTCTTCAGCGTCAATATTCATCTCCTTTACAACATGGTTACACCGCAGACAGAGGTCCGGGAATTTATTCTCTGAGGTATCCCCTGTAAACCAATTCCAGCACCTGGGGCATTTCTTGCCCCCTGATTTACGGATATGGATACGCGTTTCATCCGCTTCCGTTTGTTTCACGTTTATTTTTGAAACCACCAGGATTTCTTTAAACAGGTCCATCTCGCCCGAAACCAGGTCGTAATGTTTTTCGGAAACGTCCATGTCGATTTCCGCTTCCAGGGAATCGCCAATGATCTTTTGGTTCCTGGCCTCTTCGACTTCTTTTAAAATCCTGTCCCTGAGAGCAATGATATCTTCCCATTTTGGGGTATTTAGTCTATCTAAGTATTTTTTCTCCACCTCCGGGAACCGGTGCAAATGCACCGATGCTTCTTTACCCCTGAACTCCGGCATGTGCTCCCATACCTCTTCGCAAGTAAATGAAAGAACCGGGGCCAACAGCAATACTGTCTCTTTCAACAATTTAAAAATCACGGCCTGGGCGGTCTTCCTTGAGGTAGAGTTGGACGCGCTGCAGTAGAGATTGTCTTTCATAATGTTAAGATAAAACGCACTCAAGTCAACAGTAAAGAAATTGGAGATGGTATGGTAAATAATATGATACTCGAACTCCTGGTAAGATTGAAGAATTTTTTTCTTCACCTGCTGGAGTTTGCTGAGGATGTAAAGGTCTACTTCCCGGAGGTTTTGGTCTTTGAGGGTATCTATTTCGGGGTTGAAATCAGACAGTACACCCAACATAAATTTCCAGGTATTGCGGATTTTCCGGTAGCTTTCTGTCACGCGGGAGAGGATTTCATTCCCCAGCCTGATATCTTCCCGGTAATTGACCATAGCCACCCAGAGTCTCAGGATTTCCGCGCCTTTTTCGTTGATAATGGTTTGGGGTACCATCACATTGCCCAGGGATTTTGACATGGCCCGCCCCTGTTCATCCAGTGCCCAGCCGTGCGTAATAACGGTTTTGTAAGGGGATTGTTCTTTGGCGCTGACCGCCACCAACAACGAGGAGTGAAACCATCCCCTGTACTGGTCGCCGCCTTCCAGGTACATATCCGCGGGGAAGCGGTGCCCGCGGTAATTTTCCATCACGTTAAAGGAGGAACCGGATTCAAACCATACGTCGATAATATCCATGCCTTTTTTAAAATTTTTACTTCCACAATTGGAACAGGTGGTACCAGCCGGTAAAAATTCGGAGATTTCCCCGGTATACCAGGAATCGGAACCATGGACCCGAAATTGCTCTTCGGTTTTTTGGACGGCTTCAAGACTTAACAGGGGTTCGCCGCAGTCCTTGCAGTAAAATACCGGGATGGGCACTCCCCAGTCTCTTTGCCGGGAAATGCACCAGTCCGGCCGGGTGGCAACCATATTGTAAATGCGTTCTTCGCCCCATTTAGGCAGCCAGCGTACTTGTCTGATCTCTTCCAGGGCGTTTTTTCTTAAATCTGCCGTATCCATGGCAATAAACCACTGTTCCGTTGCCCTGAAAATCACCGGTTTTTTGCAGCGCCAGCAGTGGGGATAGGAGTGTTCCACGGTGGTATCGTACACCAGCCGGTTATTGGTCCTTAAATCTTCTACGATTTCAGCATTACTTTTAAAAATGTGTTTTCCTTTGTATTTTCCTGTGGTATCGTCGAAAAGACCCGCGGAGTCTACGGGTGAATAGATATCCAGTCCATAGTCCAGGCCCGCCTTGTAGTCTTCTTCTCCGTGGCCCGGGGCCGTGTGCACGCAACCCGTTCCCTGGTCCAGTTCCACATAATCTGTATTGATGATGATGGAATTACGGTTATACAAGGGGTGAAGGGTGTTGAGGCCGTTAAGGTCTTTCCCTTTAAATTCCTTCAATAATTTGTATTCTCCACCTGTCAATTCCGCGATAACAGGAATTAAGCGGGCGGCAGCAATGTAATATTCGCCGTTTAATTCAAAAAGGGCATAGTCGTATTCGGGCTGCACGGCAATGGCTAAGTTAGCCGGGATGGTCCAGGGAGTGGTGGTCCAGATGAGCACAAAAATTTCTTTATCTTTGAATTTTTCCAGGAAGCCGGGGATATCTTTTAAAAGGAATTTCACATAAATGGAGGGCGATGTATGGTTGGCATATTCCACTTCGGCTTCAGCCAGGGCAGTGGCGCAGGAGGTACACCAGTAAACCGGCCGTTTTTTTCTCAGCACATTGTTGTTTTTCACAAAGGACTTAAAATAATTGATTACGGTTGATTCGTAGATGGGATCAAGTGTGGTGTAGGGATTGTTCCATTCACCAAAGACTCCCAACCGCATAAATTCCTCCCGCTGAATGTTTATGAACTTTTCTGCATATTCCCTGCATTTTCGTCTGATATCGCTAATATTCATCTCTTGTTTTTTGGGGCCCAATTGTTTATCTACTTTGATTTCGATGGGGAGGCCGTGGCAATCCCATCCGGGTACGTATGGTGCCTGGAAGCCTTCCATGGTTTTGGTTTTGACGATAAAATCCTTGAGGATTTTATTTAATGCGTGTCCCAAGTGGATATTGCCGTTGGCATAGGGAGGGCCGTCGTGCAGGATGTAGAGATCGGCATCCTTGCGTTTTTCCAAAATTCTGTGATAAATATCCAATTCTTTCCATTTATTAAGAATTTGCGGTTCTTTCCGGTTCAGTTGGGCTTTCATGGGAAAGTCTGTTTGCGGCAAATTCAGTGTGTTTTTCCACTTAATTTTTTTTTCATCAGTCATCTGGATGTCTTAACTCCGTGGTCATTTATTAAGCTGTTATTTTCCCTTATTTTGTCTTTTTAGTCAAGCCATTAATCCGCTGCCTATTTTTTTAGCCGCTTTTTTAGCCACGAAGTTACACGAAGAAACACGAAGAAGAGAAGTAAGAAGTAGGAAGTAGGAAGTAGGAAGAAAAGAAGAGAAGAAGTTGAGAGGGTGAGAAGTTGAGAAGTAAGACGAAACCAATGGGGTAGGATGACAGGAACAACGTAATACAGGTTGACCGTGTATGAAAAGCTTTTGCGGGGGATTCCAAAGGGGGCGGTTTTCTCGAAAAGAGCCCCCTTTGGCCGCCGGAGGCAAGAAGAGTTTTATAGGAGTTTCAGGATGGGCAGTCTGAACGTTTTTTGAGTTTTACTTGTCTGGCCCCTTTTCCATCGATACGCAGCGCCGGCTTTCAGAGGATTTTGATATATCCATGGATTGGTTACTTTTTAACAAGGGGGCAATGTTTTATAAGTGAAAAGGATGTAAGGGAGAGGGAAAGGGAGTTGGAACAAGCGGTGGAGGAGTTGAAGCGCCAATTGGAGGAGGAGCGTAAAAAGCATGAGGTGGAGTTTAAGAGGCTTGAGGTGGAGTGCAAGAGGCATGAGAAGGCCGCGCAAGATAACGCGGCCGGGCTGGAGAAGAAACCGGAGGTGAGGGAATTATTGGACACCATGGCGCGGGTCCCGATGTTGTTTTATGAGATAATGCTTCATTTCCAGAAGTTTAAAGTGGAGAATGTGGAGTTATTGGTTCCCCCCCCGGCACCGCAGGAGTAAGAAAAAGGGCCGGGAAAAAGGCAGCGTTTTACGACCTTTGTTCTCATCAAACAAAAGTCGGTTAAAATATGTTAGACAAAAATCTCTGTCCCCAGGATAGAAATTCCAATAAAAAAATGAACACCCTGATCCATGGGTAAGAGATCCTGTAAAGAAGCATCGATGCCCTGTTCCAGGGATAGGATTTTTTGTTACGGAGTATCGACGTCCTGTCTCTGTTTTCTTCTCCCGCAAAGAAATGTAAAGATAACCGGTCATGGATGATGAGATGTCTACTCTTTTTTACTAGACGACTATACTCGATGATAAGCCGTCTATTCTTTTTTAATAGATGGCTATATGTGATGATGAGCCGTCTACTCTTTTTTAATAGCTGACTATACATCGATGATAAGCCATCTACTCTTTTTTACTAGACGACTATACTCGATGATAAGCCGTCTCCTCTTTTTTAATAGATGGGTATACGTAATGATGAGCCGTCTCCTCTTTTTTAATAGATGGCTATACGTGATGATAAGCTGTCTACTCTTTTTTATATAGCTGGCTATATTCGATGATAAGCCGTCTCCTCTTTTTTACTAGACGACTATACTCGATGATGAGTCGTCTCCTCTTTTTTAATAGATGGCTATACGTGATGATAAGCCGTCTACTCTTTTTTACTAGACGACTATACTCGATGATGAGTCGTCTCCTCTTTTTTAATAGATGGCTATACGTGATGATAAGGCATCTACTCTTTAATGAGTGCAATGCCCTCACCAGGAGACGAATGGAAATAGCCACAGAGAGCACAGAGGTCACAGAGAGTTCCCCCACTCAACTTACTCACCTATTTCCATAATAGCGGACTTGACATAAAAAAACAGATGGATTTTTTTGCCTGGCCCCGTTTTCCTTGCAATATCAGGTTTTTTGGCTTATAATAAACCTATGACAGAAATGAATGCAGCAGCACATACCGGAACGAACCGCCGGCCCGCTCGATACATCTATTACATTTTGTTTACGGTTTCCGGGTTTTCAGGTCTTATTTACGAATCTATCTGGACCCATTACCTGAAATTGTTCCTGGGGCATGCGGCATACGCGCAATCCCTTGTCCTGGTTATCTTCATGGGGGGTATGGCACTGGGCGCCTGGGGGATTTCCAGGTACAGTCTTAAAATACGCAACTTATTAATCGGCTATGCATTGGTGGAACTTATTATCGGCGCGGTGGCCGTCCTGTTTCACCCGGTGTTTGTAAAAGTGGTGAACCTGGCGTACACATCGCTTATACCCAACATAAATTCGCCATCCGATATCAACCTTATCAAATGGACCCTGGCGGCACTGCTGATCCTGCCGCAGTCGGTTTTATTAGGGACAACCTTTCCGTTGATGAGCGGCGGTGTGATCCGTCGTTACCCGGATCAACCGGGCAGGTCTTTGGCGATTCTTTATTTCACTAACAGTCTTGGCGGGGCCGTTGGTATCCTGGCTTCCGGTTTCCTGTTGATGGGCCGGGTGGGCCTGCCCGGGACTATTGTTGTCGCCGGGATACTGAACTTATTATTGGCCTTTGTCGTTTGGTTTATAAGCAGGAATAAGGAGACCACCGGTTCACAGTCGAGCACTGCGTTTCCAGCCGCACCTGGCGGTGGATCACCATCCAGGCTGCTTTATGGTTTTCTTTTGGTGGCGGCCCTGACCGGTACCGCATCATTCCTGTACGAAATCGGCTGGATACGGATGCTGTGCCTGGTGCTGGGCAGTTCTACCCATGCCTTCGAGTTGATGTTGAGCGCCTTTATCCTGGGTCTGGCATTGGGTGGTTTTTTTATCCGGCGCCGGATCGATCGATGTGAAAACGTCGCTAAAAGTATGGGGGTCAGGTATTTTATGCAAGATACCATTTCCGTGAACGTGGCTGATGAGATGGGGGGTGAATTAAGAATTTAGTTCGCTTCGCTCACTATTGGCTGCCTGCCTGTGCGTGCCGCGTGTCCTAAGGAGCACGCAGACAGGGAATGATGGAATGTTGTGGGTGACAATAATAGAATGATGGGATGGCGCCCTTCAGGCAAATAAACGCCTGCGGCGGGAAAGGTTTGCTGCAACCAGTCCGGTATAAGGTATGATAAAGGTCGCCTTCCCGGAATCCATCGATGAGAAAAATCAGTAGGTGTGAAGCTGGAAGCCGGTTACCACGATTTCGGGGACAAGGGGCCAAAGGTCAAGAAAAATGTCATCGTAACAAGTAACAAAAAATCAGCAAGTCAGTCTTCTT
>JABAOF010000930.1_pt3 | contig 10309 bp, 10 predicted proteins | sample 7062171 | NCBI WGS metagenome assembly JABAOF01 (sample SAMN14538628, study PRJNA623070) | marine sediment metagenome | biome: marine biome [ENVO:00000428]; feature: marine pelagic biome [ENVO:01000023]; material: deep marine sediment [ENVO:00002113] | place: India: Gulf of Khambhat ... | reverse complement strand
ATGGGAGGAGCTCACGTAACTTTCCTGCCTGATGAAGCCCTGGAGCACTGCGACTATGTAGTAAGGGGTGAGGGTGAAAAAACGATTGTTGAGTTTATAGAGGCTTTTGAAGATTCTACTGGATCAAAAGCAATGAGCAATATACTGGGCCTTTCATTCAAAGAGGGAACAAAGATACGACACAATGCAGACCGGCCTTTGATGACAGAAAAGGAATTTGAATATCAACCATTTCCCGATCTTACGCTGATTGAGGGCCACGAAAAAATCATGCTTACGCCCATCATGACAAGCAGGGGTTGTCCCCACCGCTGTAAGTTCTGTTCAGTAACACCGATGTTTGGGAGAAAATATCGTAGAAGAAGTGTGGAAAGTGTAATATCGGAGATAAAGGATAAAGACCCTAAGCCCAGGCAGATCTTCTTCTACGACGATAACTTTGCAGCAGATCTAAGACGGAGCAAACGGCTTCTTCGCAGAATGAAAGAGGAAGATCTTGTAATTCCTTGGTCAGCACAAATAAGGACGGATGCTACCAAAGACGGAGAATTCCTGTCCTTGTCCAAAGAAACCAAATGCTTCCTTTTTCAGATCGGAATGGAATCTATTAACCCCGATACTTTAAAAGACTATCATAAGCTGCAGGATGTAAAAGATATAATCCAGAGCAATGATGTCCTGCAGAAAAACGGGATCAGGACTCATGGTATGTTTGTTCTCGGTTCTGATTCGGACGATGTTAAAACAATCAGGGACACTGTCAGTTTTGCAAAAAAGCATAAAATTTTCACTGTTCAGTTCCTGGTTCTGGTACCGCTTCCCGGTACTGAAACTTTCCGAGAACTTGATACAGCAAATAGGATCTTTACTAAGGACTGGTCACTTTATGATGGCCACCATGTAGTCTTTGAGCCGAATCCGGAAAAAATGACAGTTTATCAGCTCCAGAAAGAATCCTTTCTGGCAATGAAAAAATTCTACTCTCTATTGAGATGCCTGAAGAGTCTTATAACCTTTAGAGTAGTGAAAGCATATTTCAGGTATACGGGGCACAGCATTGTCAAAAAGTGGGGTAAGTCCAACCGGAGTCTACTTAAAAACCTCAAGGAAAGATTTGCCGTTCCTAAAAAGGACAGTTCATAAGGAAACCTTTTTACCTTATTCAATCTCAATCAGAAATGTTCTGTTTTAAATTTTATCTAGTAAGTATGTCCTTTGCTGCATACAGCAGTGCTGCCACTTGCATTTAACTCATACTGTCCACCAAATGGCTCTTCAGGATTTTCCTTAAGATATCCGCTGCTCACAAGATGCTCTAAGTCTGAAGGATAAGTGTCATTATTTGTGTAATAGGTTTGAATTGCTCCATCAATTGTTCTCAGATTACCCCTGCAGGTGTTCTGCTTGGTCCAATTTAAGGTTACAATAAAAGTTGGTATTGCTAGCGAAACAAGAACAGCAATTACGGCTATTACCACCATCAATTCAATTAGTGAAAAGCCCTTTTCCCTTTTTTCGACTTTTATCCTCCTTATTAAGAACCTAGCTACGGGTACGTATGCTATATAAAAAGTGCTTTTGTTTTCGCTCTCTTTATTAAATTCTCCTTTAATAATGGTGTGGAAGAGGTTGGCTTCCATATACTAAAGAAGTTACAAAGATAAAAATCTGAGATTCACTCTACCAATCTCACATTTGGTGCCGGTAGAACACCCGTCTAAAACCCTTTATTGTTCCTTATGATATAATCACTCTAAACGATAATTCGAGTTTGGTTAAACCGCTTAACTGAAAAGGGTGTCTATTTTGGAAAAAGAGACTAAGAAAGGTAAAGGAACAATTTACAGGAAAAAGAAGAAAATTGGAGAAGCCAACTACCAAATAACAGCTATACCTGTTGTAGGATTCATCGGCTTTATGGGCGGTCAAGATAGTAGCGAAAGAACTGAAGAAATATATGGATACCTTACTAATATTAACGCAAAAAATTTTAATGAGGATGATGAATTCGTGCTGCGGTTAGCAGATGGAAGCAGAGTACGCTTTAAAGCTATTGATTACTATCCACCTGATAAAACAAGTGGAATGAAAATAAGGGGCAGTATTATGCGCAAACGTTCTCGTAAACTACAATCCGAGAATAACTGATGGGGGAAATATCCTGTCAGCTTAACCTTTGCTATTCTTTTTCCTAACAACATTAGTCAGAGATTTCATATGCAGACTACCCACTATAGTCATAATCACCACATCTAAACCCTTTTTAAGATTCGTATGGTGAGTTTATCTTCTTTCCTTTATTAAATATTTATATTTATCCCAATCAAAAGACTCCTGTTCTTTATATGAGCCTTTAGTTGCATTTAAAAGCCCTTTTCAACAGCATCGATATCTTCTTTCAGCGGCATTGGGTCGTCAAAATTCTGCTTTCCTATAAGACGGTACATTATGGAAGCAGGATCATCCGTATGTTCTGCGCCAAGAGCATGACCAAATTCATGCATGAGAACCAATCTAAGTTCATTTTGATTTCCAAACATAAAGATATCAATCTTCTTTTCCGAGCGCTTGTAGCTGCCCTGGGCTTCAACTTTACCCTCGTTTTCTTTCAACTCATTTTTAAGGCTTGACAAATCGCGATTATACGTCTGAATGTTACTGTTCAAGAGCTGGATAGCCTGTATCAAGTTATTCTGTCTGTTTTCTAATTCCAATTTCTTTTTTTGCAGCATCTGGTATGTTCCTCTTGGAGCTCCACCAATATTATTCCAGTATGCAACATCACGATTGTGTTTCTCTAAATCTCTTTCAAATTCTTCAATCATATCTTCAAGCTGTTCTTTTGTGCTACTGATGCTGGTATTTGCAAGGTTGAGGCCCGAGACTTCCGTCCTTAGTTTTTCAAGATTGGCCTGTCGCTGGTCATATACTAAATTTATTTTGAACGGTGCATTGGGATCATAAATGAGGACGTCTTTATCTAATGCCCAGTTCCATCGATTTGCAGCATCCTCTGATAGACGAGTCATTTCATCTTGCGATATGTTAAACCTACTATCAATCTGACCGATGCTGTATTTTACCGGAAGGTCTGCAAAAGCAAAATAAAGGAAAATAATTAATATTGACGCAATGACCGCAAAGATAAAAAATCGCTTCATTTTGGCAACCGGACTCTTACTCTTACAATTTTTATAAAAAGATATGCTTTCCCCTGTGGAGTACTATGGAATTTGAAACATTTCATAATTATTAACTGTTAAATTTTTCTCCATGATCGGGTCCTTGGATTCTTATTTACCCTCATTTAGTTTAGTCTGAATTTTTTAGAATCTCAATACGACAGCAATACTTCTCCCTCCCATCCAATCTGAGTGTTCATATTCACAGTTAGCAACCAGATGATCTATTCAACATTATTGGAACAAACTTGGCTTCACTACAACGGCTACTCTACCTTATTACAAAACAAAAAGACCCAGACACACTATCTGGGTCTTTTTGCAGTAAACTTGTACAAATTCGCTATGTGCTGAAAGAGCTATAAAATTTTTGCATAGCAAATATACCAGCGAGAAGATTAGATTTCTGCTGAGTGGCTAGATTGCGCTTCTTACTCTCCACTAAATGGTATTGCCGCCTGAGCTGTAGCCGCTCTCCTCCAAGATGAGTTCATCGCTATACCTGGCTCAAAGCCGTCCAAGGTGACGTTAGTACCAATTGTCGAAGCTAAAGCCCTTATTGACTCTCCATTAACTTCTGGATACTCATCACCAGCTTCCATCCAGCAACCAGACAGCTCCTGCTTGCTAGCAAGCCAGCGGCCTAGATCATTCGCATACTGGCGTGCAGCTCCACCCACTGCAGTAAAAGCCATCACAGCATAAGCTGTATCTTGGATAAATCCACCAACACCATTCTCATCATCGGCGAGAGCTATTAGCTGGTTGAGAAGTGAAACAACTTCACTATTGTACTGGCCAGCAAAGCCACAACCAATCAATGCACGCACTGCACCACTTACATTCAAAGCGTACCACGAGGTATCGGTCCCGTAGTAAAAAGTATCATTGGTATTAGCAAGAATAGCCGCTGCCTGGTTAGCCCAATCCGTGTCACCAGACATATGGGCCGCCTCAAGGAAGAAAGCCATATCCCAGGCACTACGCCGGTTAATACTACGAAACAGGCCATCAAGATCACCTGCGGTTGGCCAGAAAATGATGAGATTGTTCCATTCGAGATTTGCCCTGGCTGCATATGATGGGTCACCAGTTACTTGACTTAAACAATGCAAGAATATGATATCCGGTGCAGTTGTGCGAACATGATGCTGTGTTCCAGTTGCACCTGCCCCCAGGTGAGTCTGAATAAAACTCGCTGCATCAATTGCAGCATTTAGGTATACCGGGTCTTTCACATCTCGATAAGCTTCTAACAATCCCAAGGCAGTGACACCGGTAAGATTGGTCGCATTATAAGAGGAGCCAACATACCAATACCAGGTGCCCTCCCATTCTGTATCCGTTCTCTGCAACTGAAACACACGGTTCGCGCCTGTTTCAATAGCAGGTCTCCTCGCATTTCCTGCTGCAGCCCACACTAGTGAAGTAGTGGCTACCAAAGCTATTATGACAACTAAAGCAACAAATATTCTTCTTTTCAATGTTCTCCCTCCCTTCATCTATTCAAGTATTGCAGATTGTGAATACCCAAATTCCTTAGAAACTTCACCTCCTCCTGAATAGTCTGAAGTAAAAATCCTCGAAGCTTAAAAATCACTATTTCAGGTTGCTAAGAGATTAGTATCTGTGTATCTCCTTGCGCGTATTTGGTGATAATAGAAAGTAAATCCTGAACTGCAAAATAAACTAAAGATAATTTGGAACTCTTGTCGCAGGATTTGGTATTCTCAAATCAAAGATTTTTGATAATGTAAATTGAGTTACGATATGCAGTTTACTGATTGTGTATACTAGGTGCGAGAAATGCTACATTGACTTTCTATATAAGCGTAGCAATAGAAAAACAAGCTTGTCTATGAGCCAAGTGGCTATTATTGGGAAGAACATGGCCATTCTATAGTCCGTATGGACTATTATAAGGAGTTTTCGATGGTATAGAGAGCAGCTCTCGCAGCACCTTAAGCATCAAGGCCCAGATGGTTTGTCTGGGTCTTTTTGCAGTAAACTTATACAAATTCACTATTAAACTTCATTCTTAATTCCTTTTTAGCCACCCTCTTCTGCTTCAAACAATGCATACCTCATTTTCAGTTGGGTTGCGTTTCAAAATAAAAACCAGCTCCACTGCGCAGATTGGTTTCTTACCGCAAACAGCATTCAGGTACCGCTGCCTATATATATTTTTTTGTTAAAATAAGCGTAGCATTATCACACTCTGCTTGCTGCTCATAAAATAAATATTTATTTTTATATGTCTAACTGCCAAGGTGACATACAGTAGCTGAACTAATGAACTAAGCCACCCGGCGGGGATTTACGGGAGGTTAGAGATACATCCAGATGTATCAAAAATTGGGATTCAGCAGGAAAATACCACGACTTGCCAGTATGGTCAAGCTGAGAGAAGGTTTAGTTCCTGATAATGTAAATCAATCTATCCTGTATATTTGAGCTGACATCATATCCGTTTTCAACGGCGCACTTGAAATTCCTTAAATCAGACAGATTTAAAAGCAATCTAAATTCCGCATAAGTCAAGTATCTCAAATAATGGCGTTCTCTTATAGTGTCCACCAATTTCTCATTCTCATATATTTCTAATGTTTCATCATGCGTCCAAATGTTCTTTGTGGTATCGATATAATACTGGATATGGTCTACAACCCTTAATTCATTATCAACAAAGGTTTTCGAAGCTTCTTTTCCGCAGCCCTCTACAAGATTGTGCAGGAAATTACATGTATCTATGATAACAATTCCTCTGACGCCCTTTAGTGCAGAAGAAAAACGATTCAATGTATCTACAATATCTTCGTCCCTTGTCAGGTAATTGAAAGTAGAGTACAAGCATAGAATAACATCTACTTTTTTGTTGACGTTGAAGTTCTGAAGGGTGGCAGTGAAGTACTCTATTCTATCATCAGATAACTGACGGGCTATATCTAACATCTCCTCACTGGCATCAAATCCTTGAAAATGGCACGGAAACATCTTTGATAAGCTTCTGATAATCCGGCCTGTACCACATCCTGCGTCTAAAACAGTAATGTCCGGGTCTTCAAGAATAGGACCGAGAACTGAAACCAGGAAACTAATTTGTTCACCTAATATATTGCCCCACAGTAAATCACTATATTTTGCTATCTTAGCATACGGTATCATAAATAACTCTCCCAATCTTCGGCGATACTATCAGCTATATACTCACATAAATCATCAAGATTGCACACCTTGGACAAGTTTCATCCTAATAACAAAAGGCCAACTCTTCGGAATCGGCCCATATTGTTCAGCTGGAATACAAGCACTGCTACGCTTTCATTTTCTGTGAATAAAAAATTTAAGTCAAGAGTAATAGGTTTAAATAAACTACAGGCAGGAAAGAGTCACCTTTACTCCAAACAAAAAGACCTAGATGATCTATCTAGGTCTTAAAGCAACATCTTTGTTTTATCACAATTCTCTCTAAGTTAAAAACTTCCGTTGGTAAGCTCTATTAAAAAGAATTTCTGCCTGCAAGATTCTAGGGATTAATTGCTTTTATGAAACTAATTCCAAGATACTTTTCATCACTTACTAACCATTCTTTTGCTTCTTCTATGTCATCAAACCTTGGGAAACCCCTTATTTCCTTATGTGTGTCACTATCGTCCATCGAGCGTCTTTTTAAGAACCCTATAATCGTATCATAAAACATACCCTGGAGTTCACCTATTCCAACAACAGCTTGTTTTTTTATATTATAGGCATTATCTGCTATAAAACATTCAAACTCTCTAACTAACCAGTGATCAAACTCTGCGTTCGTTGTATCCACTAAAAGTAGAACCGAGCGGTCCGGTTGTCTCTTTATAGACTCTGCGGCCTTCAAAATAGCCTCAAAGCCATCCTCCTTGGTAATATCTGAGAAATCCAGAAAGAGAATTTCTTTCCCCTTATATTTTATGAACCTTATTCTATCCACTACCACACGGTTTTTGACCACTACCCTTGTCATTTTTTTCCTTTCCAAACCTTTCGTTAATATATTTCGGTTTATACTCCCACCCCTTTAACCTTCTTCTTTTATTCTTTTGGTAGTTAAATTTGACCAATCCTATATTTCAAGATAAGGATCTTTCAGTTAGTTGCACAATAGCTAAGTAGTAGCTCTTTTTCTAAAAAAATTGGGACTTGAAGTAGTAGTTCCGCAGTTTATTACCAATCTGTTTGGTTTTTTTCCAAATAAAAAAGCCCAGATATTGGGCCTGAACCTTAAGTGCAATCTCGTATCACTATTACCGTCTCTTATGTATTATTATGCTTTTCCTTGCACATTCTCTTAGCGACAGGATGGATTTCTCTTCTGTTTCCAGTAATCTGCTGATTACCGGTCTTTATTCATTTTTATGTATGGAGCATTAGCAGTTCAGTAGCAGTAGTAATATGAATTATAAGAGCACTTCTGTAATTCTAAACTGGAGAGGTCTGCTTTACGAGCTTTACTGATATTTCACAACTTGGTGTACCTTTAATAGTACAGCTCCTTTCAGTTACACGTATATGTTCATTGTAGTGACTAGCGAATCCTTGAGCTAACCCTATGGCTAATTGACACAGTCTATCAGCAGAACTGTAGACTAAGACCAGTTCATCATTACTTATCCGAGTGCAGCTGAAATCTGGAGGCGGTGCTTTAGGGTTCGCATTTTGAATCTTCTTGTGAATAATCCCTGAAATATTTTGTAATAAGTCAAGCGTCTTCCAGTTGGGATCAATGAAAGGATTGTATAGTTTTATCATACCCCGTGCTATGAACTGGCCTACATCCTCTAAAACATTGGGAACAGACATCCCTGTCTTTTGAGAAATAGCTGCTACAAGATCAACCATCTCTTGGTCCGGATACTCTAAGGACGTTATATACACTCTTGGTCCTAATTTAGTCTCTTCCAGTAACTGTTTCCATGTATCTTCACCAAATTTTTCTACAACATACTTAAATAGTTCTGATAAAAAAATACCAAGCACAATTACCTCCTCCCAGATAAGAACCCTTGATTATTTACTTAGCGGATATTGCTAGTTGCTTACTAACCAGTCTTTTGCTTTTTCAATGGTATTGAACAGCGGCAAATTCCTTCTTGTAATTCTAATAAGACCATCATAGATAATCTTTTGAAGCCCGCTGAGGCCAATAATAGCACTCTTCTTAACATAAGGTTTATTATGCACTAGAAAAGCTTCCATCGCTTTTACTACTTCAGGATCAAAAACTGCACCCTCTACGTTGGTCAAAACTAAAAGCGAGTGTTCTGGCTGTGTTCCTATTTGCATTTTACCCTCTTCAATGGTTTTTAAGACTCCTTCACAGGTACAGTTTGAGAAATCTAGATACAGGATTTTTTTCCATTGTGTTCTATGAACTTTACTCTATTTTCTACCCTGGTATTTTTAAATCCTCCCCTTTTCATATCTTCCCGTGCAGCCCCGTTGGCCATTTGTAATTAATATTTCAATAACTCTAAAGTTTTCCCTTTTTAACTTTCAATACTTCTTCTTAACTATTTCTATAGGAGTTTTTCACCTGGCAGGAAAGGCGAAGAGCCTTTTATGTCTGAATGGTAGAAAAGCTTTAGGTCAAACAAAAAGGCCCAGATGTTTGTCTGAGCCTTTAGAGAATTTCTCTTGCAAAATATTAGCGGCAAGTTTTAATCGGGGGCCAAAAATCTCTTACATCTTGAGGTAACTTTTGATAACAGTTCGGGCAGATTATAATATACCCGCACTCCGCAGCATTATCTCCGTTTTCTAAAAAAGGAAAACAATGCCACCCAGGGAGATCTTCTCCCTCAATCTTACTACATATTACACAAGTATTTTCAAAAGTTATTTTCCCCATTTCCGTTTCCCTGTTAACTCTTCCTATTCCCACTAAAAACATAGAAAGGCTTTCCTTTTTTGCCTTAAAGAAAACCCAACCCTTTTCTCAGGTTGATCTCTTGCTTCAAACAGCATTCAAATATTCCTGCTTTGTACTCTCGTATTTTGTTTATTCGTGTGAGTTTATTTCACCCTCCGAGTCTCTTATCTCTGACTCTTTGATATAAAGAGAGTTAACTTATTTTAGCCAAACTGCACCCAATCACTTATACCAAACAAGTCGAATTATTGAAAAATTGTTGCCCTCTTCTTTACGGACAAGCCAGAAGAAACCGCAGCTAGTGCAAAGAGTTAGATCCTCACCAAAAAAACATTGAGCTTGCCCTCTTCCTAATGTGCCTGCAATATCCCAGCAAATCCTTCCACCATTTTTTCCTCCATTTAATCCGTTAGCAGATATATCAGTTGCAGCAGGACATACGCCAAGTTCAGATTCCTTTCCTCCTTTTGGTTCCCTGCCGCACTTTTTAAACTCCCAACAGTTTTGCTTTGGCACTATTGCTTTACCTTCTTTTGATTTCAATCCTTAAAAGGACGCCTCACTATACTTTTAAAACTATCATGTTGTCTGCATTTTGCTTTTTGAAACTCTCACCTCAGATGATAAAACCAACCTTGCTCATTTAAAGGTTGGTCTCTTCCTTTAGAAAGACTTTAATTGTTGTTACCTTGTGAATTTAATGTAGCACTACTTCAAAGAATCATACATAGGCCAGGTGGCTAATATTGCTTCTCATTTTGCTATTTTATAGGCCAGATGGACTATTAATGAGGATTTTTCCAAACAAAAGACCGAGATCCTTATCTGAACTTTCTGACATATGGTTTGTAGATTACACACATAACGACCAAGCTCACCTGCCGCTATGGAACACAGCGGAATAGTGGTCAGGTGCAACGCTTTGTCAGGTTTTGTTATTATGCTCCACAGTTATTACTACATTTCCCTTTTTGTGCCCTTTTTCGACATACCTGTGAGCCTCGACAATCTGTTCCAACGGATAGCTTCTATCAATAACTGGCTTTATCTTTCCCGCCTCAATAAGCTCTTTTAAGAAAATTAAATGTTCAGCCTTTTCGGCTGACATGGCAATAGTGCGTAGATAGCGTCCATTTTTTGTTAGCAATCTTTTACACTGTGAAGACGAACTTTTGTTAATCGCGTCAAAGACAACATCATAGGTCTCACCGCTTTTGGTGAA
>JABAOF010056820.1_pt1 | contig 10310 bp, 5 predicted proteins | sample 7062171 | NCBI WGS metagenome assembly JABAOF01 (sample SAMN14538628, study PRJNA623070) | marine sediment metagenome | biome: marine biome [ENVO:00000428]; feature: marine pelagic biome [ENVO:01000023]; material: deep marine sediment [ENVO:00002113] | place: India: Gulf of Khambhat ... | reverse complement strand
TGGTCTATCGCTGGCAGGAGAAAACCCAACCTGTCCGATTCTAGGTAGAGTGCCAGCTCAAGGGCATTGCTGGGGACGTTTTCAAAGTAGTTGGTCCTGTCCTCTGATGTGGAGCCGTTATTATTCCCGCCGGCAGCTTCAAGCCACTTATCAAAAAGGCCTTCAGCAACGTGCTCAGATCCCTCAAACATCAGGTGTTCAAACAGATGGGCAAAGCCTGTGCGTCCACGTTTCTCATTCTTTGAACCCACATGGTACCAGATGTTCACGGATACCATGGGTGTGGAATGATCTTCATGGAGTATGACTTGCAGCCCGTTGGGTAAAGTGAATTTTTCGAATTTTAACTCAGGAACATTCTGGGAAAGGGATAGGATTGATAACAAAGGAATAAATGTCAGGACAAGCATAGCCGATAGAATTGTTTTTTTATTTCGCATGACTCCTCCTCTGAGAAATCTCATATACGAATTATAAATCCTGCAGGTTTAAAGTATAATCCATTTTTAATATATAGACTAGGATGGGATTTAAGTTTATGGTAAATCGGGATCAGAACTTGACATTACAGAGATAATTTTATAATTTTGTTCGCAAGGGAAAGAAAAGAAAAGACCAAAAAATGACACCCATTGATTTTCTTTTTTTCTCCGAATACATTTCAAAGGAGGGATTTTGTGAAAAGTAAAATCTCAATCATTTTAGTTGTGGGCTTTGTGGCTGGGCTGCTCTCTCTGACTTTTCTGGCTCAGGCCGAGGAACCGAAACCACAGCTTTTCGTCGTATGGGAGGATATGGTCCATCCATCAAAGTCCATGGGTTATGAAGCGGGATTGAAAGCGTGGGTCGACTTCAATACCAAATACGAATTTCCGCGTCCCGTTAATGTCTACAGAACGAGTGACTACCGCTATTATGTTCTGATGCCCATCGAAAAATTAGCTGACCTCGATTGGATGGAAAAGTACTTCAAGGAACTGGGTGAGGAAGCAGGCAAAGAAATGGAGGGAATAGGAAAGCTATTCGCAGGCACGACTGAATCAGGAACTTTTGGAGTCGTTGTCCTGAGAACGGACCTTTCCTATCTTCCAGAGAATCCACGGGTAAAAACAGAAGATATCAAATTTGTCTGGTGGAACTATTATTACATTAAATCTGGCAAGGAAAAAGAGGCAGAAAAAATTGCCAAAGAATGGCAGTCCTTGCACGAAGGTAAAGGAATAACCGACTATTATAATGTCTACCAACCTATACTTTGGTCAGATCTACCCGTTATGGTGGCAGCAGGTGGAGCCTTAAGTGCAGCAGATTATTACAGTCATCTGGAAAAGAATATTGAAAAGATGGGTGATGAATATTTAGCTCTTACAAAAAAAACTATGGATGCATGCAGGAGATTCGAGCAGAGAACAGGTATGATTATCCGAGAGCTGTGTTATATCCCCCCGGAGAAGTAAACCTCCAAACCGATTATTTAAGTATCTCTAGGTAACGCAGTAGTACGGCAGCCATCGTCTTTGCTCCGACAAAGATGGCTTCCTCGTCGATGGAAAACTGAGGATGGTGGGGTAAACCGATGATTCCTTTCTCTTCGTTTGATACACCAAGCCAATACATCACCCCCGGAATCTCCTGGAGGTAGAAAGCGAAGTCTTCGCCAAAGAAAGGCGGCGTCTGCTCGACAACGACTAGGCCTTCTTCGCCCTGAACTTTTCGGATGGTGTCTATGGCTCCACGCACAAGCGCCGGGTCATTCATCACGGCGGGCACCACTGCGTTTGTATATTCTATCTTGTAGGAAATGCCCTCCAAATCAAGTTTTTCTATTCCGCTCTGGATGTTTTTCTTTGCTTTGGCTGAATTCTCTTCACTCGACGTTCTTGCCATTGCCTTGAGAATCCACTGATTCTTTTCGGGATTTTTTTCAGAGCTAACGACGACCGCGAAGATAAAATCATTTTCGAAAGTATCCTGCCCGGAGGCTGGTCCAAACTCCAGCTCTTGGATTGCTGCAAAACTCACTGTACTCACGCCCGAGATCACTCTTGCGATCGCTTGAGCGGCTGGTTTAAGATCGTCTACTCCGTCGATGGTCACCTGAACCACATCTAATCCCGGGAGTAACATCCCTTCCACACTTCCTATCTGCCCGACTTCGAGAGGAGCACAGTGGACAGCCAGGATGGCTTCAGGATTCGGATTCTCCAGAACACCGTCAGCAATCATGGCTCGGGCGCCCTCTGCGTTTTCCTCTGAAGGCTGGAATATAAACTTGACTGTACCAGAGAAACCCTCTCTAATCGGGGCCAGTGCTTCGGCGATACCTATGGCTACCGTAACATGCACATCGTGTCCGCAGATGTGACGGACACCTGGGGTTTCAGATTTGAAAGGCGCCGGATCGGGCGCTTTGGAAAACACGGCATCCATGTCGGCCCGATAGGCGACAACAGGTCCTGGTTTTGCTCCGTTTAAAATCCCCACGACGCCATGTCCTCCGATCTCTGTCTTAACCTCGAGCCCTAGATCACGAAGATGCTTGGCTATAACCAGAGCAGTCCGCTCCTCCTGGCCAGAAACTTCCGGGTGTCTGTGGAGATCCCGATAAAGCTCAATGAGTTCACCTCGTTTTACCTCGAGTGTCTTCTCGATCCTTTCCAAGAGCATTTTGCTATGATGATCATCAAGTTTTCCACTCGATTCGCTGTCATCATTCCCAGTGCTTTCTGAATTCACCACTGCAAGACAAGGGATCAAAAGAAGAAAGGGAAGAATTACCAACCCGTAAAAATATGTTTTGGGGTCGCGTCTCAACTTTTAACATCCTTTCTTTATTCAGTTAGTTATACGAATAATACGTAAGGGATTAAACATTGGTTTAAATTTAAAGGAGATAACACGCAATTGCAAGAAATAAATGTCAAAAGTTGAGACCTGACCCCATTTCATTACACTTTACGGGACTTCCAGTTCCCTCTACGGAAGATGACAACAGCCGCCAGTGTCATCAAGGTTTCTGCCGTCAAAATGGCTATGTAGACTCCCTTCTCCTCAAGCCCCACAGGTAGCGCCAACATATAGGCTAGGGGGATTTCAAGCAGCCAGAAGCAGAAAAAATTGATATAAGTCGGTGTTGCCGTATCTCCTGCCCCGTTAAAAGAATGGACNNAGCCGGAGTAATAATCCGGGGACAGCTATCAGAAAGATCGCTATGGCTCCCATGAATACCATGTTGATGATCCCCGTTAGCCAGGCAGAACGTTCTGCCCGCTCTGGTTTATCGGCGCCCAGGTTTTGGCCGACCAGAGTGCCGGCAGCATTGCTCACTCCCCATGCAGGCAGGAGGGAAAACAAGATGATTCTGATGGCGATGGTATAGCCCGCCATGACCGCGCTACCGAACACGGAAACGATCCGAACCATGCCTATCCAGCTGGAGGTGGCGATTAAAGACTGGCCTATTCCGCCCAAGGAGAGCTTTATGAGTGTCTTCATCACCGGGAAGTCTATCTTTAGATGAGCGCGTTTCAGCCGGACACGCTTTTTCCCCCGGAAAAGAAGATAAAACTGGTAAAGGATGGCCGTGCCTCTGCCGATATTGGTGGCGATCGCAGCTCCCTGGACGCCTAACTCCGGGAAGGGCCCCAGACCGAAGATAAGACAGGGATCGAGTAAAATGTTTATCCCATTAGCCAGCCACAAGACCCGCATGGAGACGGCGGCATCGCCGGAGCTGCGGAAGACGGCGTTGATGATGAAAAGGAGCATGACGACAACATTGGCTCCCAGCATAATCATGGTATATCCGTAATAGGAGCTGATGATTTGCGCCGATGCCCCCATCAATTTGAGGATATCCTTGGCGAACACTATCCCAGGTACGGAGATGACCAGGGAAACGGCGACTCCGGTCAGGATAGCCTGCACCGCTGCTGCGGATGCACCGGCAGGATTTTTCTCGCCGATCCTGCGGGACACCATAGCTGTTGTTGCGGTGGAGAGCCCAACTGCTAATGNNTCCGTAATCCCAACGGTCGCCACAGCATCGGCCCCCAGCTTGGACACAAAAAAAATGTCAACGACCGCAAAAACCGACTCCAGAACCAATTCCAGCACCATCGGAATGGCCAGAAGGAATATAGCCTTGCTCAGGTTGACTGATGTAAAGTCTTTATCTGATCCGGCTATGGCCTCTCGTATATCCCCCCTAAGGCCGCGCCAGCTGAAATTCTGGACAAAGGTCCGGAGCGGGATCCGGGCCGGAATATCGTGCAGCCACCTGTACATCTGGATCTTTCCTTATAAAATCGAATAATAGTAAAGCATTATAGCAGTAAACATCGTTCAGCCCCAGTTTTTAATGCTGTTGGTAAGCATCCCCAAAACCGTAATACGACAATAGATGAGGTATGGATAGTTTTTATAAAGGCGAGTTCCTAACCATCTGAGCCGCATGGAGGTGGGTGGGGGGTGTCTTCGGCGAAGATGGATTGGACCTCGCATTTAGTGGTCTCATCCAATAAAACCTTAACCACGGATTTGAGGATGTTTCCATCATATTGCCATGCCGACAATTACCCTGGAATCTTAGCGAGATATCCTTTTAAGAGTTTTGAAATCTTAGATTTGCTGATTGGGAAGCGATATAAACTGAAAAAACTATTTTATTTAATTTTGTTCTGGTAGTTGCTGTGCTCCCAAAACCGGATGACTTTACCGGCCTTATCCCTTTCAAATATGACTTCTTCACCGAGGGTTTCATCCCTACGCTGACGTCGGAACTTGTCGCCTTCGATGTGCTTCAGCAGCTCTAAGCCTTGAGCTGGATTTTCAGACGGCAGCCCGAATACTGCCAATTTGCCCTGCCAGGGTAGAATAGCCGTCTCTCCCCACCAGGGCTGTGCATCGTAGTAACCCGCGTAGGCTTCGAGGTCAACCGTTGCTTTTTCCTCTTTCTCGCCATCAGTGGCCTTCTTTAAGATAGCTCTCATACCTGTAGCGTATTTGCCTGGGGAAGCACCGCAGGCATTGATCATGACGATAAAGGCCTGCTTTTTTTGAGGATCGATATTCAAGATGCTCCGGAAGCCTGGACAGCCTCCCGAGTGGCCGACCATTGTCCGGCCATCCACTTCTCTAACAAAAAAGCCCAGTCCCCAAGTGGTTTTCCAATCAGGATTCACCCAATGCACACGGTGCATCTCGCGAAGGGTTGACGCCTTGAGTATTTCTTTCCCTCCTTTTTCCAGAAGACGAAACTGCCAAGAGGCAAAACGTGCCAAGTCTTCGACTGTGGAGGAAAACCCAGCGGCTGGGGCGATGCCTTTGGCTTGGAATAAAGGGAGCATGTCGCGGGTACCGTCTCGCTTGAGAGCGGAGTATCCTGTGGCCAATGTCTCTCTCCATAGGGCTTCCGGAAGTTTCGGACGCGTATCGGCCAGTCGTAATGGATTCAGTATATTCTCCTGGATGTACTGTTGGTAAGGAACTTCCGAGACCTCGGCAACGATCTCTCCCAGGAGAGTCAACCCGAGGTTGCTGTACTGATGATAGGTAGAAGGGGGGTAGAGGGTTTTCTGGGAGCCGAGCTTGGCTTTGACCTGTTCTTGGGTGGGGAAGGGGAAATCGGGTCCGGTCCAGTAGGGATAGTCTGATTCCCGGGGAAGACCGGAAGAATGGGTGAGGAGGGATCTGATGGTTATGGGGCCGGTGTCTGGATATTGCTGCTTGATGTTAAACCAGGAGAGGTGATCGGAGACAAGATCCTCGAGCCGGAGTTTCCCGGCGTCGCGGAGCTGCATTATAGCCACAGATGTGAACAATTTGGATATTGAACAGATACTGTAGATGGTGTTGGGAGATGAAGGAATTGCTTTTTCGAGATCGGCCATCCCGTAGCCTTTGCTCCAGAGTATTTCCTGATCCGTGACTATGGCGACCGATATGCCGGGCAGATGGTCATAATCACGCTGGGCCTCAAGCCAGGTATCGATCATTCGGATGGCTTCGGAAAAATCTGGCTTTGTTTGCTCGTCGGATAATGCCGGGAAGGTGCATATTAGAGTTAAAAAGAGAAGAAAAATTGGGATAGAGATGAGTGTCTTTTTCATATTCGCCTCCTGTCGAATAGTCTTCATAGAATGAACTAACAATTTGATTGGGATGAACTTATCACACTCAAAACGTCTGGTCAATTAACGATTAACGGGGTCAGACTTTGAAAACTTGAATTATTGATAAATTAAGGGATAGCAGACCTAATTCTGAATTAAGTATTAAATTAAGTTGATGCCTCCCGAACTATTTCTGATATCATTGAATATAACTCAAGTTTTCAAAGTCTGACCCCGATGACCCCGATGATTCCCGATGATTCTTGGCCTATTGGTGGAAATAATGTCGGGAGAGGTGTTTAATTAGTGAGGTAAATGTCTAAAATTGAAATCCGATCCCATAATCTCACAATGAAACTGTTCATTTGAAAAATAATCAAAGTCTCATTATTATAGGTGGACACAACTGAAGATGCCTGTTGAAACTAATGCGGTCACAGGCAAAAAAAGAAAAAAAGGTGAAGGAAGGAAATACTTGAAAAAATTCACTCTTATCGTAATGGTCATATTACTAATGGGAATATGTCCCGCCTTACAGACACAGATATCAGTCGATGAACCGGTATACCCGGATAAAGGTTATGTCCGTATCGTTCGTGATACGTATGGAGTTCCCCACGTCTATGCCTCGAATGACAAAGATTTGTATTTTGGGTTTGGATATGCCGTGGCCGAAGACCGTCTGGAGCAGATATTCGTGGCAATGTATGCAGCAGCGGGTAAGTCGGCTGAAGTTTTGGGTGAGGAGGGAATTGGTAATGACATTTTTCTAAGAAGTTTTCACCACAAGAGATATGCAAAGAGGATGAAGAAAAAAATATCCAGTAAGATAAAGACAATGATAAAAGGATACTGCAATGGAGTGAATGCCTATATCAAGGAAAACCGCGCCAAGGTGCCCAGCTGGATTAAAAAGGTAACTCCGAATGATTTGTGTAACCTGGCTGTAGCGCGCAATTTGTTTACCAACGGCACCAGCCTTTCGATGGATTATTATAACAGGGAACAGGGATCGAATGCCTTTTCCGTCGCCTCATACCATTCCGCAACAGGACATGCCATGCTGTCTTATGACTCCCACTCGCTATGGCTGGATCCTCTGGACATGTATTACGAGATCCATATATGTACGCCGAAATATTTTTGTGTCGGGAACATGAATCCAGGGGTGCCGGGCTTCTCAAACGGATTCAACGGTAAAATCGCCTGGGCAGGCACGGCCAGTAATCCCGACACGGCTGACATTTTAAAGTTCGAGATAAGCACAGACGGCAGCCAGTATTTGAGCCGAAGCGGCTGGAAACCCATCGAACAATGGCAAGAAACCATCAAGGTAAAGACGAGCACGGGCTACCGGGACGATGTTGTCACGCTTCGAAGCACTGACATCGGCCCGGTGTGGGCCATAGAGGGAGGGTATGTGTATGTATGCCGAATCCCGGACTTCTTCGATACAGAAGAACTGATTAACTATGCTTTTAAAAGAGTAACTGTCAGTTCGGTAGAAGAGTTTATGGAACTCTTCAGGACGCCCAATTACATGAAGGGACATAAATTCATTGCCGATATCCAGGGCAATATTGGATACATTTATGCTGCTCCCTGGCCGAAGAGAAACCCGGAGCTGGATTGGTCTCGACCAGTGAATGGAACTGATCCGCGGTCAGATTGGTTGGGGTATGTCTCCTACGAGGAGCTGCCAAAAGTCTATAACCCAGCGAGTGGCTGGCTACAGAACTGCAACGGGGGGATCCCCAGTATGTCACGGTTAACAGTGGCATTACTTCGGATCTTCCTTCCCGTCTGAACATTCCTGGTTTTGGGGAGAGAGGGAAGAGATTGACCGAACTTCTTTCCGGCAAGTCCATCATGAAACTCAAGGATATGTTCAACTTTTCCCTGGATACACTGGTGTGGAAAGCTCGATTCTGGGCTCCCGTACTCGTCGAGGCTTTTGACACGTATGCTGATTCGATGTCCCTCCGGGGAACCGATACGGAAACAGCCATAAACCTGTTTAGGAACTGGAACTACAAGGCAGAAAAGAATTCGAGGGCCATGGCCGTATTCCATTATTTTTATAACAGGTTTAACGCGGCATCGTACTCGAGTATAATTGCCACAGAAGATGAAAGCCAGATACCAGAAGCCATGAAGCAGTCTCTCCTCACCGAATTGGGGAATGCCGCTGCCCGAGTCAAATCATACTTCGGCCGGGTAGGCGTTCCCTGGGGCGATGTACAGTATTTCGAATACGGGGGGAAGAAATATCCTCTGGCTGGAAGCGGAGGGTCTGGAGGTTGGCTCCAAACCCTGCGGTCAGCAAGCAATCAGACAGAACAAGAGGACGGTCGGATAAGCGTTACAGGCGGCAGTGCCTATCAATACATCATTGAGTTATCGGATAACCCGAAAATGTGGTCTGGAATGCCAGTCGGTGAAAGCATTGATCCCAGCAGCAAGCATTTCGATGACCTCACTAGACTCTTCAGCAGGAAAAAGTACAAACCAGTCTGGTATACCTGGAGTCAGTTGAGCAAACACATTGAATCAGATATCACAATAAGCACCAAAAAGTAGAAGTCATTTTAGGGCTCTGATTAGAGTTCTCCAAATGTTATTTGACGTCTATTTTTTTTCTGTGATATAAGCTGAAAGGGGAGGAACAAGATGAGAGTCAGACCTAGCATCAAGGTAAAGTGCGTCTGTCAAAAAAGTTGTTTTTTGGCAGCCCTATCATTTGCATTATTCTCTCTATTTCCCCTGGCATCGGGATCCAACCAGACATTTGCTCAGACAGATGCCCTCAGTGACCTGGATGCATACATCGAAAAGGCGATGAAGGATTGGGAAGTACCAGGTTTGGCCATAGCAATTGTCCAAGATGATTCCCTTATTTATGCCAAGGGCTACGGAGTCAGGGCGCTCGGCAAGGAGACAAAGGTAGATAAATACACACTCTTTGCTGTTGCCTCGAACACAAAGGCATTCACGGCAGCATTGATAGGCATGCTTGTGGAAGAAGGCAAAGTCAACTGGGATGACCGGGCAGCCGATTATCTGAGGGAATTCCAGATGTATGATCCTTATGTGACCAGAGACATCACCATCCGGGACCTTCTTACCCACCGCAGCGGACTGCCCACCTATGGAGGCGATCATCTGTGGATAGGCAGCACCTTTAGCCGGGAGGAAATCATATCCCGACTTCGGTATCTGAGACCTACTGCGTCCTTCCGCACAAAATTTCAGTACCAAAACCTGATGTTTCTTGTCGCCGGTCAGATCATTCCAGAGATATCAGGGAAGAGCTGGGATGAATCTATCAAGGAACGCATATTTAAGCCTCTGGGAATGAATCAAAGCAACATCAGCATTCGGGAATTGAAGAAAATGACCANNGTTGCCACTCCTCATGAAGCGGTTGAAGGTAAAGTCGTGCCTATAGTGTATGACAATGTCGATAGTGTAGCTCCTGCAGGAGGGATAAACTCCAATGTGGTGGAGATGTCCCGGTGGATGCGATTGAACCTGAATAATGGGACTTTCGAGGGGAAACAGATTCTCAGTCCGAAGATCATGCGGGAAATGCATTCGATTCAATTTCCTCTTCGGATTTCGCCTTCCAGGGAGAAAGAGTTCGGAACTCAATTTTCTGGGTACGGCCTCGGCTGGGGCATTTCCGATTACAAAGGACGCAAAATGATAAGCCACGGCGGAGGCCTGTCAGGAATGATTTCCTACCAGGCATTAATCCCGGAGAAGAACCTTGGAGTGATCGTTTGTACAAACTTCGCTCCTAATAATCTGGCCAGCGCCCTGGCCTATAAAATACTCGATGGGTTCCTTGGTGAGCCGGAGAGGGATTGGAGTGCCGAATTCCTCAAACGCAAGGAAGAAACCGCAGAGAGAAAGAAAAAGGACGAGGAAGAGTTGCAGAAAAAACGTGTCAAAGACACTCAACCGTCTCTCAAATTGAAGGAATACGCGGGAAAATATTTTGACAAATTATCAGGGGAAGCTGAGGTCAGGATTGAGAACAACAGGCTTATCTTTGATTACAATCCAAGGCATGTGGGTGATTTAGAACACTGGCATTATGATACATTTCGAGTCCACTGGCGTCATCCCATATTTGATATGCCCGAGAAGTCCTTCCTCACTTTCTATCTGGATGAAGAGGGGAAGGCAGCTAAA
>JABAOF010016829.1_pt1 | contig 10310 bp, 5 predicted proteins | sample 7062171 | NCBI WGS metagenome assembly JABAOF01 (sample SAMN14538628, study PRJNA623070) | marine sediment metagenome | biome: marine biome [ENVO:00000428]; feature: marine pelagic biome [ENVO:01000023]; material: deep marine sediment [ENVO:00002113] | place: India: Gulf of Khambhat ... | reverse complement strand
TATAGCCAAAAAATTTTATCCTGGAGTCATAATAAGTGAAGGTTCCATAAGAGGAAGAATAATACTGAGGATCAAATCCATAAACTCCAACACTTATTCCGGCAAAATTTGTGGCAAGCTGAATTAATTCTTCTTTCAAGACATAGGGATGGTGAGAATACTCTATATGAGAAGGAAAGGTAATGAAGAGGTATCCGAATTCTTGAAAAATCCTGGCCTCCATTTTTTTCTCATACTTAGTCTCCAAAACCTTTTCCTCAAATTTTCTGACAATAGCGTCTGTCCTTTCTATGGGTGTCCCAGGAGGCGTTTGGATATTTACCCTTAGCACTTGCTCTGAAAACCATGGAAAAAAATATCCTAAAGTAACTTCTTTCTTGAACCATTTATAGCTGCCATAAAATAGCAAAATTACAATAATAATAATTGCTACAGGATGTCGGAGAAACACTCTTAATGATTTCTCGTAAGCGCCTCGAATCCGCTCTTTTCTTTCCTTCCTCCCCTTCTTCAGTAACTTAGGACTCAAAGCAGGAATTAGAGAAAAAGAGACAAGCAAGGAAGCTGCAAGCGCAGAAGAAATGACTATGGCTAAAGGCAGATAATAGATTTTCAGCCGGCCTTGAAAATAAGCAAAAGAAAAGAAGACACTCATCGTGGTCAAAGTTGCTGCAAGAACAGGCAGGAATACTTCCTTTGAGCCTTTTATTGCAGCCTGAACAGGAGAAAATCCTTTCTCTCTAAACCGCAGGACATTCTCAAAAACAACAATGGAGTTGTCCACAAACAGGCCAAAGCCCAAAGCCAATCCTCCCAATGTCAGCATATTAAGAGATATTTTTAGAAAATAAATAAGATTAAAAGTTATCAAGACTGAAAAGGCGATGGAAGAAAGAATGAGAAGGGAAGGTTTAAAATTTCTCAGTATTAGAAAAATAGAAATAAAAATCACAGAAAGAATAACCCCCACTAACAAATAAAGATGCTTCAAATCTCGTTCAATTTTTTCACTTTCGTCATTTACCACTCTGAAGACCAGGTCTTGAGGTAATTCTCTTTTTATCGCTTCCAGCCTCGTTTTGATCCTTTTGGCTACTTTTAAGGTACTTGTTGCTGGCTCTTTCAAGATGGTCAAATCTATCGTGGGCTGGCCGTTTATCCTGAATATATAGTATATTTCACCGTAGGAGAGGACAGCTTGAGACACATCTTTTAATTTTATCGGATTTTCGCCTGAGTAAGAGATTATCGTCTCCCCTAATTCCCTTGTACCGCTGATTGAACTGGAAATTTTGAAGGTATACTCCTGGCTTCCTCTTTTTATCTTCCCGACTGGAAAGGTTTGATTGGTTCTCATTAAAGCGCCATAAATCTGGTAGGGAGACAAATTAAGAGCCTTAAGCTTTTCTTTATCCAAGACGATTTTAACCTCTGGGTCTGCTCCTCCTCTTACTTCAACTCCGGCGACTCCTTTTATCGAACCAATCCCAAACTCTATTTTTTCCTTTACCAGCTCTCTCAGTCTGTGAAGAGTGTAATCTCCTGAAATAGAGTATTTTAAGAAATCTTCAGTTCGGAACTCTTCAGGAATATAGGGTATAACCTGGGGAGGCCTTGCTCCATAGGGTAGGTCATCTTTTATCCTGGCAATTTCTTCCCGGAGGGCAAGGGTGGCAAACTCCATGTTGGTTTTAGGATCAAACTCCAGGGTAATCCGCGAAAGGCTAATTCTGGAGGTGGAAGTAATCTTTGTTACTCCTTTAATCCTGGAGGCAACCTCTTCTAACGGAGAGGTAATTTGAGTCTGAATAATCTCAGGCGGAACGTCACTCCAAGTTGTATCTATGATCAATCTTGGATATTCTTCTTTTGGTGCTAACTCAAAAGGAATATTGAGGAAAGAATAGAGCCCCAGGAATAATATGGCCACAAAAAACATGGCAGTGGCGATCGGACGTTCAACAAATATCTTCATTTTTCAGATAAAGGTCTCCTCTTCTCAGCAAGTTCATAGGCTATGGGAATAAGGATTAAGGTCAGGAAAGTAGCCAGAATTAGTCCCCCGATAACAGAGATGGCTAGCGGCTGCTGAAGCTCAGAGCCTCTTCCCAGTCCAAGAGACATCGGAAAAAGGCCAAAGGCAGTTGTTACTGTTGTCATCAATATTGGCCTTAGTCTCACCCGGCTCGCCTCCATGACGGCTTCCCTGGATGATAATCCTTTTTTTCTAAGCTGGTTTGCATAGTCTATTTTCACGATAGCATCATTGACCACTATCCCGGCCAAAACGACCATCCCGATCACAGAAATGACGTTCAGAGTTTGACCTGTTAAAAATAATGCCCAGATAGCACCCGTGAGGCCCATAGGGAGAGTGAATAAAATCAAGAAAGGATGAATCAGGGATTCAAATTGAGCAGCCATGATCATATAAACTAAAAGCACTGCCAGGGAGAAAGCAAAAATTAGACTCCTGAAGGATTGGCTCATTTCTTCCTGTTCTCCACTGAAAACAACCCTGTAGCCAAAAGGCAGAGAAAGTTCATCGATTTTTTCTTGAATCTTGGGGACAACCTGGCTTATCTTTGTGCCTCGAAGATTGGCAGTTATTAAGACTTCTCTCTGTTGATTTTCTCTCCTGACTTCCTTTGGACCCTTGGCCATCTCATAAGAAACCAGCTCCCTTAAAGGAATAAGAGATTCTCTGTATTGAATCTGCTCATCCAGAAGCGACTCGATGTTTTCCCTTGTCGCCTCCTCCATGCGAACCAAGATGTCGTACTTTTTCTCCAACTCTTTAAATTGAGTGGCCACCTTTCCTCGGACAGCATCTACAAGAAACCCGCCTATGGTTTGGGGCGAAATGTTATATTTTTCCAGTGCATCTTTCTTGATTTTTATTAAAAACTCAGGTTTTCCTTCTCCGATATTTGTGTTTAAGTCTGCAATCCCTTTAACATCCCTCAATTTCTCGACAATCTCCTCTGCAATATCTTTTAACCTGATGAGGTCGTCTCCTTTGACTTTAAGACCAACTTCGGCTGTGGAAAATGCCAGGAATTGGGCAAGAGTGGATTGTTCTTTAACAATCGAATAATTGAGATCGGGAAACTCATCGAGTCTCGCTCTCAAAGCCTCGATTGTATTTTCCACTTGCGATGCTTTCTGAACTTCAACATGAATCTGAACTGAATTCAGAGAAATATCGGGGTTGAGACCTTCCATACCACTGACAATTCCTATCTGTGAAAAGCTTTCTTCCACAGACTCGTTTTTCCCAAGCCATTGCTCGAGCAAAGAGACCACACTCACAGTTTGCTCCAGTGAGTAATCTACGGGCGTTTTTAGATTCAGCTCAAAAGAAGCAGCCTCGGGCTTGGGCATGAGCTCTCTGGGAATTTGAGTAGCGAGAAAAAAAGTCAGGATCAAAAAAACCAAAGACACGGCCAGCACTTTTCCTTTATTATCCAGGCACCAGGAGAGAAATTGGTGGTAACGAGAGGCAAATTTTTCATAGACAAAATTGAACCCTTTAAAGATAACCTTGAACACCAGCTTGAATGGAAAGTTGATGTAATGGAATGCAAGAAGCAAGAGCTGAAGGAGAAAGCTTGATATGAAATTTAAGGCCAGATAAATTCCTTTGAACATAATAAAAAAAAGCCATTTAACTCCCTTGTAAGGAAAAAGTAAAAACCTCCATTTTGATTTCTTGAGGGGTTTTTTCCCCTTTATTTCCGCACTCTTTTCTTCTGGCACCTCATCCTTTTTTTCCATCTCAAACTTACGAGAAGAGAGCACTGGAAGGAGAGTCAGAGAAACGACAAGCGAGGAAATAAGGGCAAAGGTCACTGTAAAAGCTTGGTCTTTAAATAATTGACCGGCTACACCATGAACATAGATAACAGGAAGAAAAACTGAGATTGTTGTTAGGGTTGAGGCCGTAACTGCCATTCCCACCTCTTTTGTTCCAGTAAAAGCTGCATCAATCAGGTTTTTGCCAAGGCTTTTATGTCTGAAAATACTCTCTGAAACAACTATTGAATTATCGACGAGCATCCCTACTCCAAGCGCAAGCCCACCTAGAGACATTATGTTCAGGGTGATATCTCTGAAGTATAGAAGATTAAAGGTTGCAATTATGGAAATGGGAATTACTACGGCAATGATGATCGGAGTCTTCAGGTCCTGGAGGAAGATAAACAAAACAAAAAAAGCCAGGATTCCGCCGAAAATAATTGATCTTAGGACAGATGAGATTGCCTCTTCGATATATCTTGCCTGTTCAGTAACAACGAGGATCTTTGTTCCTGGATTTTCCTTTTTTATTTCTTCAAGTACTTCATGGGTTGTCCTTGTCACGTTAACTGTATTTGCTCCTGACTCTTTCCTGACCAGGACTCCGATGCTTTCTTTATCGTTGAGTTTGGTTATGCCCTGCCTCTCCTTGATGGAGTCCTGGATCTGAGCCACGTCTTTAAGTCGGATGATTCCTCTTTCTTCTGTCGTTTTTAGGCTTATTTCTCCTATTTCGCTTAATAGCTCAAACTCCCCTACTACTCGAAGAGCATACTTGAATCGACCTTTCCTTATTGTTCCTCCCTGAAGATTCTGGTTAAAATCATCAATCCTTCCGGCAATTTGGTCTATGGTTAGGCCGTACAACGAAAGAAGCTTAGGATTAACTTCTACCTGAATCTCTCTTTCCACGCCTCCGACTATCTCAGCCGAACCTATTCCTTCTATCTGCTCGAGGCGAGGTTTTATGAGCTCCTCGGAGAATTCTTTAAGCTCCAGAAGAGACCTATCTCCTGAAATGGCTAAAACCATGATAGGTTTGCTCTGAGGGTCTAAAGGAATGATTACAGGGTCTTCAGCCTGTTCAGGGATTGGAGCGCCATCGAGTTTTTCTCTTGTGTGCAGCGTGGCAAAATCCATATCCGTTCCCCAGGAGAACTCGAGTGTCATAAAAGATTGTCCCTCCTTGGATACAGACTCCACCCGGCGCAACCCAGGGATTCTGCTCACAGCAGCCTCCAAAGGCAAGGTCACAAAAGTCTCTATCTCTTCCGGGGCAACACCAGGATATTCAGTGACAACAGATAGGCGGGGGTAACTGATATCAGGCAAAAGATCAACACTCAGTTCTCTCAAGGAGACAAAGCCAAGAAGAACTATGCCCAGAAAAAACATGAAGGTAGTAACAGGTCTTTTGATGGTGAGATTGGTTATCTTCATATTTTTTAATCTATCTTAAAATAATCTTATCAAATTTTCTTCAGGTTAACCAATCTAATAGACTAAGATATTTGAGCCAAATTATCATTTTTAAAATTATTATTGCTCCAGATTATTTCCATTTCACTGTATATCTCTTTACATACCGATATCCTTCCTCATCTTCATCAACGGTATAAAGCTTATTCTTTTTCCAAACTCTGGGAGTTCTTCTCAAGGGGATTTTGGCGATATATTTTCCTTCCGAATCAAATACATCATAATAATAAGCGTCATCCTTTCCGATTCTTGCTTTTTCATAAGTTCCTACAAATATCCTCCCTTCGCAATCAATTGATATGCTCCGAAAGACTGGGAAATATTTAGGGAACAACAATTTATAGCCCCTGTCTATTATCCGTTTATATCTTTTTTTTATTCTTATTTTATCTTTTTCCGTTATTTCCAAAGGCTTAGTATCTTTCACAATTTTTCTAATCAATTTGCCTTCAAGATTTAGAATCTCAAGCTTATACAAATCTGAATTTCCCCAAATAACGTTACCATCTTTGCTGATCGCAAAAAATAGAGAAGGACTCATTACTCCTATTTCAGGCCCTGTATCTGGCTGATTAATCTTTATTTTTGCTATCATCATTAATAACTCTAGATTCAAATCAAACTTTTTTAATTCTGCCCCTCTCCTTCGGACGGCCAAATCAATAATTTTGCAATTAGATTTCCTCCTGGGTCAATTTTTATGGGATCAAAGGCAGGTCATCATTAATCGGTAGTTTTTACATCAATATGATATAGGAACTTCCCTCATTTTGCTGAATTTAGTAGCAAAAAATGTGCCAATTGCGATAAGGGTGATTAGCAAAATGTTCGGACCTTTTTTTGTTCTAAGTTTATGACAAATGGATAAATTGAGGACATTGAATTGGGACTGCATCTTTTTTAAAGGACAGAACCGGCATTTCTCCTCTGTTTTAATAACTGATAAAGAATGTAAAGGGTTTCACATTAAGATATAATAAAATATTATAGTAAGTGCTGGCTAAAAACAGACGTTTATTGTTTTTTTTCTATTTTTGCTTTTTGCGGGCTTTAAATCTGCAGAAAAACAAAGAAACAGATAGATGGAGAAAGAGGTAGACAAAAAGATAGAATTTCTATCTGAAATGAAGAAGTGTATAACAGCAAAGAAAATTTTGATCGTCTTTTTGTTTATTTTTCTCTCTTTCTGTGCTCCCAAGAAAAAAATCGAGATTGCACCACAAGTTATTGAGTATGAAAACAAAACAAAAGAAGCAGATACTCTCTTAAAAAAAGGAAGCTATGCTTGCTTAAAAGAAGCATTTCAGATCTATAATGACCTTTTATCTAGACAGATTTCTCAAGAACAAACAAAAGAAAAACTCGTCAAAACAGGACTTCTTCTGACACTCAGAGAAAAGGAACTGGGTATTCTAAAAAACAAATATCTCGAGCAGCCTTCTGATATAATCAAAGGTTCTCCTTCCTTATCCGAATTTTCAATTTATCTTGAAATTGTCAATTTAATCCCAACCGAAACTAAAGGTGCTACTCAGGATGCACAAGCAGATTTTTCTCAAGTCCGTGCAACCTGGGATAAACTGAGAAAGAATATCGATGCATGGAACAAGCAGCTTATGGAAAAATCAGAAACTGATGAATTCTTTGCTTATCTTTATGTCTCTTTAAATCGCAGCCTGCCCTTCCATATTAAAGCTAAAGAAAAACCAGATTTTGCCCGTCTTTTGGAAGTATTCCCTGATTCTCCCTTGATTAAGTACATGCTCTCTCTCTATCCAAAAGAAAACCAAAAAAGCCTGGAGGAGCTTATCCAGAAGGAACCTAGATTTCATGAAGCCCATTATTTTTTGGGAGAAATAGCCCTTGGGCGTGGGCAATTGATTACTGCTGAGAGGAATTTCTTAAAAGCCTATGAACAAATTCCGGAATCATCCTCCACAATTATTTCTCTGGCAAGTATTTGCTTCAGCTTTGAAGAACTCGAAGAAAGTATTGAATTTTATGAAGAAGCTTTAAGAATGGCCCCAGCCTACAGGGCAGCTCTCCTGGGAAAGGCTCTTTGCCTAGGCTATTTAGGGAAAAATGAAGAAGCAATTGAAATACTAAATATGCTTATCAATCTTGGAAAATATCTTATGGGAGAGGCCCGTTACTGGCTTGCTTGGAATCATAATGAGCTGGAGAATCTAGATGAAGCCTGGGAAAATATTGAGAAGGCCAAGAACTATGTTATCGGATATGCCGAAGTCTTATCGCTTGCAGGAATAATAGCCTTTAAAAAAGAAAAACTTAAGGTAGCAGAGGAAAATCTTAAAGAAGCGCTGAAGTTAGATCGTTCAGATTGTGAAGCCTTCTATTATTTAGGAAAAGTTTATGCTGTGTATCAAGACTGGAAAAAATCAGGTGATTATTATGAAAAAGCAGCGCTCTGTAACGAGGGAAAGGAAAAAAACCTCAATGAAAGAATAAAGAAGATAGAAAATTCAGATTTTTCCGAGGAAAGAAAATTAAGGCTAATTAAAAAAAAGAGAATCCAGTTGAGAAAGACAGTGCTCACCAAAGCGACTTTTTTCTATAATGCTGCTGCAGGATATTTCAACGCCGGGATGAAAGAACAAGCACTGAATCTTGCTCAAAAAGCCTCCTTACACAGCGCTCTTAAGGAAAAGGCAGAAGAATTAATCCTTAAGATTAAGCAACTAAATCAGGATTTGTGAAGTTTCTATAATAAAGAACACCATGAAAATAAAACTTAGGCTAGTTGTAACCATGGCTATTTTTTTTCTTATTACCGTCAACTGCACAAAAACAAAAATAGCAGAAAAAGCAGAATGGAAAGGTGAGATTGAGTACGAGAGCGGAGTGAAAGTAGTTAAGAATCCTGCTGCGCCCTTGTACGGGGAGATACTCCTTGATCTGGAAGAAGATCTAAGCATCGGACGAGAAGACGATGATAATTACATGTTTTATGCGGTAAGAAAAATTGATGTAGATGATCAGGGCAATATCTATGTGCTTGAAGGACGGAATTGCCGTCTCCAGAAGTTTGACCGGACTGGACAGTATCTGCAAACAATAGGCAAAAAAGGACAAGGGCCGGGTGAATTTCAGAAACCTTCTTGGTTTTTCTTAGATGAAGAAAATAATATCTATGTTTCTGAGTACTTAAAAATCCATATTTTCAACGGTAAGGGCGAATATATAAAAAGTATTCATTTGTCTAATCTTACTACAGAATTCTCTATCGCACCTGATGAAAATATTTTTGGAATAGCATCTGTAAAAACAGAACTAGAGAGCAATCAATGCATCTTAAAAATGGATTCAAAAGGAAAAATGATTAAGAACATAGCTAAATTTGCTGCTATGGAGCCTGTTTATAGAAAAGGAACTGGAAAAATGGTTGCGGCCTTTTTTATAACCCACGAATACAATCCAGATATATATTTTTCGCCAGCCATCAATAATAAACACATTTACGCTCATTCCTTAGAATACAGCTTGTTTCAGGTTGGCCTGGAAGGCAATCTTGAGTTGGTTATCAAAAAAGAAGAACCTCAACATCTTATCTCCCAAAAAGAGAAGGATAAGATTTATTCACGTTTTTCTGAAATAGAAGAAAAATGGCCCAAAGGAGTCGTTAAAGAGGCTGTCCAATTTCCCTCTCACCGGCCATATTTTAGCAGAATAGCAACTGATGAGAGAGGAAGAATATATGTCAGAAGAATTAGCAATGTTATTGACGAAAGCGAAGAGGTTGAATTTGATATATTCAGCAGGGAGGGCTATTATCTTTATAAAGCTAAACTTCCTTTCACTCCAGAAGTAATTAAAAATGGCTACTTCTATGATCTTTACTCATCTGAGGAAACAGGTGAAGTCAGGATAAAAAGATACAAAGTAAAAAATTGGAGGCAGATAGCAGAGGGATTATAAACCTTAAATTAATATATAGTCGGGGGATTGCTCATCCAAAACTCTTAATTAGTTTTTGATTAAGATAGAGGGGGAATTGCATACCTTTCAATAAAAAAATATTTACACCTGTAAAAAAAATTTACTCGTATAACAAAAATTAACTTAAATCTGCCGACTTTAAGCAAAAATTACCCTGTAGATACCAGTTTGGCACAAAAGTTGCTCAAGATTTTTATGGGTGTGGCAATAAATGCGAAAAAAACAAGGAGGCTAAAATGTTTAAAGACTCCTTTATCGTAAGAGAAAAAAATATAGGAACGAAAGTCTGGGTCTTTCCCCTTTCCTTAGCAGTCCACATTCTCATCGTGCTGCTTTTGATAATCTATCCTCTCATGAATCCCGGCAATCTTCCTAAAATAGAAATATTCAGTGCTTTTCTTGCGCCACCACCTCCTCCCCCACCTCCTCCTCCCCCACCACCAAAAAAACGTAAAAGCTCAAAAAAAAGAACTCGTATCAGACCTGTCCAAGCTCAAACCAATATCGAACCGGGTAAACTCGTCGCCCCTGTCGAAATCCCAGAAGATATAGCCGAAGAAGAACTAAACGATATCGGTATCGAGGGCGGCGTTGAAGGAGGAGTCGAAGGCGGAGTAGTCGGCGGTGTGCTCGGAGGAGTTGTAGGTGGCATCCTCGGCGGTGTCGTCGGTGAAGTCGAAGCACCTATAAGAGCAGTCGGAGAAATTAAACCACCTAGATTAATCAAGGAAGTCAAACCCATCTATCCTGAAATTGCCCGCCAAGCAAGAGTGGAAGGTGTGGTCATTATCGAAGCTGTAACCGATATCTATGGAAGAGTGCAGCATGTTAAGGTTCTCAGATCCATCCCCCTTCTCGACCAGGCAGCAGTAGATGCTGTCCGTCAGTGGGTCTATGAACCCATGATTATTAACGGCCGTCCAAGAGGTGTTATTTTCACCGTTACTGTTACTTTTAAATTAAAATAGGCAATCTTAATTAAGATGACTATCCATCTTAGAAAAGGAGGTACGTAAAATGCAATGGGGATTAGTTGAAATGTGGGGTTTGATGGCCCCTTTAGCCAAGGGAGTTGC
>JABAOF010038812.1_pt1 | contig 10311 bp, 11 predicted proteins | sample 7062171 | NCBI WGS metagenome assembly JABAOF01 (sample SAMN14538628, study PRJNA623070) | marine sediment metagenome | biome: marine biome [ENVO:00000428]; feature: marine pelagic biome [ENVO:01000023]; material: deep marine sediment [ENVO:00002113] | place: India: Gulf of Khambhat ... | reverse complement strand
CTTGGCTCTTCATAGACTAATATAAATTCGAGCTCTTCTGGCTCTAATTGCCTTAGAGATGATGTATACAGATCAGCTGGGCATTGCTTGTTTATGCCTTCATGTTCGTGATTGAAGTTATAGTTATCCAACCACCTAGAGAAAGCCTCATTGACTTCTTTTATCGAACTGATCTTCACGTTTTCCAAAACGAAGTCTCTTTGGATAAACCGGAATAGGGCTTCAACCTTTCCCTTAGTCTGAGCCTTCAAACCGTAGATAGGCTTTATCCCGAGGTTTTTGGCATACCACTGATAGTTTGCCTCTCCTCCTTTCTTCGAGGATCTGAACACGCTCTCTCGATCAGATAGAATGGCTTTAGGTAATCCATACTTAACAAATGACTTATACATAACCTGATAGACATTTATCCCGAACCTTCTATAGAACCACTGACCATAGGGTATGANNCCCATTATGTCTATTTGCCATAGCTCATTCGGCTCTTCGGCCTCGAAGCGTTTAACCCTTTTTACAGGAGGCAAAGAAACGCGGCTAATATGATGTCGGACTAATACGCGACGACCTGTCTCTCTATGGACAGGGAGATCCAGTTTGTCTCGAATGAATCTTGCTGAGCGATGCTTGCCTTCCAGTTTGCATCGAACGATCCTTCGGTTATCTTTATCTGTAAGCTTTCTATTATTGCCTCTTCTTCGATCCTCTAAGCTTTCCGCGCCTTCTTCAAGATACTTCTTCTTGCATCGCAATATGCTTCTTTTTGAACACCTCAGCCTCTTAGCAGCTTCCTTGGTTGTTATTCTCCCTCTTATAACCTCTAAAATGACGTTTTTTTTAACCTGGCTCTATTCTTATTTTCCATGTGACCTCCCGTTTCATTACCCATTGGAAAAATCACATTGGATGACAGTTTAAATGTGGCAAAAAGGTGACAGTTCAAATGTGGCGTAACACTAATCGTTGCATCTGCAAGCAAGGAGGGGAGGGATGAAAAAACTACTCATGATTATTTCTCTTGTCATTCTGCTTTGTTTTACTTTTAGTTGTCAGCATGAGGGTGAAGAGACAGCTGAGGAACCTACTGTAGATGTCGAGGCAGATATTGTGGCTAAGAATAAGGAAGCAGTACGGTAGATGCTCGAGGAAACATGCAAAATGAATTATGCGGCATGGGATGAGGTTTGTTCACCAGATTATGTAGGTAGATTTGCTGGCATACCTGAATCGATGAACCTGGAGGAACACAAAAAAGCCAACCGCCTTTTCTTTGTAGCCTTTCCTGATTTTAAACATGAGATAAATGATATAGTGGCTGAGCCTGATAGGGCTGTCTTTTATGTTACTCTAACTGGTACCCATGAGGGAGAATTTATGGGAATCCCACCGACTGGCAAGAAGATAAAATACACAGGCTTGGTTTGGGTACGTTTCTTAGAAGGAAAAATCGTGGAGGCCTATGGAGTCTCGGATATGCTAACTCTTATGCAGCAACTCGGCATGGGGCTTAAGCCGAAGGAGAAAGAAAAGCCAATTTATTGATCTCGGAAGAAAGCGGAATAGGCGGCATCCTTACACAGTCATAAATCTGTGTTTTTGTAGGGTTTCACTATTAGCATCAATCCCTGAACGTTTTGGACCACTACTTTATCGCCGGGCATGAGAGGCTCCTCACCCGTGGCCCCCCATAATTCACCGTGTACAAAAATCCTTCCCTCATTACCACTCCATTCCCTAACCTTACCGATTTCCCCAATCAAGCCCGAGGCTCCAGTTACAGATCTTTTCTGCTTTTTTGTGATGAGCCAGAACAACGGGAGAATGGCATGTTCAATCAATTCATAGAGCAAATATGCCAGAAGAACAAAGAGTAAGATTTTAAGTATCATTGATTCCGTTTAGTTTCGATCTACAAATTTAAAAAGCTTATCTTAAACAGAAAATACCTTAGTCTCAAACAAGGAATTGGAATATCTCAGGTTTGAACCCAGAATCAGCCGAAGATAAGCCTCGCCTGGATGTGAGGGATTGATAGAAGGAATATTAGGGACGATTTGTGTTATTTCTTTTTATTCTTCTTTTCCTTGGCTATTCTATATTCTGCCGCTTTCCTTGACTCAAAATAAATCTTGGACAGCATTCGGTGTACATCTTCTCTTTGCATATCTACTTGAGCTTCAGCTTTTATCAGCTCATGAATTTCCTTGGGCGTCATCTCTAGCTTCAATTCTGGATAAAGATTAGGCACTGTGGCTAAAATCCAGTTGCATATCATCGTTCTAATGACTTCGGAGAAACTCAGGTCATATTTATCAACTAATAATTTGATATAATCCTCAAGCCAATCGGGAAGCATAACCTGATATCTTTTAAGCATTTTTACCTCCTATTTTAGTGAATAATACCAGAAACTTTGGATAAAACAACATTTTTTTCTGTGATATAAGATATAAATCATTTCAGCTTCCCGATTCTGGTATGAAAGCTGTGCGGAATCCCTACTGACCATTTTTCTTTTTCTGGGGTCTGAATGGAATCAGCCTGAAACAAAGCGGTCCAGACGGACGGCTATCTCAGGAAATGTTTTTAAGATCATGGTGTCCATGGTGACGAGGGGGATACCAAGCTCCTGCGCCACAACGACAAATTCAGCATCATAAGCCGAGCAGTCCATCGAGGTTGCTAGCCGCACCACATCAATAGATCCCACAGCATATTCGCCTGTCATCATAAAAAATTTCGCCTCTCCCACGATCTGGACAGCATCTTCGAATTTGATATATCCCTCCCTGATACATTTCACCACAACGTTACGAAACTCACTCCTCAAAAGTAGAGGTGCAACCCACTGAGAATCCTTTGATTCTCATGTAAAGACGGCTATAAATTCGATATTTTCTCATGACATTTTACAAATGGAATGGCCGATATTTTTATTACGCAGAAAAACTGGAAAAAGTGACAGTGATTTTTTTGCGATAAAAATATTACGATTTGAAAACTTATCTGAAAGAAGTCGTATATGTATATATAGATATATAATGAAAATATATAATATGAACACTTTAAACAATACTGGAGAGGGAAATGTTACGAGATATTATTAAGAAAGAAATTCAGGACACAATCATGAGCCCTAGGTTTGTTTTCACTTTTTTGCTCTGCACCATCCTCATCCTGCTCTCGGTGTACACCGGAATCAATAATTATCAGGCCGAGCTAAAGGAACACAGCGCTGCCATGGCCTTGAACAAGAAGAATCTGGAAAGCCAGCAGTCATACGGCCAGCTCGCAGGATTAGGAACCAAAATAAACAGAAAGCCTCAGGTGCTGAGCACTATCGTCAGCGGAATCTGGGAGGCTGTAGGCCGTGTTGCCGAAGTCAACATTGCCTATGATCCGAGCATGATTGAATCCAAATACAGCAGTAATCCCATTTTTGCCGTTTTCGGTCCTCTTGACCTGTCATTCATCGTTAAGATTGTCCTTAGCCTTTTTGCCATACTTTTTACCTATGATGCGATAGTCGGTGAAAAGGAGAGAGGCACGTTGAAACTTGCGCTTTCAAACAGGGTTCCGAGAGATAGGCTGATTCTTGGGAAAGCCATAGGCGGTTTTACCAGTCTCTTGATCCCCCTGGTCATTCCCTTGGTGCTCGGCCTTCTGATTCTGATGATTTATCCGAATATTTCTCTAAAGGGTGATGACTGGCTCAGGATCGGAATGATCTTTGTCATGTTTCTTCTTTACCTCTCAGTTTTTTTCACCCTTGGACTCTTTATTTCAGCAAGAACGACCAGGTCATCAACCAGCTTTTTGCTTTTGTTGTTCATCTGGGTCACTTTTGTAACGGTGATACCGAAAGCCGCTGTTATGATAGCCGGCCAGATTAAGCCCATTCCATCTGTGCATGAGATCACTGCTCAAAAAGATGCCTACCTACAGGAAATTCAGAAGGAAGCCGGAGAGGAGTACAGACAGTATATTAAAGATAATCCCCGCCCTGGAAAAGACAAGCCAGAAGAACGCAAGAGATGGGATGAAGAGACGAGAAAATGGGGGGAAGAGTTTCGGGGCAGATTGCTCGCAAAGATTGAAGAACAAAATGCTGCAGTCGAAAGGGACTATCAGACGAAAATGAACCAGCAGCAGAGGCTTGCTGTTAATTTGTCGCGTGTTTCTCCTGCCTCGGCCTTGATGTTTGCTTCTATGAGCCTGGGCAGAACCGGTGTAAGCGAGCATGAAAGATTCCTAAACTCGGTAAAGACATACAAACCGATATTTTCAAAATGGATTAATCAAAAAATTGGGGATTCTCAACCTCCTCAAGAAGGACAGCAGACAAAGCTTGATTTGAGCGATATGCCGCAACACGAATTCTCGCCTGAAGGATTCAGCGAATCCATGACTCGCATGCTGCCAGACCTAGTTTTGATGGTCTTTCTGATCATCCTGTTTTTTGTCGGAGCGTATATATCATTTATTAGATATGACGTCCGGTAAATGAATCGGAATTTCATGAATCAAAGAAATAAACATAATAATTAAGAGGGAATCATGTTAGAAGCAAAAGATCTTACAAAAAGATATGAAGACGGGCTGTTGGCCCTCGATCATTTGAACCTGAAAGTGGCGCCAGGAGAAATATTCTGTATGTTCGGGGCTAACGGTGCTGGCAAAACAACCGCGATCAACCTTTTCCTGGGTTTTATCCCTCCTACTGAAGGAACCGCGCTTATCGAAGGAGTGGATGTCGTAAAAGAGCCGTTGAAGTCGAAAGAGTATGTATCGTTTGTTTCTGAAAATGTTATGCTGTACGGAAATTTTACTGCCTATCAGAACCTCGATTATTTTTCAAGACTGGCGGGTCGACGCAACCTAAAGAAAACCGACTATGCCCAGGTGATGAAACGAGTCGGGCTTCAGGAAGAAGCGTTTAATATGAGAACCAAGAATTTTTCTAAGGGAATGCGCCAGAAGCTGGGCATCGCCGTGGCCATACTGAAAGATGCACCCAATCTCATCCTTGATGAGCCGACCTCGGGTCTTGATCCGAGGTCGGGTCAGGAATTCCTTGATCTTATCCTCGAGCTGCGGGATAAAGGAAAGTCGATTTTTATTTCATCGCATGATATATTCCGGGCAAAATACATCGCTGATAGAGTCGGATTCATGTTGCAGGGAAAGCTCGTCATGATGAAAACGAGTGAGGAACTCAAGGGAGAAGACCTGAATAAGCTCTACGTTGATTACATGCAGGAACATGCCGAGGCCGGATAAGGTTATCTAGTCTATTCATGATTCTATTCCATGATAAAATAAAGTATCGGTTGTTGCTGGTGTTTAGCATGATCAGAGAATGGAGGCAAATGCGATGAAAATTTTCATGAGAATCTCTACGGTCGTTTTGTTGCTGATCTTTACTGTCAATTTCTTATACACCCAAGAATCCCAGACACTGAAGCTTTTAGCCCTTAAACGCGCCCAACTTCAACTCGAGGAGAAGAAGGGAGAATTCGACAGAGCAATGTGGCTGAATGAAAGGGGATTGATCTCAGAGCAAGAGTTTGTCCAGAAGAGGACTGCCTATCTTCAGGCTCAAGTGAGCTATCAGGAGGCCCTGATAAGTTTTATGGGAAGTGAAGCCCGGATTTCTGTGGCGAGCGCTGTCAAATATCAAGACAAAGCAGGTAAAAAGTTCGTTCGCGTTTCGCTTCGTTATTCCTCGAAAGAACTCAAAGAACTCGCCAAATTGAATATAGACGCCAAAGATATTTTTCCGCTCGATTTTCTCCAAGAAATTAAAGATGTCTATGTTTCTTTGAGATCTGAAGGGAAAATTATCTCTGATCCTTATGAGAAGACAGTTCCCTCCTTGTCCCTGGAGCAGGAAAGACAGGTGACCTTTCAACTTTTAAAAGATGTTGAAAATTTAGATGTGAACGTCTTTTATGCCGGGAAGAACGAAACCACCTCAGTGTATCTCCAGAAAGGCTTGAGTGCTAACATCGTGACTGTTAATTCGGCTCAATTTTCCCAGGAGGCAGACCTGGAGAGCGAAGCCACGTATGACTTATCCCTGGAGAAGTTCAGTGGAGAGGAGAATGTCTTCAGGCTCAAAGTCGTCAACCTTCCCCAGCAGATCACCTATGAATTCATCAACCCCCAAACTCAAGCCCGGCTTTCGCAGATTAAATTCACGGAAGGTGTGACCAGCATGGATCTTTCTTTGAAGCTCTTCCTTCCCAAGAATGCAGATGAACAGGTTGTCATCGGAAAACCCATTGAATTTCTCTGTCTGGCTCTCGATAGTGAGCAATCATCCAGACTTAACGAGATGATCTCCCGCTCATCAACAGTTGACTCGAAGGAAATTGAAAATCTCAAGGTAGGAAGCGTCAAGCTGGAGATCATTCCACAGGGTGTAGGGAAAGTTGAGGTCCTGGCTCTCAACCTCTACCACGAGATAAAGGTGGGACAGAACGTAAACATGGAGGTGAGGGTAAGGAATACGGGTACCCGCAGGTTAAACAATATAAGAATCTTCACGGACTTGCCGTTGAACTGGCGTTCTGAGATCAACCCTGATCTTATTGCCTCTCTTGACCAGAGCAAAGAGGAAATAGTCGCCATCGACTTTATACCTCCTGAAGGCGTATCTGTGGGCGATTATGAACCAAAAATAAGAACAGAGTGCATTGCTGATAACCGTCGGGTGGAATCAGAAGATAAGATTGTCAGAGTCCATATCAGTGGTAAGACGAATGTCCTCGGTATCACTCTGTTGGTCATCTTTCTTGTCGGGCTCTTGGTGGGGATTGTTGTCTTCGGGATCAAACTGACGAGAAGATAACTTAACAGATAAACTCGACTTGTGAATTATCAAGATTAGTAAAAATTCCTTGGGCAAAGTATTCTTTTGCCTATAATCACCAAGGTTTTTCCTTAATACTTTATATAAATAGACCTCGATCTCTGAAGGAAGCTGAGCCTGGTGTTAGCATTTTTGCGAGAAATATTTTGACTAAATGTCCAATATTCGATAGAAAAATAACAAAGAAACAAAAAGATGACAACAAGGAGGCAGTGATCATGTTTGCCCGCTTACTTAAAATTAAAACAAACATTGACCAGATAGATGAAGTCGCTACGATCTTCAAAGAGAGTGTTATTCCTTTGTGTAAAGAACAGAAAGGATTTGTAACAGCCTATTTTCTGGCTGATCGCCAAAACGGGAATTGTATTCCGATCACAGTTTGGGAGAGCGAGGAAGACATGCTTGAGACGGAAAGAAATCGATTTTTCCAAGAACAGCTGGTCAAAATTATGGGCTTCTTCCTGTCATCACCTATACGTGAGGCATACGAAGTCATCGTCCAGGGCTAGGCAAACAGTAACTCAGCAAAATAAGAATATCTTCTATTCTCTTTCTGAGTTACAGTGTCACTGAGCAACTGAGTCACTGTCTAAGTTGACTCTGATTTTATTAATGACTATCCTATAGGAGCCATTTTTGGGGTATTCATCGATGAAATGTACGAAATGCCATTCAGAAAATCCAGATTCATCGCGCTATTGCGCAGAATGCGGGACTCAGCTCGGTTCCTCCGAGGGAATATCTGATCTCACCGAAACCGTCCATACGCCAATAAAAGTCACTAAAAACGGTGAACTGTTTGCTGGAAGATACAAGATTATCGAGGAGTTGGGCCAAGGGGGAATGGGGGTCGTCTACAAGGCTGATGATACGAAGCTCAAACGGACGGTGGCCATAAAATCTATCTCTCCCTTTATATTGACAAGAGAGGAAGTCAAAATCCGTTTTCTACGTGAGGCCCAAGCAGCAGCCGCTTTAAACCATCCCAACATATGCACGATCTACGAAATTGACGAATACGAAGAAAGGTCTTTTCTCTCTATGGAATATATCGAGGGAGAAGCCCTTAAGAATAAAATCAAAACAAAGCCACTCCCATTAAGCGAGGCCTTAGACATCGCTATTCAAGTGGCAGAGGGTCTGCGGCATGCCCATGAGAAAGGTATCGTTCATCGAGATATCAAGAGTGCGAACATCATGATCAACAAGGAGGGTGAAGCAAAGATCATGGATTTTGGCTTGGCCAAGTTGGCCGATACTACGGTTGTGACTAAAGAAGGAACTACCGTCGGAACAATCGCTTACATGTCGCCAGAACAGGCGCAAGGGGAATCTGTGGACGGCCGCTCGGACATCTGGTCTCTGGGTGTCGTGATGTATGAGTTGATAACCGGGCAGCTGCCTTTCCGTGGTGATCGAGATCAGGCTGTGGTGTATGCGATTCTTAGAGAGGGATCCCAACCTTTGACGTCCCTGCGTTCTGGCGTCCCTCTAGAGTTTGAGAGGATCATCAACAAATGCTTGGAGAAGAGTCCAAGTTATCGTTACCAAAGCGGTTCAGATCTCATCTCTGATCTCAAGCGATTGAAGCGTGATATGAAAAAGGGAATCATTCCGGTTCAGAGCGCTGTGGCTTCACCCGAGTATCGACGAAAAGGGCCTCGATGGATAGTGTGTACAGCCGCATTCTTGGTATCACTCGCCGTTTTAACTGCCCTTTATTTTTTATTTATGAAACCTAGCCTAGCCCCTATCAGGCCTCTCTCCCAGTTGAGATTGGTTCCTGTGACCGGAGGAGTGGGGGCGGCTTTTAATCCAAGCTGGTCTTCGGATGGAACGTGGATTGCCTATGCCTCGGATGAAGCCGGGAATATGGACATCTGGAAAAAGCCGGTTGAAGGTGGCGAAGCTGTTCAGCTGACATCGAGTCCTAACAACGAAAGCCAGCCGGCCTGGTCTTCGAATGGCCGCATGATTGCCTTTTCCTCTGATAGAGATGGAGGAGGCATTTTTCTGATTCCTTCCGAGGGAGGAACGTCGTGGCGATTGACGTCGTTCGGAGCTCATCCTTCCTGGTCGCCTGACGGTGAAACGTTAGCGTTTGATTGGGGTGGGAATATCTATCTCATTCCCTATACAGGAGGCGAGCCAAGAATGATAGTCAGCGGCACCAGCGCCACTCCTCATACCACTTGGTCTCCAGATGGAAATAGGCTCATCTTCTGGGATCGGACGAAAAGAGATGTTTACGTCTATTCCCTCGAAAGCGAAGAATCAGTACCTTTGGGATTAATCCCAACAGGTCAGGAAGTCTCAGGCCTGACTTTATCCGAAGATGGCCGAGAATTGGTTTTAAGCCGAGGTCCTTTTGGGGGTGACAAGAATCTTTGGAGGGTTAGACTCGATCCCAACACAGGAAAGGTCAATGGGAAACTTTTTCCTCTCTTAGTAACCCCAACAGAAGACATCCAATGTGCATTTTCTCCGGATGGGAGCAAACTCGTCTTCACGGCCTCAAAACTAGAAAGACATCTCTGGGCTTATCCGGTTGATCCTGCCACAGGATTGATTCGAGGAAATCCAGAACGGATTACATTTAAAAGCAACCTGAATTATTACCCCGAGTTATCTCATGACGGGAAGAAGCTGGTGTGGACTTCGCATTTAACGAACCAGGGTGTTTTGAGCACATGCGATCTTGATAAACGGGAAGAACGAAAAGTGACTCGCGAGTGGGGTCAGATGGTGAGAGAAGTCGGTGGCACGTTCTCACCAGATGGAGAACAGATATGTTATTCATCGACTTTGGGTGGATCTTACCAGCTTTGGCGCCTGCCTTCCTTAGGGAGTATAGCCTTACAGCTGACTAAAACCCAAAAACCTCACAGTGACGCTCTTCCAGTTTGGTCTCCAGACGGGGAAACCTTAATCTTTTACTCAAACAGAAACGACAATTGGGATATCTGGTCTGTTCATGCCGGAGGAAGAGGTGAACCAAAACAACTGACCGATTGGGAAAGTAATGAGAACTATCCCTCTTGGTCATCCGACGGAAAACACATAACGTTTAGAACGGATAAAGAGGGAAACGGAGATATCTGGATCATGGATGCTGACGGAGGGAATCAGAAGCCCTTTATTACTGGTTCAACAGAAGAAGGCTGGGCAGCCTGGTCACCCGATAGACGATGGTTTTATTTTGTTTCGAACAGGAGCGGGGGTGTATTTAATGTCTGGAGGATGCCGGCCGGCGGAGGTAAAGCCCAGCAGGTGACGACATTCACAGGAGCTTCCTCAGGTTTGCCGGATTTTGTTTTATTCACCAAATTTGCCGTATCTTCTTCGCATATAGTTGTTCCCTTAGAGACGCGTAAGGGAAATATATACATACTAGAGAATTTGAACTAATGGGGTCAGACCTTCATAACTTTCCTTAT
>JABAOF010001156.1_pt3 | contig 10314 bp, 8 predicted proteins | sample 7062171 | NCBI WGS metagenome assembly JABAOF01 (sample SAMN14538628, study PRJNA623070) | marine sediment metagenome | biome: marine biome [ENVO:00000428]; feature: marine pelagic biome [ENVO:01000023]; material: deep marine sediment [ENVO:00002113] | place: India: Gulf of Khambhat ... | reverse complement strand
CCAGGAAGGGGAGTGGGATTCTGTTCGAATTGGTGCTGGACCGCCACCGTTCCGGATAGGAAACAGGTGGCTGCTGATCTACCATGGTGTTTCTCCTGCAACCCAGGAAAGCCCTGTAGGTCGTTACTGTGCAGGTGTGGTGATGCTTGATGGGGACGATCCGACGCGACTCATCGCTCGCTCACCGCGTCCAATGATTTGTCCAGAACGAACTTATGAAAGAGAAGGCTTCGCACCGAATGTCCTCTTCCCAACGGGCGCTATCTATAATGAAAAAGGGGACGAGTTGATGCTCTTTAATGGTTGTGCAGACGAAGTGGTTAGCGTGCTCAGATTGTCCGTGGATTCGATCTTAGAGCACCTCGGGGAGGCAGATCACCGGTGAAATTAGAGCGTCACCCATACAATCCAATTCTTCTACCCAACCCCCAATCTGTTTGGGAATCAAAGAACTTATTCAATCCGTCCGTGATTTTTCATCAAGGTGTCTTCCACATGCATTACCGAGCTCAGGGATTGGATTGGATTGGATCAGCCGAATTGGTTACGCCGTCAGCGAAGATGGTGTGTCTTGGAACCGCTTGCGTGATCCGGTTTTGACACCCGAGGGTGATCATGAGGCTCGAGGCGTTGAGGATCCCAGGGTAACGGAAATAGAAGGTGAATTCTACATGGCCTATACAGGTTTCTCGGGTAAAGAACCAAGGGATGACCGATTAACGCCAATGTTCGCACGAAGTAAAAACCTTATTACCTGGAAGCGGATCGGACCTCTCGTGGAGCAGGAGGATAATAAAGATCATTTCCTACTACCGAAGAAAATAAATAATCGGTTCATTGCCTTTCATCGCCGCTTTCCGAACATCTGGTATGCGGAATCGGTCGATGTGGAAAACTGGCTAGAGGCGGGGATGAGGTTGATCATGTCGCCTCGACCGGATAACGATTGGGACAGTGTATGCATCGGAGGCAATGGACCGCCAATCGAAACTGAACATGGTTGGTTGATGNNTGTGGCAATGTTGGAATTAGAGGATCCAACGGTCGTTATCAACCGACCGCAGGAATGGATACTTGAGCCTCGTGACAGGTGGGAGAAGCACGGGCACGTGCCCAACGTTGTCTTCTCTTGCGCGAATATTCATGTTGGAGATCAAGTTTGGGTTTATTATGGTGGGGCCGATCGTGCCGTCGGTTTGGCGACCTGTGATTATGACGAGATGGTCGAGTTTGCGCGGTTTGGATGAGCCTACAAGGGAGAAATCTCGCACAAACCAGCATCGCAACTTTCAAACTAGTTTCACATTGTTTTTTAGGAATGTTTTGGAAACTCAGGCAAACTCCCCGCAAAGTCCTCGCCCTCAATCCCCTCGTAGAGCGCGGGAGCGCATGATAAGACGATAAGCTGTTACTAGGTATCGTTGATAAAAAGTTGCTTTTTCTTGTCTCAGCTCCGCCTAGAAGGAAAAATTATGGCTTTATCGTGACAATGAAAGTGTGAGGGGTATCTGTAGTCGTTTTCACTTGAATCTCGCGCCCACGTATGGTATCGACCATCTCGTAGGCAATCTCTACATCATCCAACATGACAACTTCGACCTTTGCATCCATCGGGAGTGTATAACCGATAATGAGAGTCCATCCACGAGGTGCAGAGATCGTAGTCCTATAGATATATTCGTCACGTTCTACAGAAACTGCCATCGTTCCATGCCCGACACGAAGATTCTCAACTGATAGACTTGTCCAGGATGAGGGCAGATGTGGAACGACGTAAAGGCTGGCGTCTGGGATGTTGGGCCTCACGCCAAGGAAATGATGCATGATAGGCCACAGAATCCCATACGACGACCACGCCTGCATGAACATCGCTCGTTCCTGCATGCTCACAAAGGGGTCGTAACTTGGACTGGGTAAAATCTCTGGCAGTGCACCAGGCATTTCAAGATCTATGCCTTCAGCGATTGCGCGCATATAGTATAGTGCTTGGGACTCATCTAGCCGACCGTAGTTAGCCTCCGCGACTGCCATTACCGAATTCGGCAGAGTCCATACCTTCGTCTCACCTTTGGCATCAGGTCCACCTCCTTTGGCCGTATGATACAGTCCTGTGTCTCCAGTGAAACCATCCGCTTCTAGCATATCCAATACGGCGGCAGCGCGATCCGGTGGAGCTAGGGCAACTTCCACTGGGGTTGCGTTGATCCAATGAAATTGCTGCGTTTGTCCGATTGGTTCCGAACAGTCTTCGATTGAGTCGGCATAGAGATTCTCGCCAGGCATCCACCAATTCTCAAGATTCTGGTGCAATGTGTTCGCCGCGTTCATCGCCCAAGTTGCGGTCGCATTATCACCTTTGCTGGACGCCATATGCTGCAAGCTGTTCAGAGCTTGCCAGGTGTACATCGATACATCAAGTTTCTGTTGAGCCATGCCTCGTCTTTCAATCATGCCAAAGCCTTCGGGGCAGCCATCTCTATTGGTGTCGAGATCAGTGGTGATATAGCGGAGTCCAGCGCGAACAAAATCNNTGTACGACCTTACCAGTGTCCCCATTAATCACGCGCGAAACATCACGGATTGTACGCAGGTGATCCATCGCTATGTCCCACATACCAGAGGCGACCAGCGGGTAAACAGAGTACGCACCGTCGTTACCGAAGAATTCATAGTAGTCCGGTAAGCCGGCAGCGATGCCCGTTAGCATTGGTACTTCAACTGGTGTGACCGGATAGACTTTGCCCTCATCCGTGTCTCGGATGTGCACATTATTGACTGTGAAGCTAAGATCAGCCAGGTTGAGTCTGCTCCAGTCAAACGCTGCTTGGAGGGTGTCATCGGGTATGTTCACTTGGGACATTTCCAGCAGGGATAAGCGGGTGCCAATCTTCGCCCTCAGCATCCCGACAGGGTCTGTCAGTCCAGCGTCGAGCGCGGCTTCAGCTTCTTCCATGGAAACGTGTGAACCCGCGATGGCATACCACACAGTCCGCGTACCCATTGCTGGGATATCGACTTCCAGTGTCAATTGGCCACCCATTCCTTCGTCATGTTGTGTATGAGCACGTTGCGCAGCTCGACTCAAAGGTCCCCAATATTTCGCTCCTATATCTCCACTCGTATTTGACTCCAGGGTGCCTACGAGGGCATACCAGGATTTCCCAGGTTCCAGGAACACTAGTCTTCCGTTGTCTGCGTCGTAGCTTCCCTCGTCGTCCTCGTTGAATTGTTTGGCGTTCAGGGGGCGACTCCATCCCCAAGGATAGGACGCCATAATGTCGCTATGGACATCCATGGTGAGGACGACGGATCTGGTTTCAGAAGATGGATTGGAAAGGCTCATTCCTATCAGTTCAATTGGATATCCATCGGGAACGAATTCAGTTCGGGTGAGGTTAAATCCCTCGGTTGTTGGAAAATCCATCTGAACATATCCCATCCCCGAAGTAAAGCGGTTCGCTGCGGGAATCCATTCACCATTCAATGCGAACCAATATCCATCGAGCAGTTTGATCGGATGAGTCCACACGCCGCCCATTTCACCCTGGATGTGCCAACCCATGGGAGAGAAGCCGCCACTTACCTCACCGATCACGTAGGCGCGGGTACCAGCAGCAACGTAGCGTTTCTGGGCCAGATTATCCTCCGTTGATCTTGTGAGCAAGTTGGTCGGTGTCTCAGAACCCAGGATCAGCTCAATATCACCCTCTTTCGTTGTTGGTATGCTTTCGGGATAAGATCGATCTGCTAAATTACATGAACCCAAGAGAAATTTCGAGAATGCTGTGAGAACGATTATGGTTAGAGGTTTCCAGTTCTTCATCGAGTCCATCCGGATCATTTATTCTGGAACGATTTCAGCTTCTATCATGATTCTTATTTTTTTACCGAGCAAATTATTATACATTTCTGGGGAGGTAAATTCACCAATGTCATATGTATTATGGACTCCTTATGTTCACCCAAGCTAGTTGAAGATCTTGCCCGATTTGCTTTAATTCGATGTGGAGGTGATGCTATTCGGAGAATTTGATATCTACAAATTTCAACTTACAGATATTAAAGTGAACATTCTCTTGTTGCTTATTCTGTCTTATTTATGGTTTTAAGCAGACTGGTTTCATAGGTGATTTAATCATCAAATGAGTTTCTAACGAAAAATGGTGCTGCAGTAAGAATTGAGCACCTTTTTTCATTGGCGGGTATTCATCCTAGGAACTATATTGCAAGCTCATTGTAAGGCTTAAAAGTTGCAACAACATGAAATAATCAAAATGACAAACCAATGAGTTCACGAACGATTACAAATGCAATGAAGCTCCATCGAGAACGAGGTGATACGTGGGACTATTAATCTGGACTATCGAGTACATGATCTGCGGATTGGTGTCTGCGCTCGTGGTGTACCTGCTCAATCCATATATGCCGCCTTCTGGTGTATGGGAGCGACCAAAAATCCGAAACTGAGTTGAATAAGCTTACCCAATTCTGAGGTCGCATCAGATAAGGAACATAGCTGGTTGGTGTTGTACTCTCACTATCTGCCCCATCATTTGCATAATGGTGGGGCTCTCGATTCCAAAGGCTGACATCGCATGTTTCATTGAATTTTTTTATACAAAGCACATGAGAGACCCATAGTTACATGATTGCCTCTTAGCCAATTTCTTCCTTCCTTCTATTCATCCTGTTTATCGTAAAAGAGTGGATCAGTGGGTGGTTAAACAGCCGCAGATTAGCTGTAGACCCAGAGAAAAACATCCTTGCCTTCAAACGCAGCAATCTGGGCAAAATGCACGATTTGTCCGAGGAACTTCTCAGCGTCCATCTCTGACCACCCTTCCTCCTGAGCTTGAGACGTGGAAGCCCATTTGACCGCCGCTGAGGTATAGTCTTGAGGGGCAAGTCCGGCTAGACATTTAATCAGTTCTCCAGGGAACTTAATCAGCCACGGGCCACTGGTAGAAGCTTCAGCAATGGGTTCATAGTGTCCTAGTAGATTGTTGATATCCATCTCGGTGAATACGGAATGGAGTGCCGCAAGCTTGAGCGGATCAAGACCATCAACATTGGTGCCCATAAAAGTGGCGAGCGGATAATCGGATGCTACGATGGCTGGAGCATCACTAGACTCTGCAAGTATAAGATCGGCAAGTGACCCCATTCGACAACCTCCTTACAATACAGCTAGCTGCTACCTCACATGAAAATATGTGGAAATAGTGCCACATGTCCTTCTGGTCGTCGTATTCTCAGGAATCCCTTTGTGATGTAATGGCTATGTTGAGTGTCGATACGATTTCATTGAGGCGAGGATTCCCCCAGTGATGGTATTTTCCCATTCTATCCTCCTTCGTGTGGAACGCAAGCTAGGACTTATGAACTAGACTATTATTCTCCTCAATAGCTACGGGTGATCTGGAAATAAGCCTTCCCTGGGCAGAAGATTTGTGATTATCGAAGCATTCTTCATATGATCCATAGGGATGTGGAAACATCAAACATATGGTTATACCTCTGAAGTATATAGCTTGCAGCGTAATGAGAATCAGAGTACGGTGACAATCCACCGTGTGTTCTTTCGACGAGGGATACCTGCGAATTCAAATCAATCTCTTGCATAACTTATTATGAAATCGGTTCATCAATGATCGACAAATATCTATCGCTGAATTGAATAAATGTCTTTATGATTTGAAGTTGATGATATATGGCTTTCAACTTCTTTGGTTCAACTTGCAGCTATAATCTATATTCTCAATTGCTTTGATTAAGAAATCCTCCTTCTTATCCAGAGGGACGAGAAAGATTGCTGGATTGCTCCTTGGAGAACTTCCATTCCAACTTCTTAATACTGGTTATCAATCAATAATCACCATGAAATGGATGCAGATGTTTGATCGAGGAGTAGAAGGTTTCTATATGTTGACCTAAATCGGAAAGCATTTGGCTTGGGTGTAAGCTTCCCCTTCAGTTTCCTCACATGATTCTAATCAGTCGAATTGGAAGGAATAACATTACGTGAGCCTCATTTTTCCTCATGAGCCTATCAGCATGAACCGCATTGGTTATGACGAAGAGTGTTCTACACATTATGCGTATAGAGATAACCTAAACCAACTTGTCGAAGGTATTGGTGTAAACTGGCTAAGGAGGAGCGGTCTTAATTTCTTTGATATTCTCAAATAAATGAGTTTAAAACCCGAATAAGAATTTTGGGAATAAACGAGCACCAATCCCCACCGATATTTTTTCGCTGACTTTATAAGCAAACTGGTGAATGGTCAGGAACAATTCGCAATCGTTTCTCATCTGATCCCATAACTGGGATGAGTCTTGACTCATCCCAGTTATGGGTCGATAGAGGAATTGTTTATTATCGCTGGATCAAAAGTCCGATGAGTCACCTAATTACTAAAGGCAAATAAACACGGCAAGAGTTATTTACGTCAATCGTACCGTCAATGATCCCTTGCTCGACGCTGTCCAGCTCATCTCGTACGCTCTGAGGTACGAAAGGATCGGCATCATGGAATGGTGCTAGACCGACACCGTCCACTGATAAATCATAGGTTACCGTACCAGGTGTAAAAGCGCCTGAAACAACATCAGAGATTGTAGAATAAACAACGTTATCAATGCGTTTCAGCGCGCTGCTCAACAGCTTATCAGAACCATCCACCGTTCCGTTCTCAAAGACAGTAAAATAAATGTCAATATCCACACCGATCCCCCAAACCCCGGATTGCGTTGCTGATAATACCGCCCCATTGCCAGTTAACCCACCCACCCCAAAGATGGCATCCGCTCCTTGAGTGATCATGTCCTGAGCCACATCTGCTCCCAGATCTGGGTCGACGAAGGTGCCGGTGTAATTGATGAGCACATTAACATCAGGATTGGAACATTGGGCTCCATTTTTGTAGCCATCGACCCAGATGATCACAGGTTGAATCTCCATTCCAGCGACGGCACCTATGATATCGCTTTGGGTCATCAATCCCACAAGGGTGCCGGCAAGATACCCCGCCTCGTCTGCCGCGAACATCATATATCGTAAGTTATCGGGATAGCTCTCAAATGAGGTGTCTACAATAGCAAATAATGTACCCGGGTTCGCATTTGCTACATTCATTGTAGCCTCTCTTAAGATCCAAGACGCGGAGATGCAGAGGTCATTTCCATCGTCAACGCATTGCTGGAGTTTCGGTTCGTAATCGGCTGAGCTGGTCGGTGTGTAGAGGGTGCCGACGACTCCCAACTCGCTTTCAGCACGCAGTAAACCTTCATAGCCAAGTGCGTTCCAATCGTCAGTTACGCCAGACTCGTCGGTTATGAAACCCACAGTCACCGGCTGAGCCATCGCTGGAAACTGCGTTAGCAATCCTAGCAGCAAGATCAAAACACCTGTGATTGTGAACGCCAAAACACCACCTAGACTGGCAATATGTGTAAGTCGTCTTGTTTGGTTCATCTTCTGGGAAGTCATCATGCACTCCTTCCGAGAGGTCTCGCCCGCATAATCTGCGAGGACTCGAGATGTGGGGATCTTCCAATCGATTTCGTTGATAAGCGAAATAATTATGCGCAGTATGGTACCCGAGCAGCCACAGCTACTACATAAAACATTCCCAAAGATACAACAAGAGAAACATTAATAACATAAAAGCATGTTTTTGTTGTCCTCCTTTCTGCTAGTAAGTGAGAGACTGCGCCCAACTTTTAATACGGTGTCCTTTCCCCTAGGCTGACAATTGGCTCAACGGAACTATTAATATTTTCTGAATTATGGAAGTTGTTGCAACCTCACCCGCATATTCCATGATATGGTATTCGATGATCAGCGTTTGACCCCAGCGGTTATAAAAAAAGACCGACCCCGAGCGAAGTTGGGCTTTGTGGATCGATGTAAGTTTATGGCTTCCAATCCCGCAGAGGCCATTCTTGACGCAATTAGATCACACCACGCGAGAAGCAATTTCAAGAAAAGCGCCGTCAACCTGAGGAGATCAATCCAGTAGATGACGCGAAGTTGGGTGCCATAATCGACTTACTCGAGCGCGTCAGATCTTCAACGATGGAGGATTTGTACCCTACATATCCATGTATTTTCTACCAGCTATTGGCTTTACCGGTATTCTGTATTACCCAAGCCAATCATCCACCTAATCCTACGGGCAATGTGGTGTCGGCGATTGCAGGCCACGCCCACCGATTCGGATGAACGTTTTTTGGTGTATGTTTATCCACGGCGTTAGCCCTAGCAGTTTCACCTGTATGTTAGGCGCTTTTGTGTAACTTCAGAATGCTACACCTCTACTTTAGGATAAGTGGCAGGAAAATGTGGTTCATGAATTGAGAAGGAACATTGACGGTGACATCCCAGGTATATTCGTCCTCGAGCGCCATACCTGCCATACCCGGGTGTACGAGCGAGGTCATATCTTTCACTTGTAGCGTGATGAGGTGGAGACCAGGGCTACTGGCGTTGGTGTTATAAGTGAGGGTGTTGCTCGAAGCTCCCGGAATGGGGATTCCATTATCCAGCCAGCTTATCTGTACAGGCGGGCCACCGATCGGTCCCAAGATGTCTGCTTGAAAGAGTTGCGTTGCTGGATGAGTGAGTATCAATGGTGTGCCGGGCGAGGTGGAACCTGGCTCGATCAGGTTAATCCCGCCTGCGGGTACGCCCCAGCCGCCGTTATACAGCTTCAGCACATAAGATTGGCTGGGAACCTGGCAGAAAGGCGATCCCAGTGAACGCATGATGCAGGACAGACCCGAACGAAACATACCAGTTGTGAGGTATCTGGCACCCTCGAACAGCCCGACTAAACCTTCATAGGTGCCAGTTTCGGGGGTTGGGATGGGAGTGGTGGCGAGTATCCACGGACTCCATTTGATCTGTGGGCGATTGGTCACGTCGGTCACATTCGATTCGCAGGGAGGGCTGGTAATATCGCTGCAAGATGGGTAGCCAGGATATGCCGTTTCGTATTCATCGGCCAGATCTACGAACGAATGCCCAAACTCATGCTGAGCAATTTGCGATGCCAGCGAGTGCATTGAGATGACCGTGGTAATTCCTCCTGAGCCTCCATAGGTCGTATCATTGACAATTACCATGATCGTATCCCAATCCGGTACAGCCGCTGCGGCTGCCATCACTTTACTGTCATTTACAACCAGCAGTCGGTGGCTCCAGTAGGCACAGAATCTGCCATCGAAGGCAGTGTTGACCATTTGCCCCTGTAGCGGATCGGACAGCATCGCGGAATCCCCGCAACAAGTGGGATCAGTGTACCCACAACTGGGATTGTAAGGTGGGTGGTCAGCCCCAGATTGGCTCGAGGCAGTGAAGAGAGTGTGGATATTGAAGTAGTTTTGATACACAGAGTATGGAGAAATCGAGAAGAATTGACTGGCGATGTTGGCTGCATCTGTATCGAATTGGGCTGATTGAGCCGCAGTGTAGCCATCTCCCATAATGAGGAAATCGACGCGATTAGCAGCCGGACCGGTCAAGGACTGATCTTCGTATATTGCATGTGGATCGAGGATGATAAGCGGTGTCTCAGCAGCAAGACGGGCTAGGTCGAATTGGGCGATAGTCATTAGCTGAGGGTCTTTCATTACCAATATCGTCCCCTCGATCCTCGGGACACGAACCACGAAAGCAGGGCTCTCGGCAGGCAGAATATGCCCGTCAATCGGGGCGTTAGCTGCCTCGCCATGGAACTCGCCGCGGAGCCAGGGAGAGATCTCGACGAGATCCTGATAAACAATGCTCTCATTTTTTGTTTGCAGGGCGACCATTATCCGCTCAGCATTCCGTGATGGTTGTGCGAGATAGTCGATCATTTGGCTATCGGACAACGATTGCAATGGAGCAGCCAACTCAACCGGGTAGTAATAAACCGGTTCAATCGTGCCGTCGCTGTGTTTTTCGAACACAATATAATGAGCCGACCGATCCGACTCCAACCCTGCGTGGGTCGGTTGTGGTGAAAATGAAAAAGTAAATAGGCTCAGATACAGAATAGCTAGCTGACCAATGCGCAATAAACTTTTGGGCTTCATTTTTGCACTCCCGTTGATCTCCTTGCGGTTGCCGAGAGCCGCCGAACAGCTTTGAGCTGAGCAGCTAACATTCGCTTTTGATCATATTCCAACTCTAGGCAAATTCGCTTGAATCTCGGGTCTGTTCCAGCGAATGGTTTGCCAGCCTGCGTCATATTAAATCTTACTCTGATAGAGGATCGATTTTCTATCCGGACACACCTCGTTTACGAAAGTATCTAAATGCGATTCCTA
>JABAOF010003745.1_pt7 | contig 10316 bp, 7 predicted proteins | sample 7062171 | NCBI WGS metagenome assembly JABAOF01 (sample SAMN14538628, study PRJNA623070) | marine sediment metagenome | biome: marine biome [ENVO:00000428]; feature: marine pelagic biome [ENVO:01000023]; material: deep marine sediment [ENVO:00002113] | place: India: Gulf of Khambhat ... | reverse complement strand
CCGTCGCCGAGGCCGACCGCGTCAAGGCTGCTGTCTCGATCCGTGAGGATCAGATTCGCGCAGCCGGCCGGCAGTACACCGCCCAACTCGCCACTGCCTCTTGGCGCGAGGAAGGCATTCGCTACGTTCGCAAAACGTGGACCAGCAACGACGTCCCCGTGTTCGGCCTGGTACGCATGACGCTGACCGCCGACGGCAAGCTCGTCGCGCAAATGGAACTGCTGAACTCCGGCGAGCTTCCTGAATCTGGGTAGGCCGAATAGCAGCTGAGATGCCACACTCGCGTGGTGGTGTTACAATCCCTCAAACAGCTGCCGTCACGCGAGCGTGAAAGCTGGCGCAGGACCGGACAGGTCCGCCTCGTCAGGCGCGCAGTAGGCCACGCGAGCGGCACATGCTATCCGCGTTCGATTGGCCAGAGCCCCGCGCGCGTCGAGGGTGCTCGATTGGTCTTGATTACGCCCCCTTGATCTTGGCTGGACGATCCTGTCATTCTGCGGTCACATCGCACGCGAGTACGAGCTTTCCTCTCAGGAAAGGAACATCCATGATCGGTTGCGTCCTTTGTCATGCCCTTGCGATCTGCGTGCTGATCACTCCGCCGGGGATCGCAGCGCCAAGCTCCGCCCCGGGCCAACGTCTATTCTTCGGCGTCGTGCCGGGCAATTACTATCCGGGCGGAGACATCGCGCGGGATGAGAAATTCTTCCGGCTACTGCAAGAGGCCGGCGTCACCCACATAGGCTACGGCTTCAATTGGGACAACATCGAGAAGGTGCGCGGGCGCTGCAACTGGGAACCCTGGGACTACACGGTTGACTTGGCCGCGCGATTCGGAATCACCGTTCAAGGGTGCATCGTCGGATGTCCGGAGTGGGCACTGCCCACGAGCGGCGACCTGGGCTGGCTGCCGGTCGCCCTGAACATGCCGCGGGAGGAGTGCATCCGGGATTTCGAGCGATTCGTCGCGACGCTGGCCCGCCGCTACGCCGGCAAGGCGGAGCTGTTCGAGTTCTGGAACGAGCCGAACGGGTACAACATGGCCCCGACCGTCGGCGAGACCGACCCCCGCTACAAGGACAAGATCCGACGATACACCAAGTATATGAAGATCGCCTACAAGGCCTTCAAGAAGGGCAACCCGCGTGCGCGAATGGCCAGCGGCGGCATGGACGCCGGCGGGGCCTCCGGCGTGTGGCTGGAGGGGCTCTACGCGAACGGGGCGCACGGGTTCATGGATGCCGTCGCCATCCATCCATACAGCAACCAGCCGCCGTATTTTGACGAAGCGTACGTTAGGAAGACGCGTGCGATCATGGACAAGCACGGCGATACGGACAAGCCCATATGGATCAACGAGTACGGCATCTACAACCCGGGCAACGATTTCTTCCCGACCGTCTTCAAGGCGATTCGCCGTCGCTATCCGTACGTGACGCTGCTGACCTACCATGCCTTCAAAGATTTCCGCGGCGGCGACGGACTGCAGCCCTGGGGCCTGGCGGACGAGAACCTGAACATCAAACCCACCGGCGCGTACGAAGCCTTCAAGGCATACCCCAAGCCGCCCAGGAAGGGGCTCTCCTCCGCGCCTGCCGGTCCGTGCCGGATCACCGGAAAGGTCGCCGACGTCCAGCTCCGCAAGCCGATTCCGGGCGCCTACGTGCTCGCGATGCCTGGCGTGTTCTATGCGAAGACAGACAAGAAAGGTGCTTACGCCATCGCGGGATTGCCGGAGGGAACATACCGTGTCAGGCCTTTCCCGCCGGGCCTCGGCCGCCCAGAGCCGGTGGAGGTCCAGGTATCGGGCAGGGCCCCCGGGACGGCGGACTTCTCCATCTCACGCCCGGTCCTACCCCTTGGCCAAGGCGAGTCGTTCGACCCGGCTCGGGACAGCGCGGACCTGCAACGACTCAACCTGGTGGTCAACGGCTCCTTCGACCAGATGCAGGACACCTGGATGGGCCAGTACGGAGTCGGCTGGCGTCCGTTCAACACGGTCCAGAGGATGACCTACACGTCAGGGGCAGGCGTCGGAGGCGTCGGCCTGTCGCAGAAGATGGGACACGACGGCGCCGTTCAGCAGGGCGTCTATCAAGCGATCCCGACCGTCAAGGGCCAAGAGTACCGGCTCACCTTCTGGTTCGCCTACACCGGAGACGGGCCCGTCGTGGACCTGAACAACTGCAATCGCTTCGGCATCGATCTGAAGGGGGGCGGATGGGAACATCCCAATCCGGCCGGCGGCAGGCCGAAGTATGGTTTCCCAAAGACGATCTCCTGGAAACTCTACGAGCTGGCGGCCCTCTGCGACAAGCGCGCCGGCGGGCCAGGCAAGGCCGAGGCCAAGTGGTACAAGTTCACCTACGATTTCGTGGCCGCAGGGGCCACCACCTCCATCTGGTTCAACGCAGCCGTCGGCCAGTGGAACAAGGGACGTAGGTACTTCGACGAGATCAGCGTCGTGCCCTTGGGGCAATAGTTCCCGCGATACCGCGCCCGGACCCGAGAGGATCCCTCTCTCGTTCTCTTCCTCTAGCGCCGGTCCCCTGAGCGCGGCGGGTCCGTGTATGAGCATGCCGCCGGTTGCGTAGCGGCGGCTCGCTCAGGCCCGGCCAGAGTCGCGCGGAGCTGCTCGAGCAGCTCGGCCACCTGCGCCTGTGTTCCCGGCATCGCCCGGACCACCAGCGCCCCGTCAAAGTGGCTGATGCTCGGCGCCGCAGGACCGGCCCCGCCCTGCACCTGCCACGCGCCCGGATCGATCGTTTCGAGCATCAGCTCGATCAACTCGGAGATGCCCGGCGGCGTAGGGAACGGCGAGGCCCCGAACGCTCCGGTACGTCCCGTGGCTCTTCGGTAAGGGCGGCCAGCTTCTCCGCCGTATCCGCCGTACCCGCCTCGCCCCGGAGGATCTGCCGGCTCAGCACCCCCGACCAGGTCGCGCACGTCGTAAACTCGCTGGACCAACCCGATCGCAGCCCGCGGCGCGGATAGATGCTCAGCCGTGCTGATCTCCACCACGTTGCCAGCCACCCCAAAGAGGATGCCCTGACCGGCCTTGGCCGACAGCTCGGCACAGATGAGCTGCAGAATGCGCCCCACTGTCACCTGCTTTAGACTTGCCGATATCTCGTAGTCCCTGGCGATAGCGACGCCTTCCACTGCAGGCCAGTTAACCCAGATGCTCACCTGTCCTAGATCGCGCAGAGAATCCACGACTTGCTCCAGCGGCATCGCGTCAACGCGAAACTCGGGTACCAGCTCGTCCAGGTGCCCAGCCGCGTCTCGCGGCTGGGCTGTGGCCAGGCGGCCGCTTGGCAGCTCCCGGCCTCGGCTTGCATGTCGCGTGGGTCCGCCGGCCTGAGCCGTAACGAAGTCAAGCTCCTCAGCCGCCCCGAGCCCCGCTGGCCTATCCTTGCCCGGCCAGAGCGAACCGTCTCGCACGTGCAGAATCAACGTCAGACACGCCGCCGAGGCCAGTGCCACCGCACCGCGACGCAGCATCCTGACCCGATACGGCCGCGTCATCGCCCGGCCCAGCTGTCCGGCGTCGCCGAAATCGCGCAGCGCCCGCGCGATGGCCTCCTCTCGAGGGATGCCTTGCGCACGGGCATCCTCGAGCCCCTCCTCCAGGTGCGACCGCAGCTCCCGGCGAATCGCCTGTCGCTGCGAAGCGCTCAGAGACAGATTCCCCGCCACCATCGACAGATAGCGCTCGAATTCCTGCTCGCTCATGGTCCACCTCACGAACACCTTGCCGCCCGCGGCATCAAGCCGGGTTCAATCACCTCACGCGCAGGGATGGTCCCCACCTCGGCCGGCCTCAGATGGCTGCCAGCGCCGGCCGGAGGATACGCTCCACCAGCCCGGCGAACCGACGCCATTCCTGGGCCTTGTCTTGTAGCGTTTGTCGCCCCTTGGCCCTCAGGGCGTAGTACTTCCTTTGGCGTGTTGTACCGGTCTTCCAGTAGCTGCGAACCGCGCCTTGAAGCTCGAGCTTATGGAGAATCGGGTACAACGTGCCGGCGGACAGCTTCAAGCTTCCCGCCGATCGTTCGCGGAGTGACTTAAGGATTGAATAGCCGTACTTCGGCTCGTNNGCACGAGCGTCTCAGTGCTCGATCGGACCAGATCCGCGTCAAAATGCCCCATCGTTCCGCTCCAGGCAGCACGACCCCGGCCACCTCGGCCAATCCCTCTTGATATATAGCCTGCCGATAATATCGTGTCAAGATCCTTTTGTCTTCTTTTTCCGGTATCGCCATTCGCCGGTTGCAAGACCGACGCACCTACAACGCCCCCCGGAAGTCCGATCGTCCCGTCTCATCGCGTCGGCCGTGGCCGGCAGGGCGCGTGCCACTGCCCTCCCTCAGGGCGGGGGGCGGACTTGGTCAGCCATCTCGAGCAGTGGCGCGCGGGTCATCCGTCCGACGACCCCGCTACGCGAGGGTACGGCACCGAGTCGGCACGCTTGCGACGCAACCCCTCACACGAACGATCACGGCTCTAGACAGTCGGGTCACTTCGCGGCGTCGGTTCTGGCCAGCACCCCCGTCACCGCTTGCAGGCGAGAGATCAGGCTTGGCAGACGCTCGAGCACGGAATCGATTTCATCCATCGTGCTATACCGCGACAGGCTGAAACGTACCGCGCCGTGGGCCACGTGTTCGTCGATGCCCATGGCCTTTAGCACGTGCGATGCTTCCAGCGAGCCGCTGTGGCACGCCGCGCCGCCTGACGCGCAGACGCCGTTCTCGCTGAGCAGAACGAGGATAGCCTGACTTTCAAGCGCTCTGAATCCGATGTTCGTCGTGTTGGGCAAACGGTGCTCTCGATCGCCGTTAACCTGCGCGATCCCGATCCGCTCGCAGATTCCCGTCTCCAGTTGATCGCGCATCCGCCTGACCCGAGGCATGTGCTCTGCCGGACTCCGCGCAGCCAGCTCGGCGGCGGCCCCCATCCCGACGATGCCGGCCACGTTCTCCGTGCCGCCGCGCAGACCTTGCTCTTGACCTCCGCCGATAATCTGCGCCCGCACGTGCCTCCCCGCCCGGATGTATAGTGCGCCGACCCCCTTCGGGCCGTGGAACTTGTGGGCCGACAAACTCAGCATATCCACAGGCAAATATGCGACGTCGATGGGAATCTTGCCAGCTGCCTGGACCGCATCCACGTGAAGCGGGACCGCGCGCTCGCGCGTGATCTGGCCGATCTGTTCGATCGCAAAGACGACCCCCGTCTCGTTGTTGGCGTACATCGCGGATACGATGGCCGTGTCAGGCCTGATCGCACCCGCCAACTGATCAAGGTCCAATTGACCCGCCCGGTCCACGCCGACGTAGCTGATCTTGTAGCCCTCGCGTTCCAACTGTTCAGCCAGCCGCAGGACCGACTCGTGCTCGACAGCCGTGATGACTAGGTGCCTCTTGTCCGGCTGCACCGCGAGTGCCCCGCGAATGGCTAGGTTGTTGCTCTCCGTGCCGCAACTGGTGAATAAGATCTCCGACGGCCTGGCTCGGATCAAACGAGCCACCTGNNGATGCAGTGCGCCACGTGCTGACCGGGGTGGTGGATGCTCGACGGGTTGCCGTAGAACTCCCGCAGGAAAGGCAGCATTGCCTCGACGACCTCGTCGGCCACTCGCGTTGTCGCGTTATTGTCGAAATACACGAGGTTCATCGGCCCACCGCCACCGCCGGAACAATCGCACCAATTCTAGCCGGCGCTACCGTGCGTTTCAAAAGCCGCTCCGCTGCGACGACTTGTCGCTTGGCATTCCAGCCCGACGTTCGCCCGTCGGCAGAGCGTGCTGGGATCTGGCAGCACCTTTTCGAGCCTGGCTCGCCGCGCGCGAGGCCGCTGCACGGATGAAGGAATCTTCATCCCGCTGAGCCTGGTCGAGCAACCGGCGGATCGCTCGGCGATCAGCCCACCCGACGAAATCGTGCAGGCATTGCCCGAGCTTGAGGATCGCCTCGATCCGCCAGGCGCGGTCAGTGTCGTGGCGCGCAATGCTGAGCAGATCGCCTGCTTGAGGCGCCCCACGTCCGGTCGTCTCGCGCTGCTTGGACTCGAGCTTCCCGGCCATTTCCTTCAAGCCGGCCAGGTAATCCCGGCCACGGCGAGCCGCTTCACTCTCGCCTCGCTCGTCCTGAAGCTCGATCATCGACTGGACAGCCATCTCCTGAATCGCCACGCCGACGCGGACCCCCGCAACGCGCACACGTTCGCACGTCACGTGGTAACCGAAGACGAGCAGGTCCTGGCTCAGCTGCTCAGCTTGCCTGGATTGTCCCCGGCGCCGATCGAGCTGAATGCGGGTCTGGGCGATCTCGGCCATCTTGTACAGATCTTCCAGAACGTCCAGTCCCCGATCGGTGACCGCGTCGGCGGGGAGAATGAACTGCTCGAAGAACGTCATGCGCGTCTTGGCCGCACCGGCATGAATGTATTCGGCAACGCGGCTCGGGAATGGCTTGCGCCGGCCGCCCGGATCACGCTGCCGCCACCCCATGACTTTCTCGTACGTGCCCTCCTGGCGCAGTTCGACCAAGCCTTTCTGGTAGTCGTCCGCGGCATTGCCGGCCCCCTCGGGCAAATCGATCACCAAGTCGATCGGTACGGTCGGCATGAGCGCTTCGAGCCGGCCTGGTGCGGTCGTGGCGCGGGTTGGCTCGGACGGACTGGACTGAAACAACAGCCAGCCGACTGCCACCAGAACCAGCACGATTGCCAGGCCGACCACCCGTCGTCGCCGCTTCCGCATCGATCTTGCTCCGTCAAGGCAGGCGATCTGCAGCGCGTTCCTACATTACTGATTCAGGCCAAACAGGTTCCTCGCGGTCGGCCGCTCACCCCGCTGCACAACCACCCCGCTCGTGCCTGAGCCCTCACGCTTCGCCGCCGTCTCATCAAGGCCGGACGAGGTTCCCCATGCGGCGAGGGCTGTACACGTGGCCGAGCGCGCCGGACCAACTGGCGTACTCGTGCAGCCGGGCCTGGAACCTCGCGAAGTTGATTCGCCAGTATCGGTTCGCCTTGGCCGTCTCGCCGAAAGGTGCCAGCGGCACCTCGATCTCCGCGAACCACCGATCTTGCCCCCGGCTGACGGCCCACGCGATCTCGGCCGGCCACCTTTGCCGCTCTCCCGTGGGTGGCGTCAGGCCAATCCCCCGCTCGCACAAGCCCGCTCCCGAAGCCTTCACGACGATGTGGTAGATCTCCGAGGTGCCTGTGCTATCGGTGTTGAGCGGGTCGATAAGCACCTCGACGAGGTCCTCGCCCACCGGCGTCGTCCCGTCGTACCTTACGTCGTTACTCCTGCTGGTTCGGATCCCGGTCAGCTCGGCTTCGGCGCAGTTGAAAGCTACGTAAAGATGCTCGCCGTCCTGTTGGATGAACACCTTCGTCTGCTGCGTAGGTCGGTCCTCGCTGGCCGCTGGACTCCACCCGCGGGTACCGGCCCGATCGAGACGGTCCAACGGCTCTGAGAGCGTCTGGCGGGCAACGAGAAGAAAATCTCCGGCCACGTTGCCCAGCCCGGCGGGCCAGTCTGACAGGTCCCCATCGACGCGAATGGGACCGGCCGGTTTTCGTGCTACGATATAGCCAAGTCGGCTCTGAACCGCCACGCGACCGGCCCGCCCGGCGTCGAAAACGATCTGTTGCGTCAGCAAGCCGTCAGTGTTGGTTGCGACGCTGTTCGTCCGTGCGATGAGAACGGCTTGCTGCCACGTCATCGGTGCCAGTTTGGCTATGGCTAGTTCGTTGCGCACGGGCCGCCACCCCGCCGGCAACTTCTTGAACCGCAGGACGCCGCTGACGGGATAGCGTGTCTCATTTGCGAGCATCACGGTAAACTCCACGTCGGATCGGCCGGGCGCGTCCGCACCGCTTGATCGCAGTCGAGCCCCCATGGGCAGTAGCCGCAGCTTTCTGCCCGATCGCAAGAACGCCAGCCAGTCGAGCTCTCCGGCCGGGCGTTTGGCGGGCTCGCACTGCGGGTCACCGACGGCTCTAAGGATCTGCTGAATCGCCAGACGCCTGCCGACATGCCACAGATGTGGATCAACAACCCACCCGAATGGGCGGGCGTCTGCCACATTGTCTCCGTAGGCCGCCGTCCCGCCGAACTTAAACAGCGTTTCCGCGATCAGCTCCGCCACCTTCGTGCGATGGTTGCGTTCGAGCAGCCTCAGAAGCTCGCCGTCTTGAATCCCGCGTCTCAGTCGCTTCAGCCGAATTGATGGCAACGGGAAGTCCAGCCCCACCCCCCGGCCCGGGTAGATCAGCCAGCGATCCGTGGCCACCCCAGCATCACTTAACTTGCTTAGCAACACGTCGGCCGGCCAATCGTTGGCATGCTTGAGCAAGACGGTCTTGGCCCCTTCGCGAAATGCCTGCCACCCGACGGTCCGTGCATCCACAGGAGGCGCTTCGATCGCGAGCGATCCGGTATAAGGTGGCTCTTCGAGACGTAGCCAAGTGCCCTTGCCAAGAGCGCGTTGCTTCGCCATCTCTGCCCGATCCCAGTAGCGCCCGGGCGGTGCCCAGATGTCCACCAGCTCACTGACATCCTCGTGCTTGTAGCCCCACCAGCCCAGCCGCCCCATGTCTTGAGGAATCAGGTCCGCCACAAGCCGAAGGCGATTATCGGCCGAGTGAACGATCCGCGACAAATCTCGCACAGCCCCATATCGTGCAGATGCAGACAACGAGCCCCCGTCGAGCCGCAGCCAGACGAAATGCTGATCCAGCCAGTCACGCTGCTCAGAATGAGCGGCGCATTCGCTCAGGTAGTCGCAGAACGCCGCAGCGTACGCAGGCGAATCGAGGGCGCGCCGCTCGTCTTGACCGAATGGTGCCTGAGCCCCGTAAGCGGGCGGCGCCGGGAACGTCTCGTCAACGGGCATCGGCCAGGCTGCTGCCGGCACGCGATCCGAGAACGCCGTGCCGTCGATCAACGCCTCGACCGTTCGGTCATAGTCGCTCCAATCGATCCGTACCTTCCCGTCGCGATCGAGCTTCATCACAGGCCGATACCCCGTTAGGAACGGGCTGCATCGGTGCTCATGCAGCAAGCGAAACGTGTCCAGCAGCACTTGCCAGGCCTCAGCCCGCATGGGTTCGTCGGCGGTGATACGCTCGGGTGCGTGCGCCCGGCCGTCGCGACGCAAGTGGTGCAAAAGTAACTTGCGATGATCGACCGGCGCCAAGACAGCCAGTTGGCCCTCATCGACCAGCGCCAGCGGCCAGATGCAAAGCTCCACTGGTATCTCGTGCGATACCGACGGCGAGCGGATCCGAACGTGCGATCGATACCTGCCCGGCGGCGTGCCCTTGGCGACCGAAATGTCGACCCAGATCGCTACATTCGCGTTCGCGGGGATCGTCAGCGGCTGACCGTGGCGAGGTGAATCCAGGGGAATAAGCACGTCCGGATACGCCGTTTGCTGCGCGAGCCTGGGCAGCCGCCGCACGTACCAGCCGGGCAGCCGCCTTACCGGGATGAACCACTCCCGGTAAAGACACACGCATGAGCGATCCATCTGGTGCTCGCCGCTGTCAAAACCCTCAACCTCAACATGGACACCGGGAATCGCCTGCGCCCCTCCCCGCAATACCAGTTGGAAAGCGATAACTTCATTGACCACCGCGTCCAGGAAGATGCGGTTATCCGACTCACTGAATACGTCACTGCGCCCTGAGGGAAGATCGGCCGGGTGAACGGCCTGGCAGTCGCCGATAGCCCAGACCCGCAAAGGCTCGGACGGCTCGAGCGCACAGCCCGACAGCACAGCCGCGGCGAACACGCCGACCACGCCCCGGCAATCAAATGAGGATGCCACCCGAATAATCACGCAGCGGCCTGCCTGCGCCCTCGCGCGCTGATCCGTGCCGGCGTGGCGAACGGACAGCTTCGCCGCACTCGTCACTCGATGTACACGCGGGCCCCGGGCGCGATGTTTACTTCACGGTCCAGCCGTTCTCGCAACTGCTCGGCGTCAACCGCGAACAGCGGACTGATCTCGAACACACCGTCAGGCTGACCGTCCGGCGTACGCGGGACGTGCACTCCGCAGCTCTCCAGCCACGCCGCCGCTCGCAAATTCATGTCTCGCTGCGCCGTCTCGACGCTGTCAACACCGGTAGCTCTCTTGACCGGGCTGAACTCCTCCGACCGGGATGTCTGCAGGATCAATGGGTTGGCCGCCTGCGGAATGGCGTCGAAGATGAACCTTTCCAGCTTGATCGCGTTCGGCCGTCTAGGCTTGATTCGTCGGCCCGTCGCGAGGTCCACGTAGGGTACTACCTTC
>JABAOF010006765.1_pt3 | contig 10318 bp, 9 predicted proteins | sample 7062171 | NCBI WGS metagenome assembly JABAOF01 (sample SAMN14538628, study PRJNA623070) | marine sediment metagenome | biome: marine biome [ENVO:00000428]; feature: marine pelagic biome [ENVO:01000023]; material: deep marine sediment [ENVO:00002113] | place: India: Gulf of Khambhat ... | reverse complement strand
TTGGTTTTCGGTCGTAATTGCAATATTCTGGGGCGGAGCAACCATATCAATAACTTCTGGAACAAGCTCATTAAGGTTCACTTGAACTTGTTTTTCTTGTTCACGTCCGACTGTCGAATACTGCAGGATAGCTTCAATCAAGTTGTGCATTCGCTTCACCCGGTCCGTAAGCAGCTTCATTTGCTCTCTGCCGTCATCGTCAAACTTATCTGCATAGTCCGTTGATATCCAATGGGCCAAAGCTCCGATTGCGCGCAGCGGCGACTTTAAGTCGTGGGCTGTGACGTAGGCAAAATCTTGAAGCACCTCGTTTGACCGGTTTAGCTCCTGAACGGCTGATTCCAAATCTTCGTTCAGCCTTTCCAGAACCTCTTCTGCCTTCTTGCGCTCCGTGATTTCGTTGTTGAGCTTATGTATCGATGTAGTTGTCTTCCTTAAGTCCTCAGCCATTTTTTGAAAGAAGCACCGTGTTGGCCGACTTCATCATTTGACTTGATTTCTATATCGGTGTCAAAATTGCCCGCGCCTATTTCAGCCGCTGCATTCTTTAGTTTTGTGATGGGTGTGGAGACAAAATGAGAAATAAAAAGGGCAAGCACGAGGGCAAGAATTGTCGCTCCAAATGGAACAAGTAATAGAGTTTTTCTTAATTTGGCAACAGGAGCAAATGTCTCCTTTGTGTCATGCTCCACTACCAGAATCCAGCCTAAACCTTTGTAATCCTTATGTCCTTTTGAATGAGCGTGGACAAACAACCGTTCTTCGGCGCCAGGTTCGTCAGCTTTTTTTATGAAATAACATTTATGTCCTGTTTCTTGGACTTGTCCAAAACGTGAGAATAAATCGACATCTATATCCTCGAGACTTTGAGAACCTGGTTTTGTCGAATAGATATTTTTTCCCTCTTTGGTGAGCAAGTTGAAATGCATTGTTTTGTGCCATTTATGCCCTCTTGTTAGCCCCGTTTCGTTTATGACATTAATTGCTTCCTGAATGTTCAAAACAACTTTCATCACTCCTACAAAATTTCCAGATTCATCCTCGATCCTTATTCCAATATCAGTGGAATAACAATCTGCACTTTCATCGTATCCAACATCTGTTACATATAAACTATCTGTCTTTGCTTTTTGCCACCATTGTTCATCATCCTGCCTGTAGTCGGTTGTCTTTCTTGTTTGGGCAACTTTTGCTCAATATTTGTTTGTCACGAAAACTCCACCAAAAACTGCATAGCCATATTCTTCTTCATAGAATTTCAGTCGTTTCCTTAATTCCTCTGACAGTCTATTGTTTATCAATTGCTGCATAAAGGCAGTTACAGTTTCTTTCGACACAGAAGTCCATTCTTTATCTTTTTGCTCAATATAACTCTGGATGTAATCTAACTGTTCAAACTTCTTATTTGATTCTTTGGCGACTTCTTGTAGGATTAAATCTGTGGAATAAGTTTGAAATTCTTCAATTCGACTATAAATACCCCTATCGATTCTATCCAAGGTCGCAGTGACTAAAGATGCGGAGTTTTCTCCGATTGATTCTTGCAATGCGTTTTGACTTGCTTTGAGGCAAATATACCCTACTATTTCGATCAGTAAGGCAATGCTTACAAGTCCCAAAATCAACTTTTGTCCTATTTTCATTTTGGGCCCTTCCTCTTTTTCATGATTGTTTTCTCAGGGAAACATTAGCTACATGGAGCGATTTGTCTGGTAGGCTCACTGTCATGTTCAGTTTCGCTAATCTTTTTCTGCTGCTTTTGCAAAGTGCCTCCCGTGCAAGCTAATTTGCGTTTGCCGAAGCGGCCCTCATTGAAACATCCTGGTATACATCCAACTTTGGCACGGTGAAGCAGAGCTTGTTTTCTTTGCCGATTGAAGTTTCAGCCCATATACGTCCACCGTGCATTTCCACTATTTTTTTAGCTATCGGCAGGCCCAGAGCAAGGTCTACTCGCCCTGCATGAAACTGTTCTTTAATCCAGTCAATGCGATTGGCAATCTTGTTTATCTCGTTACGTTCAACCGGCGGGCCGGCGTCTTCTATCTCCACTGCGAGCTCTTTGCCGGCATCTTTCACATGCACGCTGATATGACTATTTGCAGAAGAGAACTTTATCGCTCTGCTGAGAAGATTAGTCAGCACCTGTGCTATCCTGCGCAAATCGGCATTGACAATGGGTTTGGAATCAGGCATAAAGCTTTTCAGCTCAATGTTCTTTTCAGCCGCAAGCGGCGACAGAGCTTTTACAGCTTGCGAGACTACCGAGCTGAAACAAAACTGCTCGTGCTTGAGCTCCATTTTACCGGCGTCGATTTTTGAAATATCAAGATAGTCGCAGACAATCCTCCTGGCTTTGTCGATGTTCTTGTCAGCCAAAAGTTTCTGCAGTGTCTCTGTTACCATAATAGCCACTTCGTTCTTTAGTTGATTTCTTTTCTCCAATTTCAGATTTGCAGTTTTAAATTCATCCTCTATAAGGATCTGTTCTGAGATGTCGCGAGCCACTGCAACAATTGCAACGTCGTGTCCGTTTGAATCTTTAATAGTTGATCTGGAAAGAGAGACCGGAAATATGCTGTCGTCCTTTCGTTTATGGTAAAATCCGACTTCCCAGGTGCTTCCAATAGTTCGGGTTTGGAAAACGCTTCTTGTATTCTTGCTTTGATGTTTTCCTATCCACAGGATATTACTGTCTTTTCCAACAATCTCTTCGTTCTTATACCCGTAAGTTTTGCAGAATGCCTTATTAACGAAGATAATCTTGCTCTGCATGTCGGTAATGTAGACACTATCGGTGGTGCTCATAATTGCACCTGAGAGCAATTGGAGTTTCTCTTCGGTTATCTTGTGCTTGATGGCATTTTCGACCGTTATTGGAACAGCTTTAAGATAGTTTTGCTCAAGGTCTTTTATCAGATAATCATAAGCGCCGCCCTTCCAGAGTTTGATAGCTGTTTCCTCATCACCGGCTCCGGTGATAACTATAACAGGAGTATCCTTCACTAAATCCAGGGTGTCAAATGCTGTGCCGTCCCCGAGCGAGTGGTCGGAAATTACGATATCAAACCGGTCGGAATCCAATACGCTGCGGGCTTCTGAAATAGACCCGGCTATAACGTAATCGTATGGAATGGCGTTATTTTCCACAAAACGCTTAAAGGCCACCTGGTCCAGTTCACTGTCTTCGACGTATAAGATTTTGTATCTTGTATTTTCCATAATCTTAGCCTCAATTTGGCAATTCGCTTAAAGTCCAGTAAAGTTTGATCGTCCTGACTTTCTCCACAAACTTTCTATAATCAACAGACTTGACCATATAACCGGCAGCACCAAGTTTAAAGCTTTCGACTACATCCCGTGCTGTTTTGGATGTAGTCAGTACAACAACAGGAATACTTTTTAATGCCTCATCTGCTTTTGCGATTTTCAGGAATTCGATGCCGTTCATCTTCGGCATATTCAAATCCAAAAGAATAAGGCATGGCTTTTTATTATTCTCGGTTTTTAGATACTCCAACGCTTCCTCACCGTTGCCTGTGCACACCAGTTGGTTTGTGACCTCCACGTCTTTGAGCGCGCGTTCTACTGTCATCACATCTACGCGGTCATCTTCAACCAACAATATTGGGTGCGAGTTTCGCATTTTTAGCCCCCATTTTTTGTTTCGGCAGTGTAAAGAAGAATGTGCTTCCTTCGCCAACTGTTGATTCCACCCAAATCTTGCCACCGTATAATTCCACAATTTTCTTTATTATGGTAAGGCCAACGCCGGTGCTTTCGGAATCTTCACGTGGTGATAGTGTCTGGAAAATTTGAAAAATCTTTTCGAAATGTTTCTCTTCGATCCCAGGCCCATTATCAGAGACACTAAATTTCCAGAAGCTGTCTTCTTGGACGCAGCCGACTTTTATTTGACCATTCGGTTTGTCCATATATTTCACAGCGTTGCCCAGCAGATTCTGAAACACTTGCATAATACGGGTCGGCTCACACTCAATGGTGGGCAGTTTATTTTCGATGGTAATCGTAATATTTTCCGGTGGAGCAATCATCTCGATGACTTTGGGAACGACTTGGCTCAGATTCACCTGAACCCATTCTTCTTTTGTGCGTCCGACTCGCGAATATTCAAGCACACCTTCAATCAGCTGATGCATCCAGTCTACCCTGCCCGAAAGCAAATCTATTTGTTCTCTGCCGTCCTTATCGAGCTTATCTGCATAATCAGTTGATATCCAGTTCGCCAAGGTCTTAATTCCACGCAGCGGCGCCTTCAAATCGTGTGACACGATGGATGCAAAATCTTTTAATTCACGATTAATACTCTCTACCTGCCTGAAGAGCTCAGTCTGTTTTTCCTGTGCACGCTTACGCTCGGCGACCTCCTGTTCAAGCTGTTTATTGATCTTTGTTAGTTCATCCGTTCGTTCTTTCACCATTCGCTCCAATTGTTCCATCTTCATGGACGCTTGCCTAGCCAAGCTCCATTTTTCTGTGAGGGCGCTGGCGAGTTGAGCGACCTCGGCGCTGTCGAAGGGTTTCTTCAACATCAGAAGGTTTTCCGATTTTCCGAGGCGTTTGGCTATCTCTTCCCAGGAATAATCTGAATAGGCCGTGCAGATAACAATCTGGATGTGAGGATCAGTTTTCCAAATATGCTCTATAGTTTCGAGCCCGTCCCAGCCCGGCGGCATGCGAGAGTCGATAAAAGCCAGTTCGTAGGGGCGGTTCTCGCAAAGGGCTTGTTTAATCTTCTCGCTGCCTTCTTTTCCCTGAGATGCGAAGTTGAGTTCATACCTGGTCTTGGCTACGGATTCATCGGCGTTGTCCCCTAAGACCTCAGCCCTAAGCTCGTCCAGCTCTGTGTCCTGTTCCTCTTCACCAAGGATGGTCTGGAAATCCTTGTGGATGTCTGGATTGTCGTCGATGACCAGAATACGGTGAACCATTTCTTTTTCCCCGTTGTTCATTTTGCAGCCTCCTGTGTCTTGAAAGGCAATTCAATGGTGAACACGGCGCCTTTACCGCGACCATCGCTGTGGACGCTTAGTGAGCCGTCCATTTCACTTGTAGCAAGAGCCGCGCTGTGCAGTCCGAATCCATGCCCGTTTTTGTTGGTTGTGAAACCATGCTCGAATATCCGCGTCAAGTTCCCTTTGGCGATGCCCATTCCGTTGTCGCACACCTCAATCCGGATTTTCCCACCTTCCGGCTCTTTCACACGTATTACAAGGATCTTGTCATCTCGGTTACTTTTGGATAGAGCATATTTCGCATTGCTGATAAGGTTTGTTAGAATCTGTAGGACTTTATGGCGGTCGAGCAGAATGGACGGCAGGTCTGGAAGCTCGCGTTTGACTTGCAAGTTGTCCCGCATTCGTGCGTCGGTGCTTATGCGAATGGCGTCTTCCACAAGTTCCGCGATGGACACCGACTCAGTCAGGCCTTTCGTTTTATTATACGATTGCTGAAGCTGGATAACGTCGGCCATATGCTCAACATGTTCGGTCAACATCTTCAATGCCCCGAGGCAATTTTCTTGTTCTTCGACCAATTCCTTGGACAAATTGGCCAGAAAAGCTGGTAGTTTCTTGCCGGGTTCCTCAGTTGTCATGAATGTGCCCAACTCGTTTGCATGCTCTTCGAGCAGGCCCACCACGTCGGTAAGATAAGAGACTTTTGAATTGCGGATTCTTTTTTGAATTGACTCAGTGGTAACGCTGACACTATTGAGCACATTGCCCACATTGTGCAGCACATTGGTCGCCACCTCAGCCATGCCCACCCTGCGGGCTGTCTCAACCAGTTTCTCCTGGGCATTCTGGAGTTGCGTCTTAGCCTTCTTACGTTTGTCGGCTTCTTTGGCCAGTCGTTTATTGACGGCGGTCAGCTTGGCGGTACGCTCTTGCACCTTTTCTTCAAGGTGTGTATAGGAGTCTTTTAATTTATGGGCCATATCATTGAAAGAGACGGCCAATTCGCCGATTTCATCGTTAGAGCTGATTTCGATCCGAGCGTCCAGATTCCCCTTGCCTATTGTGCTTGCAGCGTCTCTGAGTTTTGTAATTCGTTTCGTAATAGAACGATTAATAATAACGTAGGAGGCGGACCCGATAATAAATCCGGCAAAAATCAAAATCAGAGTTACTCCAACAGCGGTGTGGGCTGTCACTTTGGCATGTTCGAGAGCCGCATAAGTTGATACCGGGGTTTCTTCGTCCGGGAAGTCATTAATCTGGGTGTTATGAGATGTGGCGCCGGTTGGCCTATTTGCCCTGGCTATCTCTCTCAGACTTTTATCCACTTGTCTGGTCTGGAAGTAAGAGATGGCACCCAATAGCAAAAAAAGAGCCAGAAGAATACCAATTCCCACGTCTAATTTTTTGCCAATTGTCATTCCCGTCTCTCTCCAGGGTCTTTTATTTTGTCAAAACCTCGGCCAGTGTCCATAGCCGGCTTTATCGAGCACAAGTCCGACTTTTATGATTTTCCCATTTGTGTGCGATGGTTTTGCCTAAATCCCTCGGGTCCAAAGGCTTCGTAATATAGTCATCGGCTCCTATCTCAAATGCCTGGTCTAAATCACCTATGGTGTCTCTGCCCGTCAACATAAACACAGGTATATTCTCTGTTTTCTTATTGTGCTTAAGCTCCGCGAGAACTTCCAGCCCGTCCATCTCCGGCATCATCCAATCTAATAAAATAAATGCGGGCTTTTTCACCTGTGCGAGTCTAAATCCGGTTTGTCCATCTTTGGCCATAAAAACCTTAAATCCATATAGTTTCAGGCTGCGTTTCAACGCTTTCTGGACAAGCTCATCGTCCTCGATTACCAAAACATGAACCCATTCACTCATTGTATAGCCTATTTCCGAGCCTTTATGCGGCTTTCACAAAATTTGCCAAGACACCTAATGTCCTATAAGTACACGGTGACTATATTTCGTCTGATTGACAAAATTATCGACATATTAGGATGGTGATTTCATTAGAAATCGCTTTTTTTGAGGCAATGCTGGAAATTTTTCCCATATACTTCCAGATGAAATACCTCGATTTTCCCCTGCATAAACGGCCCTAACAGAGCCGACCCGCCGATGCTACTCTGCGAAGTAGTTCGCTACGAAGCGCGAGAGGGAGGTTGATCGAGGCCGGCGCTGACGGTGTGGTTTTGGCCAGTGGCGCCACCGGGCTGATTTGTGGTCCATATCGAGTTGGGGTGCTAATCAAGGCTTTTCTAAATGGGGATAACTCAACGATGCCTATTGAGCTGGGGTACCTTGGGCTGTCTTACTCATTGTTCAGGCGTTAGTATTCCGAGACGCCAAGGGATTTGTCCGTACTTCTTTCCTCTCTTATCCTCATCAGCTACGCCCTGGAAGAGTAACCTTAGATGAGCGGGGTCCACGACAAGGGTTTGGTCGTAACAATCGCGTATCAGTTCGCCGTGGCTAAATGAGTCGGTCCAGTGCATAGTTTTGTCCCGCGCGTTGGTCGGACTGGCGAACGGCTTATCTTTTGTTGCGGCCAGCGGAGTCCACCGGCCGTCGAGTTTCTCAGCAATGTAAGCCTTGTAGTAGCGCCGCCCACCAGCCTGAGCTTCGACTATAGTCAAGAATTTGTTCAGCCCCTTGAGGTGGTATGTGTGACTGGCCTCAAAGATATCGCCGCTGAGCACAACGCTGGGTCGGCCCCAGCCGCTTGGGAAATCCGTCAGGCTGGTTTCCGACCGCCACATTCGTCCGTCCAGCGAAGTGAAGAAAAGATGTGCTCGCATGGCGTCACAAATCACCCAGAAATCTATCCACCTCTTTACGTTCTCTGGCTGCTCTGAAAAGAACAGCTCCGGCCTGCTCCATGAATTGGGGTCAGCAATGTCGCTCGTTGTCGAATACGCAGGCTGGAGGCCGGGCTTGCGCGTTTTGTCAATCACCTGGTATATCAAATACCATTTGGGTTCCCACTTTGTGGGGTCCCTTTTATGGGGTACAAAGTAGAAGACCTGAGGAGCGCAGAAATATCCGTCGGTTAACTTCAACACAGAACGCTTCGCGAGATTGGCATTTTTCCAATCCTCAAAGCAGAGATATTCTATTTGGTGAGATCGCTCCCTGCCGCGGATCGTGCAGAACAGGTGCCATTTTCCCTCATAGCGAACAATTGAAGGGTCCTTGACTGAATAGGTCAGATGCCCCGGACGATTAACAGGAGCGACCAGCGGTGGGCTAATCCTCCAATTGAATCGGCCGGCCAACAAATTGTCGATGGCATTCCGGCTGTCGGCTGCAGAGTTAACAGCCACGGTTAATCCATCCGCCAGCACTATTCGGCTAAGAAACACAATTCCCAGAAGTGTGTGTCTGAACTTCACCATATGTTAAAAAAGATAACCAAAACGAGAGGCAATAACAAGAAAGATTGCGCGGATTTTGTTTTATTAGCCACGAATTCACACAAATTTAAATAATCACTAATTAACCAAATTAACTAATTCAATCATCCACCTTCTATTCTTTTACTTGATAACCTGCTATCCTGATAGCCTGCCACCTGATTTACTGATTATCTTATATCCTAATAAGCACCCCCTACCTGCTAAACGCTGTCTTTGTTCTTTTGCCTTTTTTCTTCTTTTGTGTTATTTTCTGTACCTAAAGACGTGATGCGGCCGGGAGCGGAAACCAACAACAGTTTACCCTGAGCAAAGCCGAAGGGAGATACGAAATTTTCAGCGGGAATTGAAAATTTGACCTTGAAACGAAGTGGCGAAGTTGGTATAAGATAGTATTGGTGAAGTGTAAGGATTTTTTCTTCTGACTCTGTGGAATTATAATCTTCCCGAGGAGGAGTTAAGAGCTGTGCATTTCAGTTAACAGCTCATGTTGAGCTTTTGAGAGAAGGAGGTAGAGTAAAGTCCTATGAAGATTGCTCCGGACTGTTACATAAATTTGTTAAGAGTGGAGGTTTTTATCGGTTATTTTGTTTGAAGGAGGACTATTATGTGTAAGAGATTGATTTATCCAGTCTTCTTTACGTTGGTCTTAGGCTTGGCTCAGGGACAAGCCTGGGGAATATATCGCGCTGCCTACTGGGATGGGGACTATGAATGGGGCTGGTCCGGAAGTGGCGCGGGTACACGAGACGCTTTGGAGGCAGAGGGCTACGAGATCCTCAGCGCTTCCGCACTCAAGACGTGGATGGTCGCTCGCATTGCTGACGGCGCGACGAGCGTGGTCGTGTTCTGTCGGGATGCCGTACCGGAGACCGTTGTAGAGACCATGTCAGCTACTTGCACGCTTCGTCAATATCTGGATGCTGGTGGCAAGATTGTGTGGTATTCGGATATTCCATTTTGGTACATGGCGCCTGCCGGTCTTAGCAGAACTACCTGGGGTGATGCCGGAGCGCCCGCCATTTTGGGATTTAACGCGGCCAGCGGGACGTGGAACACCTACGATGACGTCACTATCACAGCTAAAGGGATTGAGTGGGGGCTGCGCGAAACGTGGCAATCGAGGCGGCCGGTGTCTGCCGACGCGGCAAGAAGTGAGAATCTTACCGTCTTAGCCACAGATAAAGTCGGCGATGCTGCGGCGTGGGTGAAGCACTACGTACCGGGTGATACTACCCGGGGGTTTGTTCGGTTCCGTGACGCAAGCGGCCAGGCCAATGTCGATGACATTATGCGTGTGGCAGAATACGGCCTGAGGGATGTTGCGGTAGTTGCCGTTAACCCAAATCCTGCTAATAAGGCGACAGATGTGCCCCGGGACGTGGTCCTTAGCTGGACGCCGGGAGTTTACGCGGCACCAACCAATGGGCACAAAGTTTACCTTAGTGATAACTTCAATGATGTCAACGATGGCGTTGGCGGTATCGCTCGGGATGCCAACAGCTATGCTCCGCCACGCCTTGATTTCGAAACAACCTACTACTGGCGCGTCGATGAGGTCAATGGCCCACCGGACTATACGGTATACGAAGGCGGCGTCTGGAGTTTTACGACCGAGCTATTTGCTTATCCCATCGAGAATATAACTGCCACAGCTTCCAGCCAGTCACCGAATAAAGGGCCCGAAAATACAGTCAACGGTTCGGGACTGGATGACAGTGGTTTACTGCACGGCAAAGACGCCGACGATAATATGTGGCTGAGCGGTATGGCAGGGCCACAGCCGACCTGGATTGAATATGAGTTCGACAAAGTTTACAAACTGCACGAGATGTGGGTATGGAACTCGAATGAAGGTTTGGAGCCAGTGCTTGGTTTCGGCTTAAAAGATGCTACGATTGAGTATTCGACCAACGGCACCGA
>JABAOF010000869.1_pt7 | contig 10323 bp, 12 predicted proteins | sample 7062171 | NCBI WGS metagenome assembly JABAOF01 (sample SAMN14538628, study PRJNA623070) | marine sediment metagenome | biome: marine biome [ENVO:00000428]; feature: marine pelagic biome [ENVO:01000023]; material: deep marine sediment [ENVO:00002113] | place: India: Gulf of Khambhat ... | reverse complement strand
GGAGAGATTACGAAGCTCTCTTTTCCACCTCTTTTCCACAGATGTGACCTCTCATTTCAGCATATAGATTATGAACAGGATATTAGCCTAACGTATGAGCTCACCAGCCAGATGGGTCACCAGTTAGGTCTTCCTGACCATAACCATCCTCACTCCCCAAAGCTCCACAAATGATCCCATGTGAAGCTTGGTTGGGTGTAGCGAGTGTTGGACGCCCAGGGATCAACAGGTTCAATTATGCAATCTAGGGCCGCCATGCGGGCATGTAGTCGTCTACGTCATTGTCGGTCAGCTGGACAAGATCACTGCTTTCAAGACTCAGGACATAAATCTCTGTGTCTGTCCCGTCATCAGCCGCAAAGACAACGTGATCTCCGTGTGGTGACCACGAAGGCGAGCCGCTCAAGCGGTCCGACCTAAATTGGGAAACGATGACTTCATAGCGGGCAAGATCTACAATTTGGATGGTGTCTGATGATTGGACGGCAAACAGAGTGTCGACCCGCGGTGACCAGGCTACTCCATAGGGGCTTGTCATATCGACTCCGAGCACTTCAAAATCCTGGTCAAGACAAGGCCACGGCCCCGCGCCACTGGCGCCGTGTGTCAGCAGGTATTCAGCAGCGAATATCCCCACACTCCAACAGATGCCGCCATCAAATCCGACATGCTCTCCTGATGGCAGCCAAAAGACTCGGCTGACCTGCCCATACTCGTCGGCCCAGCGATCAGATCCATCGGCATCCGCGATCCCGATCACGACGCTCATCAGACCTCGGCAGACAAATGCCAATCTCGAACTGTCGGGGGACCATGTTGGCGACCAACAGCCGATCGATCCCGGACCTATGTTTATAATTTGCGCGAGTCCTGAACCATCTCTGTTGACAACATAAATGCTGTACCCGTCAAAATCTCCTTCAGGCAGCATTGGATTGGCGACAAACGCAATCCACTGACCATTTGGTGACCAAGTCGGTGACTCGACGGATTGGTCGAGTTCGGGCGTAATGTCGATTGACCCGGAACCATCCGCATCCATCACGAAAAGATGAGAGATCGCCGTGTGAGATGCAGCAACGACTTCATGACTGAGGAAGGCAATTTTCTGACCGTCCGGTGCCCAAGTCGGAGATTCGTTGTTGCGACCATTCTGGGTCAATCGGACTTGCTCCGAGCCATCTTCTTTCATCCGGTAGATATCGGCTACGCCGTCTCTCCTAGACACGAAGAGAATACTTGTCGGCTCAGAAGCTGCGCGAGGGGTTGATGCGGTCGACCGATCGCGTAGGAAAAGGGCGGCTGCACTGGGACCGACCATGCTGATCTGAGTCCTTAAAGGTTGGGCTGCTGCCGTTGGTGGATGCGGAGTAGGGCTTGGGGGAGTATACGAGGTGGCACTCGGTTTAACATGTATCGTTGGGGTGGCACCATCCGCGCTTTGGTATGCGGTTGCGGTTTGCGAATCTGAGTTCCAGGGTAACACCTCCTGCTCAGCAGATGGGCGACAGGCAAGGGTCCCGAGAATCAGGACCAGGAAGATCGCGATCAGCCGCAGCTCGCGAAACTTTCTTGGGTTGCCAGAACAAATCATTAGGGTAAGCTCCTTAATTGGGCGTCCAACGACCTTGAGCCCTGTCCCCTGGACTGACAGGCGGATTTGGCCAGGGTGAAGTCCCGCCTTCTTTGCAGGGAGCGGTCCCTCAAGCTATCCCACCACACTTACACGCCTCTAACGGGGCCGCTCTAGCGAGTGGATAGGCAGCTTGTATTTCACATCAACCTCGGATCCTCTCCAAGCGGTCCCAACCCAGGACCAAGGATAAGTACGAAGAATAGGAACACTATGAGGCCAGCTACGATCCAGAATGACGACCGCCTTAGACCAATGCTCTCAACTTCCTCGGATGACCGAGGAACAGGAATCAAATTAACAAGGATCGCCCATAAGACAAAGTGAATATAGATAAAAATCGAAGCACCCAAATGACTTGATTCTGGGGGCTTGAATGCGAACGGACTTCTCAACACAGAAAGGGTCTGGGTGACGATAACCGTCAAGACTGGAATCGCGGTCACTTTAAGGAGCGCCGAGCGATTATCTTTCAAGTCAGGCATCCATACCCGTAATGGCAACGCATAGCCCGGAAGAGCAAACAGGACACCTGCGAAGATGATGATAGCCAAATAGAGGTTACGCGGCTCCAAATCCGTTATGACCTCTATCCAGTCGCCTCCCCCGATCGCAGTTGCCGAAATAAGATACATGATCACTACAACAAAGCTCATTGTAGTGAATAACCATAAGAAGTACTGGAATGCTTTGGATGTGGGTTTTCGATACCGCAACAGAAGCAAAACCAATGCACCGGTTAGGAGGTTCACAAACGTCCCTGCGATGTGGATAATACGATACTCGCCTATGGTTTTCACCTGGTCCCAAGGGACATAAATTGTAGTCGTCGAGACCGCCCTAACAGGTATGCCCATCAAAGCTGCAGTACCAGCGTGGCCAACGATCTCATGAAATATGTCTACCAGTGCCCAAGCGACGATTGATATCGCCACCAACGTTAGGATGTCGATCTCCAGACGTCTTCCTTCGTCTTCCATATTCAAACTCCCCAAAATACGTGATTTGCTAGCTTAGTAACCGAAACCACCTTTTTCGGTCGAAGAAATGGGACCTAGCTTGAAAACCGGCTAACAGTTTTGAGCATAGCGATCCGTTTCACCTTCGATCATACACCAGCTCTAATCCAACACGCATGAACCACGTGGGCGTTTATCCTCAGCCCTTCAACTCAGGACGAACTCCGTCGAAGGACTCCAGCGAATTACTATGCAGCGTAAGAATCCTCTTCTCCGTCAGGCGCCACGATAACTTGATAATGACGTACCGTAGGCTCCAACTCCAGAAGAAAATCGGTATCCTTCGGGTAGTATCTCGCGCGCTCAATATCGTCGCCCGCGAAGGCTTTAATCGAGTCAAGAGAATCCCACAGGCTTAGCATCAGATAGTGGGCAACATCGTCCTCAATTCTTCGGAGCACATATACCCCTTCATTACCTGGTGTGTTCTGAAGATCAGGCACACCAGTTTCGTGCAAATAGTTGTTGTACGCGTCTGCCTTGTCAGCTGGAACGACACCGTGCCAGAGCCGCGCGATCATGGCGCTCCTCCTTTTTTAATGCTGAATTCTCGACCTCGTTGCGTTTCCATTGTGGCACGACCTCCAGCTCATCGATTCTACAGGTACCTGTCACATAGATCAGCGTAAGTTGGGCGGTTGTATAGCGGTCAACCAGCAAGGCCCGTTTTCAGCAGCTGTATGACTTCTTCTTCGCTACTTTTACCATCGTAGTCTCTACCATGCCCATAGTAGATGCCACGTGCTTCGTTCCTCAGAAGACAATCAATAAGAGCTTCGGCCCCCTCGGCTTTGATGAAGGCCACAAAAGACCTGATCCTGAGATTGGTGGCCGAAGTGCCTGAGACAGCCGCTTACCCAGCCATCAAATGCATATTATCTTCTTTTCTCGGCGTGTCCTACCCAAGTGACGACTGGTGAACAATCCTTCTGTGTTTGCGTGATAGGTCTTGCGAGCCGGTTGTGATGACGATAATGATCGCAATCACGACCATGAGTGCACCATATCCCCAGTAATTGTCGAGGTTGCTCGGGTTGATCCCGGTCCTCAGCATCTAGTAGGCAACCCAAATCTCCGACCCATGTAGAACAGCAACCAACAAAAGGCTCCCTCTTGTATTGTTGAAGATCCAGCTGTAGAAGATTGACCATGGAAGCACTAACATGAGCATGAACGCTACCATGGCCACCAGAAACCCCTTCTGAGCGATCCATCCAGAGTACGGGAAATCNNACCCCAGAGGACGGCTCGAATGACGCTCGAGGTCAACGCACTATAACGGGCTTGAAGTCTGGGCACGAGAAAGCCTGTCCAGCCCAACTCCTCTCCCAACCCTGCAATCATGAAGGATATGACGAACATTGGTACGATCTCAAAAGCCGGCTTCATGTTGCTGAAGGAGAGCGGATCACCGCCGAAACGCGGATTTACCATAGAGCCGAGAAGTATGGTGGGGACGAGGAATAGGAACGCAAAAAGCCAGTATCCGATCATGACCCGCCATATAAGTAGCCGGTTTAGCATCACCTTCAGACCGGCTATTCCATCTTCGACAACGGTCATTATGATCCCAGCGATCGATGCGGAAAGAGCGGCGGCCAAGGTTACACCGGCAGGAAGCTTCCCTTGCACAACGAGGTACACAGTGCCAGCTCCGAGCACCATTGCCAAGATAAAAAACGAGGCCATCGAATATCGGGTAACGAAACTGGTTCGCGTGATCCCAGCGGTTGTCAACCTATCCTCCTCAATCCAACCTGGCTTGTTGGCCAATGTAGTAGAGACTGTTCCGTTCAGATGTGGTTAAAATCACACCCAGGAAATTATAGTCCCTGCCTGCCCTGCTTCTTAATCAATGGGTCTAGGTAGGCTCCGGCCAACATCTTGCCACAACCATGCCTAAACCCCCGCACGTCGTCCGACCCTCGCAAATACGAGATCGGTGTTTGGAATTGGCCTTGCCGCTATTCCCGGAAAGCTGTCGATGGAAGATGATTGATGCATATCACGCACGATGAGCAACTTCTTTTTAAACCCGGTTTCAACATTCTGAATTCAGCTTGTGCTGTCTAATGGCTTTGAGCTCAGCCACCCAGCTGCTCAGGCAATGGCAACCTCACTCAGCATAAACTCGGCTTGCATGATAAGTCCAAACTTTCCGCACACCTGCCGGGTCAGCTGCAGCGATTTGTTGAGCTGCTTCTCTCTTCATGCATTACCCCGAGTTGATTATCCAGTTCACTTGAGAACAGCACAGGTTCGTGCTTTATGAGATCCAATGGAGGATTACGTCGACAGATTGTCGATCAATTGTTCGCTATAGTCCCATAACCTTGCAGCATCGGACTTTGCCACTATGGGCTCATTCCGCTTCAGTGAAGGTCCGTAGAATCCACTAGGATATTCCCCAACGAGTAGCGCTACGATGTCGTTTGCCGCCTGCTCCGCAGATCTTGAAAAAAGGCGTCCTATTGTGTTGAAGAACAGACGCCCGAGCATGGTTCCCATAATCGTCGCCGTTCGAACCAACCCCGGACCATAGTTGTAGAAAGTGACATCGTGGTATCGGCCGATTTGCTCCAAAGTAAGCAGATCATTTGCCGCCGAGGCTTGAGCGACCGCTTCGGACCAACTATAACTTTTCTCGCCATTGAGATTGTCGAAATTCAACGCCTTGGATTCAGTGCCGCCCCCGGCGATGCTCAAGACATGCGGGGCAGGAGCAGCATTCAAAAGATCGAGTAGTTCATTGGTGAGGACATAGCGTGCTAGATAATCCACAGCGAAGCTCATTTCAAGTCCTTCATCTGTCAGCAAACGCTGTTGTGGAAACGTTCCACCGGCACCATGAACTAACCCATCCACCTGGTCGAACGTTTGTCGGATGTGACCTGCAGTACGTCGCATCTCACGCAAGAGTGACAGATCGGCTTGAAAAAATGTAACGGTTTCGCCACGGCTGGCACGAACAATGTCGGTCACTGCTGCTTCACCTTTATCACGGTTTCGACCAACCAGCAGCAACTTTACACCCATCTTTGCTAATTGAATGGCGGTTTCTTTACCCATACCAGATGTGCCACCCGTGATGAGTATGTTACTGTCACGCATCATATCCTCCTACGTTAGTTGTATGTTGACTGATCGTGTGCGAACAAGAACCATTTACTAGCCGAAGCACATCTTCGCTTCTAAGCGATGTGCCACCCAACAGCCTTGTGCTCAGCCACCCCGCTCGTACTCCAGCTAGATTATGCCGATTCTCCAGTCAAGACCATCACTGGTATTTCTCAGAGCCCGCGGGGTCGGCTGCAGCGAATGGTTGGGAGGCCATCTGTCACCACACACCAGGGATAAGGCGATGTTCTACTTCATGCGCGTACTCACGATAGCCTTTCAACTCCTCGTGGAGGAATTGGTCTTCTAACGCAGTACGAACGATTAATAGGACTGCTCCTGCGATACCAGGTATTAACGCCCACCATGACGCGAGCATTAATGGTACAGCAACAGTGAACAGAATCGCGCCAAAATAACCCGGATGCCGTATGATCCGATAGGGTCCTGCAGTTGCGACAGTGTGTCCTCGCTCTGATTGTATGCGCGCAACTGGCGAGAAGTACGCATTTGCCCACATTGACCATACAACGATTCCGTACCCCACGACTGTAATCCCCAATGCCGCTGTCTGGAGATTAGATCCAACATGAGGCGGCCAACCGAAACGCTCGTTAAGGCCTGCCACGATCCAGGAAACCATCGGCAGGAGGCCGGATGCCAAGGGCATGATCACTTTGTCCCAGTCCTGCATTCCACCTTGAGGATCGGATCGCTCTATCAATAATTCCGGACTTCTTGGAAGGACGACCAAAGCAGTTGCGACGTCGAAAAGTAGGAATACAGCGACGTACAGCCAGCCTGTCACCCAATCCCATCGCCCTGCAGATATCATCAAAAGGGCAGCCACAAAAAGCTTGAACGATAAGCCACGGATCCCCCACCTAATGATTCCACGCGTCAGCGATCCATCTGATTCATCAATAGGTTCCATTTGGTTTCCTCCATGTGTGCAGATTATTTGCAGCAATTCGGGATGGCCCCTAACGGCCTCGAGCTAACCCGCTCGGTGGCTTTGACCTGATACCTTCATTGCAGGGCTGCTTGGCCGGTGAGGCACCTATGCTATTTCGCCCGCCAGCCGAGTCGGCTTTAGCGAGATGTTCGGCGGCTCTTTCGACGAGCCTCTCTAGCTTTGCTTCGCCGTGCTCTGCCTCTGGGGTGCACCGTCGCCTCGGACAGCACTCTGTAGATACCTACCTCAGTCTTAGACTCGGTCCATTCAGCAAAATTGGCGTCCAGCTTAGAGTACTCGGCCTTGCGTTCGGCCAGCACCTGCTCCCGCTGGGCCACTGTGTCCCAGAAATCGATCGTTAGATACCGCTGCGGAGTCTTCGTGTCGCGCAGCAGGGTGGTACCTCGGAAGCCCGGGCATCGTGCGAATAGCTTACTCCACGCGCCGCCTGGACCATACGCCAGTTCGAACTGGCCCCGGGCTTCCTCCTTCACAACGAACTCCCTGACAATTTCGATCATGCTGGCCCACCCTATCAATCAATTTCCAATTACTCGTATTCCTCAGGCGCCCTATGACTCGCTACCAAACGGCTTTGAGCCCTGAACTATCCTAGCGAACTAGGCCAGGGCCTGTCCTGCGTTCTTTGCGGGGAGCAGCCGGGGGTTGCTCATGCTCCAGCGAGTGGTCAGGCGCCTCTTTTCCACCAATCACCCACTGGGCTACTTTAACGCCAACACTGGGGGAATAAAGATGGAGCCTTCGGGAGATGAACGCCCACCCTGCAAACACAGGAGCACCGCTTCCCCTGGAGAGAGCTTAATGGATTCACTCAGAGAACCTTGTGGCCTCCACGGAACCACCACGCCAGTTTCGGCATAATCTACCCTGACAAGATAGGTTCCCGGTGCGATTTCAAGTACGGTTTCCGCGCCAACTCCAACCCCCATTCCCGCTTCTTGGAAAGCCACTCGCTCCTCAGCGTCTACAATCGTGACACGCGTGATCGCAAAGTCGCTGGTTCTGTTTTCAATCCTCAAAGCAGAGGCTGATGGATCGGTAATCCCATAGGTGGATGCCTTGTGACGATGCACACTTGCTGCCCACATGGTAGCACCCACCCCCAAGGCAATCAGTCCTCCAAGGATCAACAATATCGTAGTCCATACTCCTCGCTGCCTTGGCTGGGCTTGCCCTATCTCCTCCTGGCGCTCTTGCTGAACTCCCGTATCTGCCATCGCTTTCTCGCTTCTTCATCCCCACTTCTTGACAACGCGGCTAACCTTCCATCCAGCCTAGTGCTTTAAGTCTTTGAGCTATTTGTGCCACGTTCTGTGGGGTCCGTAGCCCGCTTTTAACTTCGATCATACACCAACTCCAGGCAAACTCGCGCCTATCTCAGGTCTAACGAAGACCGTTCGTCCCCCCTGACGAGAGCCTGATGTATTTACATGCCAGCCCGTCTTTTGTGTCCTCCAAAACGCGTGACGGTAGGCGACCTAGGTTCACCACGCAGACGTTGCCAGCGTGGTCACCGCGTACTGGGGGACATTTCAATCAGCCAATGAGGTAGAACCTCATACCCACCAGCACCCGCCTGATAGCCGTTCGATTCTTCGTGTGGCACAGGATATGAAAAGAGGCCGTCAAGGTAATCTTCGTAGACGGTCCCCTTTTCATTTAGTAGAGTCGGCGCTTGAGAATAGCACAATCCCGGGCACTCTGAAGATCGTGTGGCTAGCCAGCTATGCTAGCGCAGGCTGAATGGTGGATAGACGTCGGTCACCATCAGGAATGCATAGGCTCCCACCCGCAGCGACCAGCGAGCGACTCCCACGACGAAGTCGAAGAGAACCCTCGGGTATTGACCGGTCACCAGAATGGCGAACCAGGCCAAGATCACCGCAAAGAAGCTGGCAATGAAGAGAAAAATCAAGACGATGTAATGCGGGATCGCGAGCAACCACTTGACCAGGGGCAACCACCGATTGAGGTCAGTTTCTACGTTGGGGTAGTCGATCTCCAGGTGGACAGACTGTTCTTCGACTGTGGATGGGTATTGGTCTGTGAGTAGGGCAAAGTAGGCGCTGACTCTGGCCTCAAAGCGGGTCAGCTCGCGAGAAAAGTCGAACCACCAGCGCGGATAACGCTGTCGAAAGATGATCATCAAGGCCGTGGCTGTAGCGAGACCACTCGCCAGCCCACCAACCGTGTTCGAAGTTGTCCTCACAACCTCACCGGCTTCATTGAGGAAAACCGTGTTGGTGACCGTCTCGCCAGCCCCCGAGATGAGGCCCAGGATGATGGCGATGGGAATGATCCAGATCAAGCGGAAGAAAGTTGTCAGCCGATCCAGTTCCTCCGGATAGTCGATCTCAAGACGAGCAGGATATTCTGCAGTGGTATCCATAACGTGCCTCCCTTGGAATTGTTAGTTAAGCCCATTGCTACTCGAACTTGCTAAATATGTCCGGCTCCCAGCCAGATAGAATGCAACGGCTCGAAAATTACGATGCCTCAGAAGCGCTCATGTGATCCTCCATTCTGGTATGAGTTTTCGATCGATCGTATCTGCTGCTAATTGAGTTTCTCGTACGGATGAAACGTAAAAACTGAGGTGATACTACCGTCATTCCCCGAAAGGATTATTCAAGCGAATGATGGGGTAGTACCTGATTATCGACGCCGACGCCGACTTGCAGCGCCACCCCCGGATCCTCCAAAGATTATCGACGCCCCTAGAAGGAACCCGAAGTTGTACCAACCCCCATTGTTATGAATCTCATAAACATGCACAGTATCTGAAAACAATGAGATCACGAAAGCAATTGGAGAGACAATCCCGTGCCACAGACCCTGCCAAAAGCCAGAAACTTTGCCTTCTTCATTGGGAGAATCCACCATTTCGTTCGGGCCAGCTGCACACCCGCCAATCCCAAACATCATCAACAAAATCATGAGCGCGATGAATAAACTCTTCATGCCAAAGCCTCCATATATCAAAATGCTTTCTCTGAATTTAGATCGAGGTCCACCTTGGTTCATTATTTGATACTGAGCATACATCGACATATTACATCAAGCGTTGCCTAACGACCTGGCCAGGGCTATGAAGCGCAATGGAATAGCTGTCGGGTGTCGCCGATCCCAGCATATTTCCAGGGCGCTTTGCCAGGTTTTGTTATATGGTCGCTTCTCCCAGAGCGAGGCGACGCGATCCCGTGCGCTCCGTGACTGTCCCTCACTACGGGCGCTGCTTGAAGGCGTCCGAGAGAGCAGGGAAGAAGCCGCTCAGTACAGCTGCGAGCACGGCGAGCTTCACCGCGTCAAGCCATGTCAGGTCTTCAACGATCAGACCCTGAGCGACCGCTCCGGGGAACAGGTCGGGCACGACCCACGACCATACCAACTTAAAAACAATCACTCCGACGACAAAGCTCACGACGACGGCGACGAGGATCGAGATCCCCACCGACACCCAATCCGTCACCTGTTTTTCAATTTCCTTTTCGATTTCCTTTTCGATTTGTTTTTCCATATCACTTCTTGACTCTTCCATCGTAGGATCCTCCTCATTTGTTAGGTATTGCCGTTAGGCC
>JABAOF010000658.1_pt2 | contig 10323 bp, 8 predicted proteins | sample 7062171 | NCBI WGS metagenome assembly JABAOF01 (sample SAMN14538628, study PRJNA623070) | marine sediment metagenome | biome: marine biome [ENVO:00000428]; feature: marine pelagic biome [ENVO:01000023]; material: deep marine sediment [ENVO:00002113] | place: India: Gulf of Khambhat ... | reverse complement strand
ACCATCGGGCGAAAGTTTCGGGTCATTATCACCCCAGCTCATGGGAACTTTTATTTTAGGCCAGGTAAGCTGCTGGAGACCTTCGCCGTTATATTTAATTCTCCAGATGCCTCTTGTTTTACTTACAGGCTCTGTGGCCGGAAAAACAATCCAATCGCCCACCCAGTGTGGATCAGTAGGAATAATATTCTCAGGAATAGGTATTTTAGAAATGTTTTTAATGTCCATATCATCATCAAAAATAATATGGTTAATCTGAGAACTTCCTTTTTCATTAGGCGCAGAAACATAAAGGAGACCTTTTCCATCTGGTGTCCAGTAACTGTTTGCAGCCACTTTGTCTTTTTGATGCGGGATCAGCGTTCTTACATCAGTGCCGTCTAGTCGCATAATCAGGACTTCAGTTCCTAAGTACTGCTCGCCTTTCCTATCATAATTAGCCTCGTTCTCGGTTGCGCAACCGTCTTTACCTCTATTAGTATAGCGGGTAAAAGTAACCCACTTCTTATCCGGAGAAACCCGGGCATGGGACATCTGCTGCCAGGNNCGTCTAAAGTAGCGGTATAAATCCCAAAAACTTCCCTGTCGGACGCCTTGCTAGTAATGTTGTTTTTTTTATAAGAACCGCTCGCTGCCGCTTCTGGAGTTGGATACTTTTTGGCGAAAGCAGTAATCTTCTTTGTTGAAAATATAATCCTTGCGTCTTTACCTGAACCTTCGCCCGGGAAAAAGGCCGGCATTTGGTAATCATACCCTTCAGGAAGAGGAATTTCTTTTCTTCCTGTTCCGTCCGGCTTGATTGTATGTAATACGCTTTTAGCTCTTTTATTTTTTACGTCTCGGGACGCATGCCAGAAGACTAACAACTTACCGTCACTTGACCATTCAGGCATAACATCTATCCATAGTAACCGAGGCTCTTGGTGAGAGCCTTGGGATAGATCGATCTCTTCTTTTGTCTGCATATCCATCATCATAAAATGGTAATGTGCTCCTTCAGGGTTTATCTTATGGCTGTAAACTACTTTTGAACCATCGGGAGAAATCTTTGGGTCGTTATCATATAAAAGAGGGTCGCGGGCAGTAAGCTGCTCTAACATGCTTCCGTCAAGCCGCATTCGCCATATACCCTGGGTGTTGTTTCTGTGATCAACTGCGGGAAAGACAAGCCAATCACCGGACCACTGAGGGTCAACTACCGGGTTAAGGTATTCAGGAGTAGGAATCACAGTATCACTTTTAATCTCCATATTTTCATCAAAAATAATGTGGCTAGCACGAGATTTCCTACTATCACCATGTGTGTATACAAGTCCTTTTCCATCAGGAGTCCAGTAACTGTTAACAGCAACGGCGAATTTACGTGCGGGCACAACTACTCTCAAGTCAGTTCCATCTATACGCATAATTAAAACCTCTGTTCCTAGATATTGTTCGCCTTTACGTTCGTAGTTATTCGGGTCTCCAGTAGCGCAGCCGTCTTTTCCTATTATGGTATGACGGCTGAAAGTAACCCACTTACCATCGGGAGAAACCCGGGCATGGGACATCTGCTGCCAGGAATTGGTAATCAGCGGCTTCATATTTTTGCCGTCTAAAGTAGCAGTGTATATACCAAATGTTTCGCTATCAGGGTTATTCTCGTAAACAGCTTTCTTGAAATAACCACTAATTAAAACTACCGAGGCTGTCGCTACAATTATCAGTATTATGACAAAAATACGGTTTTTATTCATTATAACTTAATATATTTTTTGAGTTATCAAGTTTTTTCATTTCAAACCGTGGCTGAAAGTGACCGATTTTCTAATTGACGGAGAGAGGAGGATTCGAACCTCCGATCCCGAAAATCGGGATAGCGGTTTTCGAGACCGCCCCGTTCAACCACTCCGGCATCTCTCCATAGCACTATCTGCCTTTAAAAAATTCGAAATGACTTTTAACTTCTGGATGGGCTTTTAAATAATAAGTCTCACATACTCTAAAAGGTACAAAGAGTATGATTCCCAGCATAATCCCGATTGCCAACCTCCCTATCTCCCAGCGCGTAATCATAAGATAGATGATATAGAGAGCCGTCAGAACCATTATCGAGTGGCTTATCTGGGCAGGCATCGTCCGGGAAGACCAATGAAAAATAAAAAATCCCCCTGCTCCATAGAATAAGAGGAAAGGGATGGAAATATTCATTAATATCTTCTTCCCGAAAATCAGAGCAAATACTACAAACAGCTGGATGAGAGAATAAACGTCGGTTATAATCCAGGAAACGAAACTGTATTTAAGAAAATAGATAAATATAAATCCCGCCCATCCAACACATATCGCATTTGCAAAAATTAAGAAAATCCTCACGCCCGATCCCTATAAATTTAAAGGGCTCAGAGGGAATCGAACCCTCACACCAGGGTCCGCAACCCTGTGCTCTCTCCGTTGAGCTATGAGCCCGTAACTTTAGTCCCGATTCGTCGGGATAGCTACCACATTTGAAAGATAGTGTATGAGGCATCCGACGAACACACTATCTTTCATTTAACATCTCTTCTATTTTATCTAAAAGAACTTTCTTTGCGAACGGTTTATTCACGAAATAGCTCGGGCCTTCTGGCTTTAAGGTCTCGTATAACTCTCTATCTTTAACTAAGCCGGAATTGAAGATTACTGGCAGATTGAGAAATTCCGGCTTTTCTCTTAACCTTTTGATACTCTTATAGCCGCTCTGACCGGGCATAATCACATCACAGATAATTAAGTCTGGTTTCTCTTTTTTCACTTTTTCTATCAAATCTAGCCCGTCCTTAGCCAGGACTACTCGATATCTATTTTCCAGTAAAGTTTTCAGGAACTCTCTCACATCTTCTTCATCATCTGCTACAACAATCTTTTTCATTATCTCTGTAGCCTTCTCTTTTCTTTTGATAGGAACTACCTTTGCAGTCTGACCGCCTGGAGCAGCTACTCTGGCTTCCTTTCTTTTATGGGGAATCTTTCCTAATGCTTTCTCCACTGCCGTTAAAAACTGTTCCCGGGAGAAAGGTTTGGGAAGATACTCTACAACATTCAATTCCTTCATCTGCAGGTCGAACCCGGCTATTGTGGCTATGATTATGGGAATGTTTCTGGTAGCCGTATCTTTCTGGATTCCTTTTATCATCTCATAACCGCTCACCTTGGGCAAAACGTAATCCATCACAATTAAATCAGGCTTCTCCGACCGGGCGAGTTCCAGCCCCGACTCACCGTCTCTGGCTTCAATAAATTCGACATTGAATCTTCTCAAATGGACCTTCACCAAAAACCTTGCATCAATATCACTATCTACAACAAGCACTTTCTTAGACATCTTTTTAACCTTTAAAGGACACTTACTAAAATAATTGTTATTATACCTATTGTAATCACAATCCCCGTTCCACCCCAGAAACTTTTCTTCTTCGGAGGTACTGCTTCTACCTTTCTCTTTACTATAGCTACATTGCCTTTTTCGTCCTCAGATTGAACAGTGATTATATTTTTTCCCATAGCCAAATATACTACAGTGAAAAATTTCCCCTCCCGGTCAACGTATATGCGTTTATCATTCACTCTGACTGTGCAACCTTCTTCTGTCCTGCCTTTCACTTTAATGAACTCATCCGGGATTTTTTCTTCTTCTCGGGGTGAAGTGACCTCTAACTTGGGAGGAGTGGTAACCACTGTAAAACTTCTGACTGGAGAATATTCGCTCTCGAACTCGTCTTCATAAACGTAAGAGACCCTCCAGAAATATTCACCATCGGGAAGTCTACTTCTGCGGTACTCTTCGATACTTTGCAATCTCTTATCTTCGAGGATATTCATAAATTTGGGGTCAGAAGCGACTTGAAGATGGAGATACTTTATCCCCAGTCTCCTCTTCTTTTCAGAGAAACCCATGCCGGTAAGAGTCTCCTCCAAACTAATCTCTTCTTCTGGCAACTCCTGTTCACCTAACTCAGGAGCTCCTGGTTTCTTTGCCAGCTCCTCCTTAGCCTCACCGAGCTCAGGTGGGGGCGGCAGAGCAATAGGTTTTTCTGGAGCGTAATCTAATTTCGCCTGGGACATAAATCCTTCTGGAATTGTCACTCTCTCTCCCTGGGCTATGAGGTCCACTTTTCCCTTGTAAACAGATACCAGGGTCGTCTTGTCTTTCTTTATCTTTGTCTTGAAGTCGGGTTTGACAAGCGTAGGTGAGATATGGGGCTCAACTACTGCAGAAGCAGTTAGTACCTTTGCCTCTGATGCTCTCAACTCGCCGGAAAGTAACTCTACTGTCTCCTCTTTCTCTTCCGGTTTAAGGATAACCAGTGAGTTCTCTCCTAACCTCACGATCTCGCCCTTTATGAACTTTATATGAGCGAGCGAGTCGGAAAGCGTTCTGACTCCGTCTTCAGAGAAGAGCCTCATACGCAGAACCGCTCTCTCCCATTCCGATTCTCCCCTTTTTCTGGTACGGACATTATTCTTTATACGGATTATGTCGGCAATCTCATCTTTCAGTAAGACAACGGGGACCTTGATTTTCATTGCCGGAAGGATGAGGTCGGGATCTTTGACCAGGTCTTTATTATATTTGTAAATCTCTGGCCATAGTGATGGGTCTCGTAGATATATCTCAGCAAACTTGTAAAGTGTATCTCCTTTTTTTACAGTCACTTCAATAAGCTCTACCCGCTCTTCCTGAGCTTGAGATAAGGAAAAGAGACACATAATAAACAAAAAAGCAATTATAAAAGTGAACCCTCTCTTCCCCATCAGCCACATACGATTTCTCCTTTCTTATTCTTTGCCAACTTTTTGGGAAGCCAGAAAGAGAACCTGCTTCCCTTTCCCATTTCTGACTCCGCCCAGATTTTTCCTAAATGGGCCTCTACTCCGTATTTGGCAATAGTCAATCCTAAACCAGACCCCCTCCTCTTCTCATCCTTACCAATTCCCAGCTGCTGAAATTTGTCAAATACCTTGTCTAAAAAGTCTTGAGGAATGCCCGGCCCGGTATCAGCGACTGTAATTTGAATCTTCTCCGGGAAGTCCTGTCCAATTATCTCCACACTCCCTTCAGAAGGAGTAAACTTTATGGCATTGGAGACCAGGTTCATAATTACCCGCTCCATCAGGTCATTGTCAGCGCGAATTGTGGGAAAGGTATCAAATCCCTGACTGGATAACTTCACCCCTGATTTAGCTGCCTGTGGTTCCATTATCTTGATGACTCTTTCCACTGCCTCCCTGGGGTCAAACTCTGTAAGAGCAAGTTTCATCCTTCCCGTTTCTAACTTTGCCGCATCCAGTATATTATTAATCATACCCAGAAGTTTCTGGCTGGAACCATCTATTATTTTCAAGAATTCCTTCTGCTCTTCATTTATTTCGCCAGCCGAGCCGTCGAGCAGAACCTCCACGAACCCACGAATGGAGGTCATTGGGCTTCTCAGGTCGTGAGTTATGGAATGAACAAAATCTTCCTTCATCTTCTCTATCTCTTTCTCCAGAGTAATATCGTGGAGCACTGTAACCACGCCTAGATTCTTTCCTTTCTCCGTCTTTACGATATTGGTGCCTGTCTTTATGAACTTCCGGTAAGGCCCCTGGGAGAGATCGATCTCTCTCACTACAGTCTTCTCTTTCTGTTTTGTTATCTCACCAAGACTCTGAGCAATTCTCTGGTCACCAATATAGTCTATCAAATTTTTACCCAGCACTTCTTCTCCGCTAACTTGAAGCATTTTTCGGGCCTGCCTGTTCATAAGCGCTATCCTGCCAGAAAAATCTGTCATCACAATTCCGTCGGCAATGCTGTAGATGACCGCTTCTGTTTTGGTCTTCTCGGCAATTATCCTGTCAATCTGCAGGTCGTTATATTCCTTCAATTTCTGTGTCATGAAATTGAAGGTATCGGCCAGAGTCAACAGTTCATCGTGAGTCTTCACCACGACCTTATGAGTAAAGTCGCCTTCGGCTACCTTTCCCGCACCTACAATTAGGTTAAGAATGGGACGGCTCAATCCACGGGCAGTAAGGAGTCCCACAAAGGCTGCTCCAAAGATAGACACGATTATCCACAGGATGGCATTCTGTTTCATTTTTATCGCCGAGATATAAGCATCGTGCTTTGCCTGCTGGACAATCATCCCCCACCCTAACCTCTTCACCGGAGCATAGGCACCAACCATCTCTACTCCCCTCTCGTCAGTGAACTCCTTGCTTCCCAGAGTCTTGCCAGAAAGTACTTCCTGGACAATAGCCAACTGGGTGGCATCCTCAAAGTTGATAGCCCTCTTTTTCTGGGGGTGAGCTATGATTTTCCCTTCCTTATTTACCAGAAAGGCAAATCCAGTCCTTCCAATCATTGTGCCGTAAATCTTATGCCAGAGTTTGTTCAGTGTGACTACAATGTAGATTACCTGCCCTTCCACCAGAGGATAAGCCACGTTTAGTCTGGGATCGTCCTCTACGTAGTAGAGAGAACTGATATCATGACTGCCTCGAAGCGCCTTAAGAAATAACTTATCTTCCCTCAAGTTAAGTAGCCTTGGTTTTCTCTCCAGCTTCGGATTATAAACTTTTATTATCTCCGCTCCTTTACTGTCGACGATAGAAATAGTAACGAAATCCTCGCTTGTCTCCAAAAGAGATTTCAGCACCGCTCTCTTTTCTGACCAGGACATTCTTGCAATCTTCTGAGAAGTGATTATGAATGATAGGTTCCCTCTCAGATTGTCTATGTAATCGTCGATCTTCTCTGCCAGCGACTGAGCCAGATGAGTATGGAGCTCCAGGATAGAATCCTGAAGAGCCACCCTGTTGATATTAATCATCCTCAATCCCACAATGGACAGCGGAAGCACGGCAAGAACGACCATGATGAGGATGAATTTATGGAATAGTCTGATTTTTATCGCCATATCACCAGTAATTATACCTGAAATTCCCTCGAATATCAACCCATAATAGCAATTTGAGTCTTCTCATTTGTGGAGGAGAATTATCACTTCACCTTTTATTTCGCTTCCCTTAAGTAGAGTCAATACCCGGTCAATGCTCCCCCTGATGACCTCCTCAAACTTTTTGGTTAATTCCCGCGCGATAACTACATTTACCTCCCCAAAGTTTTCCTTCACCATTTCCAGAGTGGCCACTATCCTGTTTGGCGATTCATACAATATGACCGTCTTTTCCAAATTGAATAATTCTTTCAGTCGTTTTGTTAACTTTCCTTTCTTGCGAGGCAAAAATCCCGCAAAAATGAATCCATCAGTGGGCAGGCCTGAAACTACTAGTGCGCATACAGCAGCACAGGGGCCGGGAATCGACTGCACGTTAATTCCCTTCTCAACCGCTTTCTTTATGAGAGGATAGCCGGGGTCAGAAATTCCGGGAGTTCCTGCTTCTGATACTATAGCGATATTCTTGCCTCTGTTCAGGGCATCGATTAGATAATCTGCTTTCTTTTCTCTGCCATAGTAGCTGGTGAGGGGAGTGTGAATATCATAATAACTTAACAATTTTCTGGTCTTTCTTGTATCTTCAGCGGCAATTAAATCGACTTCCTTGAGAATACGCAGTGCTCTCAAGGTTATATCTTCCAGATTCCCGATGGGAGTGGCTACAGCATAAAGTATACCCATAATCTTACCTTATCTTAGCAACCGGGGGCAACCTCCTTTTGTGCTCTGAATTCTTAACAAAATTTTTGACTTTCTCGATATTTTCTACGGAAAAGCCGAGAGTTAGTATCTTTTTGACGCTATATTTTTTCTCCAGCATACAATATAGTATTCTATCCAGCTCTTCGTAATTTATGCCCAGTTCTCCTTCATCGGTCTGCCCAGGCCATAAGCCTGCCGATGGACGCCTGTTTATGATGGGCTGGGGAACCCCGAGATATCTCGCCAGTTGTCTCACCTGAGTTTTGTAAAGGCCTCCCAGTGGTTCCAGGTCGACTCCTCCATCGCCGTATTTGGTAAAATAGCCCATGTTTAGCTCCGTCTTATTACTCGTCCCCAGTACCAAAGCCCTCAACGATAATGCCCAATCATAAAGGATGGACATCCTCTCCCGCGCCATCTTGTTTCCTTTCCTCAAATATTCCAATTCTTTAACCTGTGCGCCCTCGCCTCCCAGGACAGCAGGGGAGGGAATTATTCTGCGAGAAAAGTTCCTGAAATATTCTTCAATCATAGGTTCAATCCTGATTATCTGTGAATTTATCCTGAGCTTTTTAGCAATTAGCCGGGCATCCTTTACGCTCTCCGACTGATAAGATTTATAAGGCAGAATCAAAGCATACACATTATGAGGGTCCCCCAGTGCCTCCACCGCCAGGTAAGCAACGACTGTGGAATCGATTCCACCAGAAAGACCTAAGACTGCTCGCTGAAATCCACTATTCTTTATTCCCTTTCTAATAAATTCTACTAAAATTCTCGTTACCCGGTTACAGTTAATTGCCAGGTTCTCCACTTATAGGCCTTCCTTTTCCAGTTCCCCTCTGTCCAGTAGTCTCAAGAAAGCTTCAATCACCTGGGGATCGAATCTTTTTCCACTCTCCTTCTCCAATTCGTCTCTGGCTCTTTTTTTAGTCAACGCTTTGCGGTAGGGACGGTCGGAGGTCATGGCATCGAAAGCATCAGCCACACTAATAATTCTCGCACCTAAGGGAATCGCTTCACCTCTTAGTCCTTCCAGATATCCCTTGCCGTCAAAACGTTCATGATGATAAAGAATTAACGGAGCAACTCCGTTTAGGAACTTAACAGGGGTTATGATGCTTTCCCCAATCAAGGGATGCATTTTGACAATCTCGTATTCTGTCCCCGAGAGTCCACCTTTTTTCGTCAGGATTGATTCCTGGATGCCAATTTTTCCAATGTCGTGAATGAGAGCAGAATATTCAATATTCCGAATTGCGCTCTGGGAGAGGTTCATCTCTTTGGCAATCTTCACCGCATACCTTGTTACTCTATCCGAATGGCCTTTAGTATAAGGGTCTTTGGCATCAATAGCTCGCGCCAGAGTCTGAATTGTTCCCAGATACGTGTCTTGCATATGTTTATAAAGCTCTGCATTCTCAATAGTCCTTGCTGATTGTTCGGCCAAAATGGTTAGTAATCTTAAATCTTTTTCATTAAACTTCTGTTTCGACTCTTTGTTGTTTATACTCAAGACACCAATTACCCTGTTTTGAACTTTAAGAGGAACGGAAACAAAAGACTTAGAGCTATATTTGTCGTTACTCTGCTTGGAGAAACGCTTATCGGTTTCTATATTTTCACAAAGAATCGGCTCTCCCTCCTCAGCCACTTTCCCGGCAATACCTTTTCCAATGGGAATATGGACGTTCTTCACCAATTCCTCAGGTAGACCTCTTGCTGCTACAATCTCCAGCATATTTGTCTCCTTGTCTACCAACATTAAAGAGCCTATTTCCGTTCTCAAGAGTCGTGTTGCGTTAATGACAATCAATTTCGCCAGGCGGTCTATTTCCACTATGCCACTGGTAGCTACACCGAATTCATGAATTCCCAACAAAAAGGAGAGGAGTATTTCTAGATCTTCTACATGTTCTTCTATTTCGTCTTCTGCCTCCTTCAACATGGTTCGTAACTGTCTTTCTTTCCTATACTTTGCCACTAGATAGATTATCACAACAACCAAAAACAGAATTGTTGCCAGCGTTAGAAAAAAATCCATCCTCTCCGCCTATGTTTAATGTCTTCGTACTATATCCTTGATTTTCATCAATCTGGTAAGATTACTTCTCTCCAGTTCCTCCAGTTTCATACTAATATAACTTATAGTTTCAAGTATATTAGGAATCAATATATGCTCCAGGGCATTGACTCTGCGTCTGGTCCGTTCAATTTCATAAGAGAGCATCTCTAACCTTTTTCCCTTTTCCGCAAGTTCCACCATCTTCGCTATCAATTCCCTGTACCTGTTTAATGCACTGTCTAGCTCCATAGAAGTAGTAAACAGTCCGTATGAGAAATAGTCGCCCTTCATCCTGAGTTCGTAACTGGGAACCCTGAGATTTAGAAGAGGAACGTAAGTGACTTCGAGATTAGTCTCCAGCTGGCTGGCCATCAATGCTTCCTCCAAAAACTCTCTTCCCATAGTCGAGCGGGCAATAAGGAAAGAGCCATAGGCGTCGAAGAGTCCTTTCTCAACCAAGAGGCGAAGTTCTTTAATCTCCTCTATCAAAGATAAGAAATTACGCATCAGTTCATCCTGTTTATCTTTAAGCAATCTATGTCCTCGACGGGCAAGGATTAACCTCTTCTTCAATTTTAAAAGTTCCATCCT
>JABAOF010006379.1_pt1 | contig 10326 bp, 10 predicted proteins | sample 7062171 | NCBI WGS metagenome assembly JABAOF01 (sample SAMN14538628, study PRJNA623070) | marine sediment metagenome | biome: marine biome [ENVO:00000428]; feature: marine pelagic biome [ENVO:01000023]; material: deep marine sediment [ENVO:00002113] | place: India: Gulf of Khambhat ... | reverse complement strand
CCTCGTATTCGGGTAGCTCAATGATTTCTACGCCTTTTTCTAGGGCAAACTCCTTCCCATAGAAATCAATTGCATTCCACATCAGTGCAAATCTCTCTTTATACTCTCCGGCAAGCTCATCGAGGATCGCTTTGATATCCGGTGGCAACTTCTGATAGCTGCTTTTGTTCATCACCACATAGAACGTGTAGACATTGCCAGTTTGCCAGCTTGCCGTGGTGTAGCCGACAACTTCGGCAAACCGGAAGGTTTTCAGCGTCTCAAAGGGCGTATTCACGCCGTCAATCACCCCTTTGGCCATTGCATCATAGACTTCCATCATCGGTGTTGGAGCAGGGGTTCCCCCCAGGGCTTTAACCGTATAACCGACAATCCCCGGTGCCCTTATTGTCAGCCCCTTGAGATCCTCTAGCTTGCGCACTGGCTTTTTGGAGATAATCACGCTAGGGTTGCTGGAATGCATCCAGAGCACGTGCACATCATCCCATTCTTTCGGCCTTAATTTTTTGTAAAAGTCATTGGCCACTTGATTCGCAACCCAGGCACTCGGATAGCCCAAGGGCATTTCGCAAATTCCAGTAATGGGAAAGCGACCCGGGGTGTACTCAATATGGGCTAGGCCTATGTCAGCAATTCCCGTAACGACGCCTTCGTAGATCCTCGGAGCTTTCAGCAAAGAGCCTCCAGCAAAGTAGCTGACCTTCACTCTCCCATTGGTGCGCGCCTCCAAATCCGCGATAAATTCCTCCAGATATTTCGATTGAAGAGCCGGGGGAGGAAAGAAGTTGGCAGCTTTCAGGTTGATTACGTCTGGTGCGGCATAAGCCCCTGGAAAGGACAAAACACTCATGACGAGCGCTAAAGAAAGAGTCCCCGTTAGGATTCGTAGTTTTTGGTTTCTCATCGGTAATCCCTCCTTTTGAAATTAGATTAGCCCCCTCACGACCCCATTCATGGGATCTGTTTCGGCCTTTCTACCAACATCTCTTGGTATTGTCAATCTTTTTATGGAATTCAAAATGGAAATGGACTTGGATAGTCTTCAGGGTTTTCTGCCGACCACCCGCGCCCCTACTTTATGGGGTTGAAAAAGGTTCATAAACTCGACGACAACAGATTGCCAAAGGGCAAAATATGACCCGGCCTGAGGCTTTCTATTCTTTCGACCTCCAAACAATTCGACATGGAAATTTCCAAGGGAGATGGGATAAACTGACATGACCATGGATGAGGGTAAGAGAAGAGACCGCATCGCTCGGGCAGCGCGAATTCTCGGATACCTAAAAGAATACCGCCACCTCATGCTTTGGGGAATTCTTTCCCTCATCGTGACGGATGTCCTCGCCCTGATTCCCCCCTGGGTGGCCAAAGAGGCGATCGATTCCCTTCCCTCATTGACTTCCCCTGGCGAGCTCCTACCTTATTTCGGGGCGATCGTTCTCGTGGTCTCTTGTCAGGCCCTTTTTCGGTTTGGGTGGCGAAAATCGCTCCTCGGTGTATCGAGGCAGGCAGAGTACCGGTTGAGAAACGACCTTTTCCGCCATCTTCAGCGGTTAGACAGAGCTTTCTTCTTAAGGAATCCCGTAGGGGATCTCATGTCCCGATGTACCAACGACCTAACGGCCATCCAGGAATTCATCGCTTATTTCGGTCTGCTTGTCGTGGACAGTTCGTTGACCATCGGGACCTGTCTCGTCCTCATGGGGATCATCGATCCTTGGCTGACCTTGGCTTCTTTGATCCCGATGCCTTTTCTTTCGTTGTGCTTCGTTCATTTCGGCCGAAAGGTGAGGGCGAAGTCCGTTCAGGTTCAGACCGACTTGGCAAGCCTCTCCCAGGTCGTGCAAGAGACGGTCGCCGGGATACGCATGATTCAGTCCTACACCTTGGAAGGGGTGCGGCGAAGGATCTACCGAGATGCGGCGGACCAGTACATCTTGAGAAACGTCGAACTGGCAAGGATCCGGGGGTTATTCTATGGATTGCTAACCTTCCTCGGGGGCCTTGCCGTGGTGATCGTCTTGTGGATGGGTGGGATAAGAGTGATGAAGGGGTTTCTGACCTTGGGCGGCTTTGTGGCTTTCAATGCATACTTGATGATGCTGATCTGGCCCATGATGTCCCTTGGCCTCATGGTGAACCTTCTCCAGAGAGGTCGGGCCTCCCTTGAACGACTGGAAGAAGTGTTCGGTCACGAACCTGCCATCGCCGATTCTCCCCATCCGATCTCACTCACAAAGCCAGCAGATGAAATCCACTTTCAGGGAGTGAGCTTTAAATATCCTCAAGCAAGCCAATGGGCCCTCCAGTGTATCTCTCTCCATATTCCTGGAGGATTGAAGACCGGTATTACGGGTCCGGTGGGGTCTGGAAAGACCAGCCTGCTAGAACTTATCCCGCGGATTCGTGATCCAGTTGAGGGGGCCGTTTTGCTCGACGGACACGATATTCGAAGGATACCTCTACGGCAGATACGCCGGTGGGTTGCGATGGTGGCTCAGGAGCCCTTTCTATTCTCAGAGTCGCTCTCTGCCAATATGAGCTTCGGGGCACCCCACACCACCCCCGAGGAAATCGAACGGCTCGCTCGACTCGTTCGGCTGGATAAGGACCGGGATGCCTTTCCCCAGGGTTGGAATACACTGGTCGGAGAAAGAGGTGTCACCCTCTCGGGTGGTCAGCGTCAGCGAGCAGCTCTGGCACGGGCCATCATGAAGGCTCCGCGAATCCTGATATTGGACGATCCCTTTGCCCATCTCGATGAAGAGACCGAATCAGAGGTCATGGAGAACCTGTTGGACAGCTTGCCAGAAACCACAGTCATCTTCACCTCCCACCGAGCGTCCTCGCTTCGGCGAGCTGATCGAATAGTCGTTCTGAAGGACGGCCGGATCCTGCAGGAAGGAAAGCCTGAGAGACTCCTTGAAGTTGATGGATACTTTCGCAGAATCTGTGAGCAACAGGCGTTGATGCAAGAACTCGAGCGGTTGGAGGGGAAGGATAACGGATGAGTGTCCCTTTGCTGCTCTCAGGACCGCCTGACGAGGAATTTCAGGGCAAAACGTACGATCTGAGGCTTCTGATCCGTCTGCTCCAGTACATCCGTCCCCACCTCCGGCTTGTGTTCCTCTGCCTCGGGACCCTCATGATTAGTTCGCTTCTTTACCTGGTGGGCCCCTACCTGACCAAGGTCGCCATCGACGACTACATTCTTCGAGGAGATGTCCGGGGCTTGATGGGAGTCGCCTCTCTTTATGGGGTGGCACTCGTCTTCGGATTCCTCTTTCAGTATCTTCAAGTCTACCTGCTCCAACTTGCGGGTCAGCGGATGATGCGACATCTTCGTGTGGAGATCTTCGACCAACTCCTTCGAATGTCCCCTTCATTTTTCGATCGAACGCCGACTGGCCTGCTCATTACGCGAACGATTCAGGATGTGGAGGTGATCAATGAGCTCTTTACCCAAGGGGTAATCGTCGTCTTTGGAGATCTCATCACTTTGGTCGGCATCGCTTCCGTGCTCTTTTGGATGGATTGGAGGCTTGCTCTCGTCGTTTTGTCCGTGACCCCGCTCGTGGTGTTGGTGACAGCCGTATATCGAGTCAATGCCAGAGACGCATACCGTGGGGTACGTCGCCATCTTGCCAGGCTCAACGCTTTTTTGCAGGAGAACCTCACGGGAATGACCACGGTGCAGCTGTTCCAGCGTGAAGAGCAAAACTTCCGCAGATTCGACGGCATGAACAAAGAGACTCGAGACGAGCACCTTCGTTCCATCTTTTACAGTGCCCTTTTCTTTCCCTGCGTAGAGGTCATTGCGGCGGGCGCCCTTGGCCTTGTGATCTGGTATGGTGGGGGAAGGGTTATTCAAGGATTCCTGCTTCCTGGTGTGCTTGTGGCATTCCTCCAGTATATGAGACGTTTTTTTCAGCCCATCAGGGATCTAGCCGAGAAATACAACATTTTTCAGGCGGCCATGGCTGCGTCTGAGCGAGTTTTCGGACTTTTGGATGCATCAGAGGATCTCCCAGATCCTCCCCATCCGAGAATTCCCGCGAAACCTCGAGGGGGGGTTGAGTTCCGAGACGTTTGGTTCGCCTACACCCCCGGGGAGTGGGTTCTCAGGGGAATCACCTTCTCCATCAAACCTGGAGAGACGGTGGCTCTCGTGGGCGCCACAGGTGCGGGCAAGAGTTCCCTTATCGGTCTTTTGGAGCGGGCCTATGAGCCGCAAAGGGGGGTGATTTCTGTCGAGGGGATAGAGGTGCCGCTGTGGCGTAAAGACGCACTGAGGCGACATGTGGGGATCATTCCCCAGGAGGTCTTTCTCCTCTCCGGTTCGCTCCTTGAAAACCTCCGGCTGTGGGATCCACGAACATCCGAGGAGCGTGTTCGAGAGGTGGCCGCGTTGCTTCAGGTCGATCACTTCCTGAGGAATCTTTCGAAGGGCTACGCGACGGAGATCAAGGAGAGGGGTGAAAACCTTTCCCTCGGGCAGCGTCAACTGGTTGCCTTTGTCCGTGCGCTGCTCTACAATCCTGCTATTCTGGTTCTGGACGAAGCGACCTCCAGCGTCGATCCCTCCACGGAGAGCCTGATCCAGCGAGGTATTGAAGAACTCACCTCTGGCCGGACCTCCCTGATTATTGCCCATCGGTTATCCACGATTCAGCGAGCAGATCGGATTCTGGTCCTCCACCGAGGAAGGGTCGTGGAAGAAGGCACACACAAAGTACTCATGGCGCGAGACGGGGTCTACCGGCGCCTCTATCAGCTCCAGATTGAGAATCAGAATCGCCACCAAAGCGGTGATCCCGTGCCAGGCAAGTCTTAGGCCTTTGAAAGGGGTCGCTTTTGGCAATCGAGTCGCTTCTGCGAGGGAGTCAACCAAACCCGGATCACTCGGAGCGCTCTGATCCGAGCAGGCTCCTCAGTTTTGCTATATCTTCAGACAACGCTTGATACCAGGACCGGTTCCTTCCTGCCGCAGCCGGATGATAGGTCGGGAAAAACGTTTTCCTCCCACGCTTGACGACCTTACCTCTGATCTCGGATAGTCGATTCACATTGAGGAGCGCTTTCGCTGCGACTCCTCCCAAGAGGCAAATAACGACCGGGTTGATCGCGTCGATCTGCCGCCAAAGATGGGCTCGGATACACGTTTCGTATTCAATCCTCCGAGGAACGCGGTTTCTGGGGGGTCGGCACTTAACCACACTGGTGATGAAAAAATCCTCACGTTTTAAGCCGGCATCTCTTAAGACCTGATCCAGAATTCTCCCCGAGAGCCCGACAAATGGCCGGCCTTGGATATCCTCCTCCCTGCCCGGTGCTTCTCCCAGGAGCACCATCTTTGCATTTTCAGGGCCCTCACCCGGAACGGCTTTCTGACGATCTCGAAAGAGACTGCACCTCGTACAGTGGCGAATTTCCCTGGCAATTACAGTGAGTTTCACAGATGCCGTGCTGTCAGTTCTCATCATGGCCAAAAGGGTCTGACTCCCGTTTGTGCTATAATAGGATTAGATGGAACCCAATCTAACACAATTGGGTCGGAGGACGCACAAAAAGGGTTCTGTCTGAAAGAGAATCGGCGCCGTAAGCTAACCGCGTGTGCGCCCCGAGGTGAAATTTCCGTGATCGAGGAAACTGGCATCGTGGTGGAACTCGGCAAGAATGGACTTGCTTCCGTCAGAGTTGCCGGCGGAGAAGGATGTGGGAGTTGTGCATGCCGGGAAGCCTGTCAGGTACTGGGCGGAGGAAATGAGAGAAAACTCGAAGCCATCAATCGAGCCGGGGCGACGGTGGGGGATCAGGTTCTCATTCGTATGAGCTCTGGTTCTGTTCTGAAGGCGTCTTTTTTTGTTTATCTCGTCCCGATTTTTGCACTCTTGGTAGGCAGCTTTGTCGGTGCAAGATACGGTTCGCATATCTGGACCACAGGAAATCCTGAGACGGTCTCGGTTTTGATGGGCCTTTTCTTCCTGGGAGCCTCCTTTTTGGTCATCCGGCTATTCAACAGCCGCCTGAGTCAGAATCAAAAATACTATCCTACCATTGAGAAAGTGATCGGTCGATCAGACTCCTCTCTGCTAAAAGCCTCTGAATAATCACACTAAGTCTCATCCAGAAACACATTCCTTTCTACCTTCGCTTCTTTTTTAGGTCTCTCGCCTTTGCCCTCTGCTCTGAACGTATAGCCAGTAGAAATATTGTATGACCGGGATTGAGGCCGGATGACCGAAAGCATATTCTATTTCACTCCACCCGGCGGATGAGCTTTGTAGTTGGACTGCGAAAATCTTGACAAAGACACGATTGAGACGTATACTATCATAAAACGTATACGTCAATATGGGTTGAGGTTTTCTGTGCAGACAAAACTAACACTGAGGCTGGAGGAGGAGCTTATCCAGCGCGCCAAATCCTTTGCTAAGCGTACAGGAAAATCGGTTTCTCAAATAGTGGCCCATTATTTTGCGTCCTTAGAGGGAACGCCACCTGAAAATGATGTCGAGCTTACGCCTGTAGTTCGATCATTGAAAGGTGCTCTACGCGGAGCTGATGTTGACATCGAGGATTATCATCGGCACCTTGAGGACAAGTATCTTTGAGACTCCTGTTCGATACTAACGTCGTTTTGGATGTGCTCCTGGACCGTGAGCCTTTCTCAACTAGGGTGGCTTTTCTTTTTTCCAAAGTCGAGAGAGGTATGCTTTCCGGATTCCTCTGTGCAATCACCATCACCACCATTCACTACCTTGCGAGCAAGGTCGTTGGAGCCGATGAAGCAAAGGCAGAAATAGGAAAGCTGCTGAACCTATTCGAAATTGCTCCTGTGAGTCGTTCCGTCCTAGGAGCTGCCCTTCAATCGAAATTCCCTGACTTTGGGGATGCAGTCGTCCATGAGGCAGCTCTGCATGTGGGTGCTCATGGTATCGTCACCCGTGATATACGCGGATTCAAACAGGCGACGATCTCCGTCTATTCACCAGAGGAACTAATCCAAATACTGCGCCTACGAGAAGAAGGACATGACTAGTGGCCACTGAAAAGTGCCCATTCCGCTTGTATTCGAAACCTGGGACTCAACTTTTTCCTGACTTTACCTGGCTCGTTTATTTTAATGGTGGACATATAGACCTGAGCTGACCTTCCGCACTGGCAATATCCCCGATACCAAGTTCTCTTGCCCAAGCGGGTGATTTTCTCACAATGAATCCTTAGGGTCTATTTTATTGTGCCATGGACCTTGTTATAGCCACCGGAAACAAGCGTAGTATACGCGTAGCGGAAAAAGTTGGAGCTTTGCGAGAAGGGATGTTGAGAAACCGAATTGTCGTTCGAGATAAAGTTTATGACGCACTTATGTTTTCGCTCATCTCGGNNGGAAAATAGGATAATGCTGGCGCCACCCAACAACTAGCTTAAGACGGACATCCGAACGCCTTGAGCCTTTTTCACGTCCCCCAGGTCGAGCCTTCGACGGAGAAGCATAATCCATATGAGCTAGGGCAACGTCCTGTTTCATTTCTCCCAACTATATAATATGCTGAGATGTTCATCGATGATGATAGTCTCCGATGTCTGGACGAAGGCAATCTCAAGGAGAGAAACCTGAAACCGCTCCTAAGGAGATTCAAGAAAACGCCCTTGCCTCCTTTTTGACTCAGATTGAGACTGGAAAAGGAGAAGGCGCTCTGCATGACGTATTTCTTGGTAGAGCAGTACAGAAGCTTCAGCAAAGGCCACGACAGCTAAGCCGCATGGATCTAAACCCTGCTGTCGGTATACATTTCATGGTCATTAGAAAATTCCGGGAAGAAGAGGCTGAAAGAGTGTGCAAGCTGGTTTCCAAAACCTTTGAGGAATTCGTCGCGCCTGAGTTCACAAAAGAGGGGGTTGAGAAATGGTTACAAGATGAGATCCCTGAGAAGCAGATTGAGAGGTCAAGATCAAGAGACACCTATGTTGCAACAGTAAACCATGAGATTGTGGGAGTGATTGAACCCAGGGGAAACAGGGGAATCACGAGGCTGTTTGTTGACAGGGGATACCACAGGAGAGGCATCGGGCGGGAATTGCTGGACACAATAGAAGCGATATACAGAAGAAGAGGCGCAACGAGGATAAAGGTCCGGTCTTCTCTGTATGCAGAAGGGTTCTATGAAAAAATGGGATATAAGAAATCAACAGGATTAATCAGGAAAGGCGGCATGGTTTATCAGCCGACGGAGAAAAATTCTTGTTAGCGAAATAGACGAGTAGACAGCTCGCTGCAGCCGACTTCGCTTTGCTTGACGGCTATTTCGGCTGCCAGGTGAGTGCTGTTTATGGATGAGAGAAGGCAATGGAACGGCTAGAGAGCATCAGTCCTGCGCAGGAAAAGTTGATCAAAGAACTGCAGAGGTGTGTCGTTAGAATCCGCACTCTGGTGGAGCGCGAAGTTCCCTCCATCGATGAAGGCGTTGCTATTATCAGGCAGCTCCGACAGGAAGTCTATGAAGATCTGAATCGGATCATGCACGAAGGCCTGATCCTCTCGGCTGCGCGCTGGCTAGAAGCTAACGTTTTTTCCGATCCCAAGACGGTATGGTACTGGAATCCGCGCCAAACTGGAGATTCGACAGAATCCGATCTCCGCTGTCTGCATAACGGACAAATCCTTCTCTCAGCCGAGGCCACTGCCTCCGAGGAACCAAAGGGTATTTTGATACTAGGATGCGCGACACTCTCAAGAAGTTGAACAAAATGCCCCAGGTCGACGTTACTACTTCGTTCGTACCCAGAGAATGGCACAGCGAGCAAGAACCAAGGTTTTGAGGAACAAGTACGACATTGAAGTCGTGATAATCTGATATGTCGTGAACTATTCATTCCAGCCCCCACGAGCACTTGAATAGTTTCTCCATCCCTATCGATTTTCGTCAGAAACATTGCATGTCCAGGAATCGGGCCGGATGGCCGAATGCATCTTGAAATCCTTCGACTAACGGTTCTATTTTGGGCGAACTGTCGAAGCCATTCTAGTGAGCCAAGCGGAACCGCGAACACGCCGTCAGCCGAAGTTGTGCCGGTTCCATTCATGTAATACATAAGCGTTAACTGGCTTAGTGATCCCTTTAAGATTGAAAACACGGGTCTCTGCCCGAGGAAAGACTTCCGCCACTCGGCGATACACATCTTCCGTAACGAGAACTTCACCTGGGTTGGCAGCGCCTTGAAGCCTTGCGGCTATATTTACAACCTCCCCAATAGCAGTATAATCCCTGCAAAACTCGCCTACCTCTCCAATGGCGACATCTCCTGTATGAATCCCCACACCAATGCCGACTGAAATCTCTTTCCTTTCGGGCTGCTCTATCGTCGCCTTCATCTCCAAACAGTTTGTTTGCAAATCGATCCCGGAAAATACTGCTTGCTTAGTATGATCACTACGACTGATTGGAAAGTTAAAGAAAGCTAGTATGGCATCTCCTATTAGTTTATTGATTATGCCGTCTCTTTCCCAAATCACAGAGGCGCAGTTTTCATAGAAACCGCTCAAGAGCCGGGCAAGCTGAGAGGAATCCAAGAGTTTGGAAAAACTGGTGTATCCTCGAATGTCAGCAAACAGAACGGTTGCCGGAACGATAATCTGTTTTGTCTTCATGACCTCGCTAAATCTCGTTTCACACATGGTGCAAACATTTGGGTTCATCTTGCTTCGTCTGAGGCCAAACAATTTGAATGGAATGGGAAATGCCCCCGAATCGGAATCGGCATGCGCAACTGGCGCCAGCATCCTTCGCAGATTATGGCTTTTTGCATGATTTCATACCTCATGTATAAAAAAAACCGTTCCTTCATTTCGAAAGAACGGGGTTCACATCCACTCAGCTTTCACTCTGCCCGTTCTCCAGCTTCGATTCAGGAAGCGCACGACGAACCTATACTCGCAGAAAGGATTCTTTTCTGCAAACCATCTCCATTATAGGGCGCCATGACTCTGAAGCCTTGGGTCACACTCCAATCAGACCCATGGCTTTCCGTCCTACCCTCACAGGTGGTTTGGCTTTGTCAGCAAAAAATAAAGCCTGCTCTTCTCCCTTTGGAAAAAATTAGGCTTCAACTCAACTCTCGGTCCACTTCCCCTTTAGCCCATTTCAGTCCCCCAGTGGCATCAGCGAGAACATTCGGTTTGTACGACCAAGTGGTACTGGTTGTCAAGAAATTCCTGCACCAATCCTTCTATGAGGCCGCCTGTTGTCAAGCTCCTTTTCGATTTTACATGTTGGTTACTCCTTCAGTCGTCAATCGAGCTAGCGGCTTCCTTAAACGTGAGGC
>JABAOF010031273.1_pt1 | contig 10332 bp, 8 predicted proteins | sample 7062171 | NCBI WGS metagenome assembly JABAOF01 (sample SAMN14538628, study PRJNA623070) | marine sediment metagenome | biome: marine biome [ENVO:00000428]; feature: marine pelagic biome [ENVO:01000023]; material: deep marine sediment [ENVO:00002113] | place: India: Gulf of Khambhat ... | reverse complement strand
AGGTCTGTTTGACATTCGTCAAGTTGGGTGGCTCCCTACGGCAAGGCAGCGAGCGCTGTCCCGTCGAAGGATCCCGCATCGACATCCACGGGATTCCCCGTCATCTCAGCTCTGCCTCGGCGCGAGCGTATCACCAATGGTAGTCTCCCCCGCGGACCTCGCGCCGGTCCGACGAGCGACCACCGAACTGGCAACGCCCCGCCGGGTCGCATAGCTTCCGGTGTGAAACACTCGCGGTCAAGTAGGGATTCGCTTATCGAGCGCACGGAAGCGTCAGAGGCCTCCGTCAAACTCCCGGTAGTGACGATCGATCACTTACGATCGTTCGGTGTAAGATCAGAGCGAAAGTTCCGCAGCAGGTCGGGGCCCGGTCCGATAAACCCCCGCAGGCCGTACCGGGCCGAGCACCCGAACACGGATTGGCGTGCCAAGACATGCCGGTTAGCCGGCAGTCACGACGCAGCCCCGTGCGCCGCCCTGCCGCGACCGTTCCCAAGCCCGAACGATAGCCAGCAAGACCGACAAGCCGCCCCCAGGATCCTTTCGGGCGCACAAGAAAACACCGGGTACTCGGGGAAAGACACCCGGTGCTTTCCGGAGGGGAAAAGCCTCTTGGCCATCGCTCCGGGCGATTGACCTCTATTCAGTCGTCTTTATTCTTAGTCTCCACTGCCAGATTCGCAAGGTCCAGGCCCGAGAAATTGTTCGCCCGCCGGCGCCTCGCGGACGCCAGCTGATAACTCTTTCTATCAGCAATACTTGCGCAGACACCCCGGCGTCCGGATGCGGGCGGGCCCTTAAAGGCCGCTACCCCGTTGCGGACCGCGACACTTTCGCCCGAGCGAGTACCCGGTCCGCAGCCTACCGCGACGTGCCTTGTCAGTCAGGTTACTCTGCCGCAGGCTGGTCTTGTGCTTGACCACGAGGTCATGAGAGCTGACAGAGATGAAGGTGGAACACGTTCTGGGTGGACTTCGCACCTGTGGGGCATTTTTGCTCGTGGGCGCGAACGGATCCGAGTCGGCTCGTCGTAGGACACGCCCGGGGCTAGTGCATCTTNNCCTGCCAGTATCTCAGCCCGAAAAGGCGTAACCAGTCCCGCCACTCGTGTCCATCCCCTCTCATCTCGTCGGCGTGGCCGTCCACGAACATGTAGTTGCTCTTCGAACGCAAGTGCATCTTCGCAGCTACTCGCACGGCGTCCGGTCCTGAAGGTGCCGATAGCGGGCAGTTGGGCACGTGCGTCGTTCTCCAAACGTCGTACCAATCCATTTGATGGTTGTACCGCGCGATGCGGAGCTCGCCGCCACCGGTCGCCAGGATCGGCCCGTTACACTCTTCCCGGGCGGCCTCGGCCAGATATATCGTCATCCCGGGATTCTCCCAGTCGGTCACCCGTCTGAATTCTTCGACCGCCCCCTGCATGATACCGCCCCCGCTAAGACCACTATCGAGATCGTTCACAACGTAGTCTAGAAAAGGTTCGTTCGGCAGAGGAATGGTCGGGTTCTGCTGGAGCGGCTCGAGCGCATCCGTCCGCACGGGACAGTGAAAGACACCATAGTTGTGCAGGGGTATCTCCTCCTGCACGGGGATCAGGGTGCCGCCAGCCGCAATGTACCGGATCTCTTCGCGCACCCCCAAGCCCTTCAGCACGAGCAGCGTCCAGTGAACCGTCGTCGGCGAGCCGCCCGCCGGCACCCAGCCGAGGTTCTCGCTGGAGTAGCTGTGCACCGCGATCCCGATCTGGTGACAGTTGTTCTTGCACATGCTGAACCGTGTGAGCTGGCGAGCCTTGGCCAAAGACGGCAGGAGAATCGCAATCAACAAGGCAATGATCGCGATCACCACCAGCAGCTCAATGAGCGTGAAGGCGGCGTCGAGTCTTCCCAACAACCTGGCTCGTCGAGGCATGGTACGATTCTCGCGTGCGAGCGTGGCCTCCCGCGTGCCCAACCGGCCCGCTCCGTAGCGTCAGCTCGCGTTACGGCATCCCAAAGGCCGTCGAGTCCGGGTTGGCGAACGGGCTGAAATTCCTTACTTCCACCTGCTTGATCCGAAGCGAGGTGCCGTGTCCGTCGAAGTACAAGCAGTTGGCGTACCCGATCTCGTCGTTCGGCAGGCCGCACCGGTGCCGGCCCTCGTTGATCATCCGCGGGATGTCAGGACCCCACCATAGGTGCTCAAAGGGATCCCAGATGTCGAGGAAGCCATAGTCGCACGCCGCGTCCTGGGCCTCCATGCTCGCCTCGATGACCCAGATCACGTCGGAGACGTTCGGGAGACGCTCCTTCGGCGTGGCGCCCTGGGTTTCGATAGAGCCGCCGTAGGCAACCGCCGGTGGATACTCGTGCCCCATCGCGATAAACTCAGCTTCCCTGTCCCAGTGCATCGCGTTGATCGAGTACTGTACGTACAGGCTGTCCATGTCGGCCGGGACAGATATGCCCGGCGGTGCCGTCAACTCCGTCGTGCGCTCGGGGTACGCGGGGCACTGGAGCATCTCCATGTCCCGGAACACCTGATACATCGGCGGCCTGCCATCTGGATCCGGGAGCGTGTCGCGTCCAATATCGCCGTTCGGGTCGTTGTCTCGATGAAGCGGCAGGTTCGGGCCTCCCAAATACGGCGCGCACTTCTCCGCCCAGAAGACGTGCGGGTAGCTATCGTGTAGGGCACTTATCTGCTGTATTTGAGCGTAGTCCTTGAGGACATAATCATCGTTGTCCGTAGAATAGGATTCGAACGCCCTGCCGAACTGGAACATGTGCGACAAGCACACCGCCTTCTCCGCGTTTTGGCGCGCCGCCGCCAGAGTGGGCAGAAGGATCGCAATCAACAAGGCGATGATCGCTATCACCACCAGCAGCTCGATGAGCGTGAAGGCGAAGCGAACACGGACGAGAACCCGACTTCGGCGATGATTCATGACTTGTGCTCCTACTAACCGCTTGGTATGAGAACCGGTGGCCGGCCCGGTGACGCCGTTCCGCCCGGGCGCGGATCACCAGCAATTCGCATCCCGCAAGCTAAGTTGTGCTGACCGCCTGCAAAAGTCGAACTCGCGCACCCGATCTGTGCTGGTTTCGGACAACCTGGAAGGGCGCTGCGAGCCCTCAGACGCCAGCCCTTCTATGTTATTAAACGCTGACCCACGTGTTCAATCAAGGCCCAAATCGGCCGCTTTCCCGGCTCGCCCCAACGCCTTTTCTGCTCCCTGGCGGGCGGCTCTCCCGCATCCGCGCCAGAAAGGGCGCATTACTGCTTCAACAGCCTTAGGCGAAGGGCATTGAGCGCCGCCTTGCAGGCTCGGTCGCGGACCGCTTCTCGCGTCAAGTGCTCGCCGAACCAGAACGCTTCGGTATGGCACCCATCGCGATCGGCCAGCGCGACATAAACCAGGCCGACGGGCTTGTCAGCGGTCCCGCCTTCGGGACCCGCAATGCCAGTGACGCCAATGGCAAAGTCGCTGCCGCTGTGGCTGCGGCAGTTAACGGCCATAGTCTCCGCCACGGCGTCGCTGACGGCACCGCGCCGGGCGATCATTTCCGCCGGCACGCCCAGCAGCCGTACCTTCGCCTCGTTCGAATACGTCACTACGCCATCGATGAAATACCGGCTGCTGCCGGGGATATCCGTCAGGCTCTTGGCGATGAGTCCGCCGGTGCACGACTCGGCAGTGGCTACGGTCTTGCCAGTGTCAGACAAGAGCTTGGCCACAGCGTGCGCGAGCGTCTCGTCCTCCTCGCCGAATACCAGCGTGCCCAAACGTCGCCGGACCTCAGCGGCAGCTTCATCCAGGATCGCTCGCGCCTCTTGCCGTGTGCGTCCGCGGGCGCAGAGGCGCACTCCGATGATCGTTTCCTGAGCAGCCGTTCCCACCATCGGATTGCGCCCCCGCTGCATCAGGTCGGTGATCTGCTCTGCGATGTTCGACTCGCCCGTTCCGTAACATTGAAGCCTGAGCGTCAGGATCACCCCCGCCGCATCCGCCCTGTCGGCGTTGGCGGCAACAAGCGCTGAGAGCACGTCACGCTCGAACATCGCTTTCATCTCGCCGGGCACTCCCGGCATCGCGAAGATCATTGCTCCGCGCAACTCCGCCCGTATTCCCGGGGCGGTCCCGCACGTGTTCGAGATAGGGACCGAGCCGGTAGGGAACATCGCCTGGATCTTGTTCCGTTCGGGCATTTGCCGGCCGCGCCGCCGGAAGAAGTCTCGGATCTGCTGGACGAACTGCTCGTGCAGCACCAGCGAGACGCCCATCGCCTCGGCCAGTGCTTGCCGCGTCAGGTCGTCCTCCGTCGGGCCCAGCCCACCCGAGATCAGCACCACGTCGGCACGCCCGGCGGCCCGGTCGAGCGATTCCCGGATCAAGCCTAGCTCGTCGGGCACCGTTCGGTGGCCGGCCACCTCGATCCCGATCTCTGCGAGCTTGCGCGACAACCACGCGGAGTTCGTCTCGATCGTCAGGCCGAGCGTCAATTCGGTTCCAACGGCGATGATCTCAGCGTTCATAAGGCGCCCAGGCTACCAGATGTGTCCCGCGATCTAAACGTTCAACCGGGGACGGTCGACGATCAGCCGGCTGGCGTCTCATTGCACTCCGATCCAAAGCGGCATTTCGTCGTCGGCGCCAGGCTCGAATCGTCTATAATCGCTGCCATGACGGCCGGCCCAACCATCGTGACGGCAACGGGCTGGAACCGGCGTGGCTGCCCGCGACTCTTCGGGATGACCATGCTTGCAGCGTTGGGAGGATGCACTCCGCGCGCCGTCATCGACGTTCGCCAGCCGCATGCGGCCGCGACGCAGAAGCACATCCGGCTGACGAGTTTTTGGGCGTACTTCGACGAATCGCCGCCTGTCGAGCGGGTCCTGCTGGCCTTTCCACTGCCCGGGGCGTGGGCAGGCAAGCAAGAATACTGTCTGTACCTGAGGCTGCTGGACAAGAAGGGAACGTGCAAGATCGGGGAAGCGATTGGCGAGCGGCGCGTCTGCGGGTTCTTCTTACAGAAGAGCGGCCGGCTGGCGGGGCTGGCCGAATTCGCCGCCGGCAAGATCGTCACGAAGGGCCTTGCCTTCGATGGAGGAAAGATGCGCGACGGTCGGGTCGATCTGCAGTGCATCGACGGCACGAAGATCGCTGGGCAATTCATCGCGGAGTTGGCCCCCCTGGAGTTGCGCGACTTCGAAGAGTATCTCCATGCGGCCGACGTGCAGGCTCTGCTGCGCCGGGCCGGTGCCACCGCGCAGACTACGACAAGGCCCGACGGCAAGTAGGTGACGGCCGGTCTCCGGTGCCGCCTGCTCCGGCCAAGCGCCAGCCAGAACAATTGGAGCAACGATGGTCTCGGATTGGATCGACGTCACGCGACCGCTAAAGAACGGGATGGTTCATTGGCCTGGTGATTGTGGGTTCTGCTGGAGCCAGGTGGCGATGATCGAGGACGGAGGTGTTGCCATCTCGGAAATCCACGCGAGCGTGCACGTCGGCACGCACATTGATGCCCCGGCGCACTTCGTCAAAGGTGGCGCAAGCGTAGAGCAGCTCTGCCTCGGGGCCCTCTGCGGGCCGGCGCTGGTCATCGAAGTGGTAGAGCCGCGGGATGTGACCGTCGCCGACCTTACCCGTGCCGCGATCCAGCAAGAAGACCGGGTACTGTTCAAGACTGCCAACGAGCAGCTGTGGGCCGGCAGCGAGTTCGAGGCCGGGTACTTCGGCCTGACGGGTGATGCGGCCGCATGGTTGGTGGCCCGTCGCGTTCGCCTGGTCGGGATCGACTACCTGAGCATCGATCGGTTCGACGACCCGGCGAAGCCAGCCCACCACATCCTGCTCGGTGCCGGTGTGGCTTTGGTCGAAGGGCTCGATCTCTCAGCCGTTCATCCGGGCCGCTACGAATTGGTCGCTCTACCACTCAAGATCGTAGGCAGCGAAGGTAGCCCAGCGCGCGTGCTGCTCCGGTCGGTAAGCGAGAGTCCCGGGCACGAATGAGCAATCATCACCCGCAGGAGGCTGAATGCCCGCCGACAGGCCGGTCCGCGCCAATCAGTTCCACTTCGAGCGCGTCGGCAGGGGTGCCTGGCACAAGACTCGGCGATTCCGATCGGTGCTCAGTTTCCCTCGTCATGCCGCGCGGCATGGGGAAAGACTGATCCGCGTACTCCGTCTTGGCTGCCGGCCGGAACATGTGTGTCGCGTACCCGTCCGCACGATCCTTCAAGAGCCCGATCAGCAGCGTCCCGGTCAAGAGCAGAATCACCGCACAGGCGTTCACCAGAGCCAGCCCTCCGAACGGCGCACGCACTACCGGCTGACCGTCGTCCGACAGGAACATCTCGCGAACGACCCTGACGTAGTAGAACAGGCTCAGGAGCGTATTGAGCACGGCGACGAAAATTAGCAAGTAGAGCAAAGTGGTGGTAGCCTGGGCGGCTGCGCCCGCGTCGAACAGCGCCACCAGCAGCCAGTACTTCACCACGAACCCGCCGAGAGGCGGAAGCCCCGTCAAAGAGAACAAACAGACCGCCATGGGCACCGCCAACCAAGGTGCCCTCCGGCCAAGGCCGGTGAAAGCGTCCAGCGTGTGCTTGCCCGTCTGCCAGCCCAACAGGGCCGCCACACCGAACGCACCCAAGTTCATGAAGAGGTAAACGAACAGGTAAGCCACCACGGCACTGAGACCCAGGTGTGGCGTACCCGGCGTGTAGTGGACCAGGATCGCCCCGGCCATCAGCATGTATCCGGCGTGAGCAATGGACGAGTAGGCCAGCAGGCGTTTGATGTTCGTCTGACGGAACGCCGCCAGGTTCCCGAACGTGCAGGTAATGGCCGCGATGATGCCAATGCCCCACGCGAGCGGCGTAAGAACGTGCACAATCTGGCTCGGCGGCAGCGCTACCCCCCCAGGGTGGGCCAGCGTGTACACGACACGCAGCAACAGGCCCAACCCGGCGGCTTTGCTGGCGACGCTAAGCCAAGTCGTCACCTCGATCTCGGCGCCTTCGAAAACATCAGGACACCAGAAATGAAACGGCACGGCGGAGACCTTGAAGCCGATCCCCACCATCAGCCCGAACAGTGAGATCGCCAGGATCAGGTTCCCCCCTGCGGCAACGACGTACTCGCCCGACCCGCTCGCTGCGGGCTTGCCGATCGCGATGATCCTGGCCAGCTCACCGACGTCGAGCGTGCCGTAGTAGCCGTAGAGCAGAGAGATCCCGTAAAGCATTATCGCGCTGGTGACGGCCCCGAACACGACGTACTTGAGCGAGCCCTCCGCGCCGGGGCGGCTGCGCTTGTTGAAACCCGCCAAAGCATAACTAGGCAGCGAGGCCATCTCCACCGCCAGCAACAGCATCAGCAGGTTCAGGCTGCTCACCATCAGGGCCATGCCGAGCGCGCTGCCGACAAGCAGCGTGAAAAACTCGGGTGGATCCTGCCGACCTTGCTGCGGGCCGATCAGCCACAGCGCCGTCACCAAGGCTACAAACAACATCAGGAAGAACTTGAAGAAGACGGCGAAGTTGTCGGTCAGCAGCATGGTCGCTCCGCGCTCGGGCGACAAGCCGGTGATTCCACCCGCGGCGACGCGCGCAGCCACAGCGGAGTTCAGGGCACACGCCACCAGCACGCCAATCAGCACGATCGCTGCGGTCGTGTACCCGCTACGCCGGATGAACAAGGGAGCGATCAGAACGGCCGCGATCGTGGCCACCAGAGCCAACTCCGGCGAAAACCGCGACAGATCATCAAGGGACGGGAACCAGAATGAGCCTGCTGCCGCAATCATGACTAATCTCAAAGCCCCGCGAACCCGCTCGTGTCTGTTTCCCTGCTGCTCCAGCGACGGCGCGCCGGTGCCGCTACACCCCCGCCGACCGCATGGCCGCCGTCGCCGCCGCCACCATCGAGTCCATGTGCTCCAACATCCGCTCCAGCGTGCCGTTCATGAAGTTGAACANNTTGAACAGCGACTGCTTCGGAAGCACGCCGAGAAGGATTGCCAAAGCCGCCAGCGGGGTGAGCACGAACACCTCTCGCGCCGTCGCCTCCGGAAAGCCCCGGTACTCGTCCTTCTCTTTGCCGAGGAATACGCGCTGGATGGTCCACAAGATATATCCGGCCGTCAGTATCACGCCCAAGGCAGCAATGATCGCCATCGGCCTGGCCCAGGTCATCCACGGATGCGTATCCTGGGCGTTGAACGTGCCGAGCAGAACCCAGACCTCTCCGATGAACCCGCACAGGCCGGGCAGCCCGAGCGAGGCGAAAAAGCCCACCGTCGCCAAGGATCCGTAAACGGGCATCGTCAGCCACAACCCGCCGAAGCGATTGATCTCACGATGATGCGCCCGATCGTAGATAACCCCGACCAGGAAAAAGCACATCGGGCTGGAGATCCCGTGAGCGATGACCTGGAACATGGCTCCTTGAAAGCCCTGGTCGGTCATCACCGCGATGCCAAGCATGACGTAGCCCATGTGGCTGATCGAGCTATAGGCAACCAGCTTTTTAAAGTCGGTCTGGGCCATCGCGCAGAGCGCCCCGTAGATGATGCTGATCACGCCGATGACGGCCACCAGTTGCGAGAAATCCACAGCGGCCTGCGGCAGGATGGGATAGGAGATCCGCAGGAACCCGTAGGCCCCCATCTTCAGCAGGATGCCGGCCAGGATCATGCTGATCGGCGTGGGGGCTTCCACGTGGGCGTCGGGCAGCCACGTGTGGAACGGAAAGGTCGGCACCTTGATCGCAAAGCCAATGCCCAGCAACAGGAACATCACCCCGGCGAACTTCAGACCCAGGAAGGTAGCCCCGCCGAAAGCCTCCTGAATGCTCGGGTTCGTGGCCAGCTCGATCAGGTTGAACGTGCCCGCTCCGCCGAGCGCATCGGCGCTGTAGAAGTAGAACGCCAACAGCACCACCAGCATCAGCACCGAACCGAACAGGGTATACAAGAAGAACTTGATCGCTGCGTACGGCCCGCCGCGGATGATGTTGCCTTCCCGCCTTGGTGGTGCGCCCCAGACGCCGATGAGGAAGTACATCGGCAGGAGCATCACCTCCCAGAAGATGTAGAACAGGAAGAAGTCCAGCGCCACGAACACCCCGAGCATGCCCGTTTCCAGCAGCAGGAACAAGGCGAAATAGCCCTTGACCCCGCGGCTGATGGGCCAGTGTTCGATGTTCCAACTGGCCACGCACGCCAGGAAGCTCACGAGCGTCGTCAGGATCACCAGCGGAAAACTCAGCCCGTCCACCCCCACGAAGTACTGGATCTTGAACTTGCCGGCGGTAATCCAATCAACCTGACACACGTGGTGCAGCTTGCCGTACTGACCGGGCACGCCGAAGATCGCCGTGTCGCTGTGCTGCCAGAACGCAAACGTGCCGAACAACAGCAGCGACAAAAGCAATGTGACGGCCGTAGCGGCCACCGCGACGCTCTTGACCAGCCGGTTCGTCGGCATGAACAAGGCGGCCGCCGCACCGATCGTCGGAACGAAAACAATCCAGCTTAGTAGATGACTATTCTCCGCCACAGCCGATCACCTTCCAATCACGTTCACCACCTCGCGCATTCGTCTTGCGGTTCTGCTTGAATCGGGGCCAAGCGCCTTCCACCGCCCGGCCCTGGCCTCCACACCTCCTGCAGCCACACACGTCCGCACCTTTCTAAACCAGTCGCGACTCAACCGGCGAAGACGATCACCAGCACGACCGTCGCTGCACCTCCGGCGGCAAACAGGATGTAGTTGCGAATCCGCCCAGTCTGACAGCGACGAAGTGTGCCGGCGAAATCCCACGTTCTCTGGCCGAGTGCGTTGACCGTGCCATCGACCACCTTGAAATCGACGCTCCACTCCTCCGGCGAGCCGGAGAAGAACGAGATCCGCCGCGTGATCTGTGCGGAAACGTTAACCAGAAAATCGATCACGAAGAGATCAAACAGGCGGCTAATGCCCGAGGCGAGCATCGTGCCGCCGACGAAGAGCCAGCCGTAGATCTCGTCGAAGTAGAACTTCCTGACCAGCAGCGTGTGAAACGGGCGTAGGCGCTCGGCGATCCGACCGGCGGTTCCGAGCCCATCGCGGTAGATGGTGATCGCGACCGCGAAGCCGACGACGAACGCAAAGCCGACGATCCCGCCCAGCGGGACCCGCGCTGCATGATGCACGGCCTGCAATTCTGAGCCGCTAGCAACAGCGGTGGCCAGCAGCGCGGCGTCGGCCGATGCCCCTGCCGACTGGGCCACCATGGGTCGGAAGATCAGCACGCCGCTGATAACGGTTCCAACAGCCAGTACGACCAATGGGACGTACATC
>JABAOF010011127.1_pt5 | contig 10335 bp, 6 predicted proteins | sample 7062171 | NCBI WGS metagenome assembly JABAOF01 (sample SAMN14538628, study PRJNA623070) | marine sediment metagenome | biome: marine biome [ENVO:00000428]; feature: marine pelagic biome [ENVO:01000023]; material: deep marine sediment [ENVO:00002113] | place: India: Gulf of Khambhat ... | reverse complement strand
GCAAAGAGGCTTACGATTTTTCCGTCTTCCTCCCTGAATCTGGATGCTTCCTGACTGAATGCTGTGAGTACACCCCACGGCTTTTCGGCGGCAAAGATCGGCACGGCGATCATCGAGCTCAGCCCCTCGTTTTTCCCCAGAAAATATAAGGTTTTTTCCGTCTCGGAAATGTCATTTACAATCTGCGGAATTCGGGTGTCCAGCAGACGCCTGAGAACCCCTTGCTCCGGCATCAATCGTTCCAGTCGGTGAACGGATTCTTGTTTGAAGCCTGAGGAATAGGCCAGGCTCAGCTCGACGTCCGATGGCACGATCTTAAAGATGGCAACGTGCTTTATTCCGAAAAAACGGGTCAGCTGCTGGACCACAATTTCAAATAGCTTTTGCATAACTCCTTCTTTTCTTATGCGGTCTTCACTTTTTCAGGCTTACGTGTTTGCGACCCGAAAAGAGTGAAGCTGTCTGCCTCATCTATTTTCACGGTAACAATCTCGCCCAGAAGATTGTTATTTCCTTCAACGATAACAGTCTTGTTGGTTCTGGTTTTCCCCTTCCATTTATTCTCGTCCCTTTTGCTTCTTTCGTCCACAAGTATCTGGAACGTTTTTCCCACGAGCTCCCGGTTCTTTGTGCCAGAGATATCTTTCTGAAGCTTGATGACAGTATAAAGTCGTCTGAGTTTCTCCTTCTCCGGTACGTCGTCAACAAACGAGGCTGCTTTGGTTCCCTCTCTGATTGAGTAGCGGAACATGAAGGCGGAATCGAATTCCACCTTCCTCATCACTTCAAGTGTCTTCTCAAAATCCGCTTCCGTTTCAGAGGGAAAGCCGACGATTATATCCGTAGAAAGGCTAACGCAGTCGATCGTTTTCTTGATTCGCTCCACCAATCCAAGATAATCCCCGGAGGTGTAGCCGCGATTCATTTTCTCCAGGACTAGATCCGATCCAGACTGTAATGGCAGATGGATATGCTCACAGACTTTCGGGAGCGCGGCAATTTTGTCAATTAGCTTATCTGACAAATCCTTTGGGTGGGAGGTCATGAAGCGAATCCACTGAATGTCGGTTTGATCGTTCACCATCTGCAGCAGATCGGCGAAATCTTTGCTTTCAAATCTATATGAGTTAACGTTCTGCCCGATCAAGGTCACCTCTTTGCAGCCGGATTGGGCCAGCAGCTGAACCTCGCTTATTATCTGATCTATCGGCCTGTGCCTCTCCGGTCCTCTGACGTAGGGAACCACACAATAGGAACAGAAGTTGTCGCATCCGCGAGAGATGGCGACAAACGAGGTAAAGGGGGTTTTTCGTTCCGGAACTATCCGTTGCTCCCAAATCCTTTCACAATCGAAATCCTCTCGAGAAGCGCAGACAGCGACCAGGCAGTGATCCCGATGATTTTGGATATACGCAGGAAGCTGAAAAATCTGATCCGGGCCGAGGACCAAATCAAGATAGGGCATCTTCTCGACCAAGTCTGTTCCCATCCTCTGAGCCATGCAACCGGCCACCACCAGCATGACTTCCGGGTTTTTCTGTTTATATTTGTGAAATTCTGAGAGCCTCCCCAAAGCCCGTCTTTCTGCCTTTTCTCGCACCGAGCAGGTGTTAAGCACAATCACGTCTGCATCTGCCGGATTTGCGGTTATACTGAGGTTTTCGGACGCAAGGACGCCTTTCAGTCTCTCCGAGTCGTATACGTTCATCTGGCATCCGAATGTCTGCAGGTAGACCTTTTTGCCCATGAGAATCTCTTGGGGTGAATCGGTTTGACTGATCAACTGCTCTCACTGGAATTATAAGTCGAGAGCCCGATTTGTCAAGCTCTAAAAGCTGGCAGCGACAGCGTAAAAAGGCGGGCGGGCGGGCAGAGTGCCCGCCCGATGAGGGCGTATTGGATGGTGCAATATCAGATTGTCTATTGAATCAAGTTGCCATCTTTATCTCGACATAACTTGAAATCATAAAAGTAAGCTGATCTGGATCCCCGCGAGGTACAATATTCTTCCCAGTCTCTATAAGCTCCACCAGTAACTTAGCTTAATCAGGAACGTGTTGCCGGGTATTGTGTCGAACATGTCGCTCCAGTCACGTCTGAATCTGAAATCGCCCACTCCCTGATCCCAGGTGTTGCGGTTCTGAGTCCAGACCAGGAAAAGGGTGCTGCCTGGCCGATACTCCCAGCGCAAGACCACGTTGGAGTTGAAAGACCTCCACTTGAAATCCGGCTCCTTTTCCGCTTCATCGTATACTGTTTCGTCCACGTACTCGAAGTCATCCGGTGGAACAAGCTTTTTGAAATTCTTGTAATCCACGGCAGCCAGGAAGGGCTGAGCATAGACCTGAAGAGTCAAATTCTTGGTGAAGGTGTATGTCGCCCGGATAGTCATGTCGAACCTTTCCATGTCCTGCTCGCCGAAGATATCATCGGTTCTGTTCCCCTCTCCATCTTCCAGGTAGGTCAACCATCGGGACACGCCCTCGCTCTTATAGTAGCCGGGGCCACCGCTGAACTCGATGTTGGATCTGGGATGTAGATTGAGCCACAGGCTATATTGGATGAAATGCCCGTCCCAGGTGTTTCCGGTCTCGAAGTAGGGATTGATCTGATACCATTTCCGGGCGTCGGTTGCCAGCCAAATCCACCAGTTCCGTCCTATGGGGATAGGGGCCGGAGGTCCTCCCCGGGTCTCCCGATCGGAGTACATGTTGTCATAATCCTGCCAGATTCCTCCCCCCAAACTCCAGAAATTCGTCAGCTCAATGGAGTTGTTGAAGTTCCCTCCCCGGGTTAGCTTGACCCCAGACAAGTTTTCAGCGACACCGATGTTGAGGTTATTCCAGGTTTTTCTTATAATCCACCACGGCTTGGTGGTTCTGTATTGCACCCATGCCCAGGCTTCTTTGTAATCGTTGCGCCACAAGAATCCCATGTGGTTCAAATCCAATACTCTGTCCAGGTATTCCGCGCTGATCGATCCACGGATATGCTCTCCTCCCTGTTTTTCAAAGCCTATCACCGCACCCCAACCATCTTGGTCCGGTCCCGTTTTGGAGCCTATTACCTGTCCCGCCCATTCATAATCCCCGTTGTGAAAGCGCAGAGTCCAGTCTACGTCCCCGGCATAAGCAGGGTGGGAGCCTTTCTGGTTGACCGCAGTGGCCATAGCTCCTACGGTCGAGTTTTTCAGAACATCCTGCATCACTCGAGCGGCAAAATAGTTGGTCTGTGGCTCGATCACTTCCTTGGTACGGTAACCGTCGTCGTGCATGAATTCGGCCTTCTCCTTCTGGGTCACGGCCTCCAGAATCCCGATGGAAGTACCTCCCTTTGTTTTTCCGCTCACTTTCCCGGCAAAGAGGATGGTCGTAGCTGCTGGTCTATCGATGTAATAGTCCACGTTGCCGGGCCAGCCAGAAGGCGCTTTACCGATCCGGCGGGAATAGAAAAGATCAAACCGGGTCTCGAAGATCTTGAATCCTTCCAAGAAGAAGGGACGCTTCTCCGGATACCAGGTCTCAAAAGTCGACAGGTTTAAGATCGTTTCATCCTGCTCCACCTGGCCGAAGTCGGGATTTACCGTAGCGTCCAGGGTGATGTTAGAGGTGATGCCGTACTTGAGATCGAAGCCGAAGTTCCCGAAGAAATCCCTGCCATCTGGATTGCCCAGGCTCTTTGCCTCGGTCTCCTCATAAGAGACGACGTAAGGTAAAACCTCCAATCGCTGGGGAGGGGTGAGATTCTTCAAGCCTTTCACGTGACCGAAATGAGAGACAAAACCGCTGACCTCCTCTGGAATGTATATCCAGCGATCCAATTCGTTCTTTCGCGCGATGCGGCGGCTGCAGTAGAATCCCCAAACCGGATTCTCCTCGCAAGCAAAGCGGAGGCAGTGAAAAGGTATTTTGGCCTCCGCCACCCAACCCCAGGGAGTTATCTTGGCAGCTGATTCCCACACCGCATCCCAGCTGTCGTCGTTCCAGTCATCGTTGTAGTAATAGCTATCCCGCTGGGTCCCCGATACGTTGACCACGAAAGCGTAGGCTGTCTGATGGTCGTGGTGACTGTCGATGATTATGTTGACCAGGTCGTTCTCGACGTATCTGTCTCTTCGGGTCAGCCGGCTGATGATTTTGTCCGGCTCCGAATCGTACATCTCCATGCCCACATACAGAGCTTCGTCATCGTAAGCCACCCTCACGAAAGTGGACTCAGAAGCTGGTTCGCCTTCGTCCGGCTGATACTGGGTGAAATTTCCGGATCGGGGAGCGTTTTCCCAGAAATCCTCGTTCAGTATTCCATCTATTTTCGCGCCTGGGTTCGCTCTGACGGCAATGATGGTCTTTACAGAATCCTCATCCGTTTCCTGAGTCAGCGCGTCGGAGTAACTCAAGAGCAGAAAAAAGAGGAAAACTACAAACAAGAACAGGAGCCATTTCCAGCTTGGCATTTTTCCGTTGCCTTTACTTAATACTCACTTTGTCTATTGCTTTGCCGTCAAGATGCCAGTAAGTGTCTTTCTGCCCACCTGAGCTTATTATACATGCGCAGGCGTGGCAAGGTTTCATAATTTTTGAAGAAACTGCACGAATCCGCAGAAGAGGCGTCCGGGATAGCGAGAAAGGATTCTACCAACAAACGGATCGGATTTATCCGAGTCCTGCGTGCAAAAAGCCAGGTCTACGGACGGGACATGTCGCCAGGTGAGTTGGGCAACAAAAAGCCCCGCCTGAAGGCAGGGCTTTTGAAAGAACGGCTCTTCTGATTTGTCTACCCCGCGCAAGGAAGGGGTCCGCCCTGGTACAAGTAATTGATAAGATAAACCACGTCGCCCCCGTTGACTTCTCCGTCGCAGTTGGCGTCTCCAATTTCAAGGGGATCAGGAGCTGGACCGCTCTTGAAAAGATAATTGAGCAAAAAGATCACATCGGAAGCATTGACCAGGCCATCGCCGGTGACGTCGCCTATCTTGGCTCCGACATCTATCACGCCCATAAAAGGCCGGAAGTTGTGGCGGGTGACGGTGAGGTACATTTGGCCTGAGGTGGCAGGTGCAGGATACAAGGTGACTCCGCCAGCCACGTCTGTATATCCCGTCTCGAGAACCTCTCCGTTTTTGTACAGAGATACTAAGGCTCCGTAAACAGGCAAACCACCCAGCGTCTGCACTGTGATATCCACCGTATTCGGACCAGCACTGATGGAGGTTGGGAACTCCACATCCAGCGATTCGGCCGGTTGGGTCCACAAATCAGCGGAGGGATCGCCCAGCAGGTTGTAAAGGTCTAAGTAATAGCGGCTGAGTCCTCCTCCGCCGTAATGCTGATAAAGCTGATATAGGGCCCTGTCGGTCATGTTGCCCATGGAGTAGCAGGTTTCGGTGAATGCCGCCTGAAACATCCGCTTCTCCAGGATGTCATCTTCGTTCCAATAGGAAAGGTTGGAGGCGCCCCAGAAAGCTATCCCTGCTTTATTGTCTTCTACAACCCAGGTTTCTCCAAAGCACTCGTAAATGTTGAACTTTGCGGTCAAGCAGGCGTGGGACAAGACCAAGGGATACTCATCCTGGTTCATCAGAGCCTGCACGTCAGACTGATAGAAGGGCACGCACCCCCAGCCGTTAGTGTTTCCATGTCCGGAATAGCAGACTATGGAGGCTCCTCCGTTGACGCAGTCGGCTATGTCGTTTGTGCTTCCCCCTAGTCTATCCCAGATGGTGTCTACCTCCATCCCGTTGGGCAGAAGGTAGTTCTGAATCACGTATCGATGAGTGCGTTCTGCGATTAGACCGGCATCGTCGGAAGCAATGAAACAGCCGTGGCCCATCCACTCCAGATCCGTTGAGGTGGGATTCTCATAGTATAGAAGCTTGTCCATCATGTCCTCGGCTTCCACAAGGGTTTTCGCCGGTAATCTTCCCCGGAAAATGTCACCGAAGTAGTCGGGGTCCATCTTAACGTAGTAAAGATCTGTAGCACTTGAGCTGTAGGACCCGATCCAGGTGGGAATATAGTCCGTATCACCAACAAACACGACGTAAGTGGGAGGAATGTCCCAGGTATCGTAAGCGTTCTGGATGTAGCTTTTGATGGCCTCTTTGGTGGAGCCGATGGCCGGTACCTGGGCTACCGTAACATGAAAGCCCTTTCTGGTTTTCCAGTCCACCAGATCCGCCAGGCTGGAGTAGAAATTCTGGTGGGTAATGATCAGATAGCCAATAGGCACGTCAGGAGCGCCCTTGACTACGGACTCATAAGCCGGGTAGTTCACAAACAACCCCCTGCATAGCTCTTCAAAAGGAGCAGAAGCGTATCGACGAAGCTGGTTTTGCGTGGTGGCCATATCGGAACCGGAGAACGTGAGTGTTATCTTAATGTTTGAATAGATTCTTACCTTTCCCGCTTTGGGATTGTAGCTCACCGGATAGATTATCACATTCACAAAGCGATGCCCCCGGATTACTCCGATTTCTCCGAGCTTGACTCGCTCCTCCGGCAGAAATGCATCTTGCTGATAATAATTCTCATCGATTACGAATTCTGCCCCTTGCCAGGCACCTTCTACCTTGGGCACCGGAGGTTGAACCGGCGCTATTTTGTCGCTGATCCCTACTTCCGCAAGATTTTTCTCGACGACCTGGAAGCTCTCCAGGCTTACGGATACTTCAGCACCGAAAGGAATCTGCACCATTTTGGTTATCACGGGCAAGTTCGGCTGGCCTATCACGCTGCTTGCTCCCGCTTCTGAAATGGAGAGCAAGGAAAACTCTCCGGCTGGGGTGGCAACCGCCTGGGACCACAATCCCGGAATGTGAATCTCGAATGCGATCTGATCGAAGTCTGATTGCAGCAGGTGTGTCTGAGGGGTTTTGTCCAAGGCAGGCGTCAACGCAATCCAGACGGGATCTGCCTGTGCCCAAGCACGAAGCGGAAGACCAAAGAGAAGAATACCTATCACAAGGTAAAAAGCCAGTCCTCTTAGGGTTTTGAAAGCTTTGGCTGCGGTCACGATAAACCTCCTTTAGGGTTAATCGGTCAGTTTACGAATTTCTTTGCCCCTGGAATCGGGACAAGACTTGTCGTCATTCAAATTGAATACGTTAATGCCTTCAGGATTCTTAGGCCGAACGTTCGCGCAAGCCATTCAACGGTCAAACACCAAGCAAGAAGCTCGATTCAGCACAGCTGGTGCGGTCTACCGGGAATAGCCCATTTCTCCTAGTCTGTATAGATAATAACAAATCTTGTTTTCATGTCAATCCCTTTTTTTGAGAGCGGAGGTAGAAGTTCGCTCCGAGGTTGGGAGTGGCCAGGCTCAACACAAGGTTCCCTGATTTTTCTTTTGTCAAGTCTCAAATTTCTTGAAAAGTAAAGTCAGTTTGACCGGTAGCCGCAGGCGGTCAAAAAAAGAAGGTCAGGCAAATCAGATTACCTGACCTTCTCAAGCATTTAGGAATTGCAAGTGCTCAGATTTCCAGTCTATAGGCCTCTGTAAGCCGGCGGTGGGAAGTGGCGTGAATGGAATTTCAGAATCTCCTCCAGTCGGTCGTAGATGTAGTCATCCTGACCGGCCGGCAGACCTGGATATCCGCTGTATTCTACGTACTCATGTTCCTTTCCATACAGGGAGAGAAGTTGGTCGAAGGCTCTGCACCCCTCCAGCAGTCCGAACTCGTTTTGGTCTCCGCACTCCAGGTGGATCTCTAGATCTTTGAAACCATCAGGATCATTGGCCAACTTGTTCTTTAGATCAAAAAGGAGCCACGTATTCCAGATCGGAGATCCTGGAACGATAGTCCGGGTAGAATCAAAAGGCAAATCCACCCCGTATCGTTGGCCTCCTGCGGCCTTGAGTTCAAAGAACTGAAGGGTGTCAGGGTCGTCGGGATCGTGAGGGGAAAAGGAAGCCGCCATGGCGAAAACAAGTTGGCTGAAAGTCTTGTCCGGATGCTGGTCGTCGGTATAGGGACTGAGCGACTTATAGCTGGCGTAAGAGTAATCACCGGCAGCAATGCCGTTTTCCTCATATATCTTTTCTATGGTTTCTTCACTAAGAAAGGACTCCAAAGAAGCATATGGATTCATGGCGCTAACTGAGGTGAACAGGGTGTCACGGTCCAGAGCGAACTTAAGGGCGCCATATCCCCCCATTCCCAAGCCACTTACGGCTCTATAGTCCGGGTCGGGCAGAGTCACCTCTCCCGGCTTGACTACGTAGGTGTGAAAGGTTGTGTCCACGATGTGCATCAGTTCATCGGTAATGTAGTCCTCATAATTCCCCAGCAAAGTTGAGTTGGTATAGAAGCTCCCACCCAGGTGAAGAGAGGAGGCATCAGGCATAACGATGATCATGGGCTGAATTTGTCCTTCGTCTATTAATCGGTCGGCCAATTGGCCGATCTTATACACCCCCACGAAAGTACTATAGTCTCCGCCAAAATCGTGAAGCAGATACAGAACTGAGAAGCCTGAATTCGGAAGCCCGGGGGCGTGCGCCTCGCCATTATACATCGGGGGTAGATAGACGTAGACATCTTTCAAATGCGAATCCTCAATGATATTCCCCCTCAAGGACTCAAATTCCCAGCCGGCCAGCCTCCAGGGCTCTTCATATGGGTAAAGGGTCCTTAAAGGATTGTCCCTCCTACCACAGCCGACGAAAAGCATCAAGACGAAACCTGTCACAATCAATACAGTCAGTACTCTTTTCATGCTGACTCCTTTTCTTCCGGGTTTTGGGCACTTATGTTAGCTAGAAGCGATAGCTGAAGGAGAAGCCGGAGCTGTGGAAGCGCATCTTGTATTGCCCGGGCATGTTGTCGAATCGACCATCTCCGTTTACGTCTTCCAGCCCCTCCACGTCTCTTTTCTGGTGAGTTATCATTTGATAATCATAGCCAAACTCAAGGGAATTTATTTGATAGGACAGACCCAAGCTGAAGCTATTTTTGTCCCCCACATCGGGGATCAGCAGAGTAAAAGTCTCATCGGGAATGGGTGACTGTTCGAAGAAGTAGCCTGTCCGAACAAACAAGCCCTCTCTTACGCTATACTCTGCTCCCAGGCTGAACTTGGTTATGTTATCCCAGTTAAACGGGAGCTCGGTTTCTCTGACCCCCAGGATCATTACTCCCGGATTCTGTTCATCCGGAGTAAGAATCATATCCTTGTTATCGATTTGATCCAGCCTGGACCAGTTGACCGAACTGACGTCAAAGGCGAAGGTTAGCTTTTCCCCGGGTCTGAACATCAACCCCACGCCGACCTCTCCGGGAAGCGGCAAGGTGGTTTCGAAATCACCGTCTTTAAAATAGCCGGTGCCACCCAGAATCCCGGATCCGGTGGTGGGGATGAAGGGGAGATACATCTCCAGTTCAATACTTCCGGAAAGATCCATTTCAATTGGGGCCTGATAGGAGAACCCAAACTGCAGCTTGTCGCTGGCCTTGTACAGAATTCCGGCGTTGAATCCCACTCCCCAACCATCCGTTTTCATATATGCGTCCACCGGAAAAAAATCATACGGCCGGGGATATATGGTGGGAACCAGCACGGTTCTTCGGAGCTCAAAATCAGATCTCTGGATGCTCAGGCCAAATCCTAAAGAGAGCCTGTCCTCCATGAAGCTCTTTGCCACGGTGGGATGCAAATCCCAGACCAGGATATCCGTTCTGTGGTCAAACCTGGGATAGTCAACGGTATTGTCAAAGCCGGAGGGGGGTTCGTATAGATCCCATTGGGATTCCAGTTTGTAAGGGACATAGAAGGCTACCCCTCCCGTAAAGCTCTCCACCTGAGCGAATTTATAAAAGCCCGAAAAACTGGGCAAAAAGAACGCTCGATCGTCCGGGAAATAGGCTTCATCCGGATAGCCAAAAGAATAGCTGCTGCTTGATCCCCCCAGCGTCATATTGGGGGTGTACTCCGGGCGGAAGTTGAGGCTATAGAAGTTCATGGTGAATTCGGAGCTGGGGAGATAGGCCAGTCCTGCAGGGTTCCAGAAGGCGGCACTCCAATCGTCAGCTAATGCCCTAAAAGCCCCTCCCATGTCAAGCGCCTTAGATCCGACCCCGGGAAGGGCAAAACCCCCTCCAGCGAAGCAGGGAATTGACCAAGCAAACACAAAAATCACAGCCCCAAGCAGGATAAACCGACACTTCATCTCTCTCACCTCTTGCTTTTAGGTTTTACATAACGAAATCAGCGATTTCTGCCTCTTGCGGAAAAGGTGCCAAGAGACCCGCAAAGTTCTCCAATATTAAAACATTATCCCCGCCTTGTCAACGATTTTTTTATAAAATTGAAAATTCTTTTCCTGCTAAAGCCACCCGCC
>JABAOF010016619.1_pt1 | contig 10336 bp, 8 predicted proteins | sample 7062171 | NCBI WGS metagenome assembly JABAOF01 (sample SAMN14538628, study PRJNA623070) | marine sediment metagenome | biome: marine biome [ENVO:00000428]; feature: marine pelagic biome [ENVO:01000023]; material: deep marine sediment [ENVO:00002113] | place: India: Gulf of Khambhat ... | reverse complement strand
TGACCCCTTTGACCGCTCGGGAAACCCCCCTCGCATGCTCGTCCAGCCAGGGGTCAGCGAGCAGAAACACAGACACATTTCAACTCAATTCTGATTCCCTGACTCCTGCACCCTGAGCTAGCGGAGGGACTCGAACCCACAACCTGTTGATTACAAATCAACTGCTCTGCCAGTTGAGCTACGCTAGCGCCCAAGTCCCGCCGGGAAAACTACTTAATATAGCGAACGGGCAATCGGCTGCAATATGGGTACCCCGTGTTAAACTGGGCGAGTCAGCCCGATGGCAGGCCCGGCCGGTTGGGTGGCAGAGAGCCCCGACATGGCCTGTCGAGGCACAAAAAAAGCCCGCCCAACGCACAGAAAAGACGATTTGGGCCCCTCCCCGGGCCCCCTTCCCGCTCGAGGCCAGCAAAGCCAGAACCAGGGCCGGCCGGCCCGGCCGGCGGGGCGGGCGACTGGCCCATTCGTCTTTTCTCTACTTCCGGTCGGGCCTCCCTCCGGCTCGATCCCCTGGCTGGGGGCACCCCTGTTGATATGTTCCAGTCCCCCAAGGGATACGGTCCTGGCCGATGCGGGATGAGCCGGGCAAGGGTCAGCGATCCGGGATCGCAGTCGGCTAGTCGACCGATTCGGGCAGGTCGATCTTTTCTTCTGCTGCGGCGACCCGCAGCTTGTTCAGCGCCCGGGCCTCAATCTGGCGAACACGCTCTTTGGTGACCCCCATCGCTTCGCCAACCTGCTTCAGGGTCTGAGGTTCCCGCTGGTAATCCAAGCCAAAACGGTGAATGATAATTTTCTGCTCGCGGTCGTCCAGACGATCCAGGATCTTCGCCACCTCGTTCAGTCGCTGGCGTTGAGCGATCTCCTGGCCGTACCAGTCGGTACGATTTTCCTCGGTGGCACTGAAAGTATCTTCGTGGCTGGTGCGAAACCGCTCGCGCCGCTTCAGTTCGTTCGGGATCGATCGCGCAAAGTTCTTCATGATGGCCCAGCTGGCATAAGTGCTGAACTTGAAGCCTCGCGCAAAATCGAATTTTTCGACGGCACGAATCAGCGAGATATTGCCATCGCTGACCAATTCGAAAAAGTTTTCATTCGGCCCCACATGCCGCTTGGCGATCGACACCACCAGCCGCAGGTTGGCACGCACGATCTGATTCTTGGTGGCCACGGCCATGTCGTACAGCTGTTCGATCCGATCCATCAAACGGGTCTGGGGACGCTCGACATTCAGCTCTTTCCGCAGCCGACCGGCCTGATACTTCAGGTAATTGAACTTGCGAAACAGGTGCTGCTCCTGCTCGCGAGTCAACAAAGGCACTTCATACAGGCTGCCCAGGTAGCTGGGCAGGCCCTTGGGCATCCGCGTTTTGCGGACAGGCGTCTGGGCGGCCGGCATCGGACCGGTGACTTTCTTTTCGTGGCGAATCCGCGGGAATTGGCGATGGGGAATGAATTCCAACGGCAGCCGCATAATCCGCTCGCAGCGAAACCGGTTCACGATGCGATAGATCGTCGTCTTGGTGCAACCATATCGCCGAGCCAGTGCCTCGATCGATTCCCGCTCGCGATACCGCTGGTAAATCTGCCCACGAACTTCGTCGGTGAGCGGATTGCCTGCCGCGGGGCAGATGGCCTGATGGGGGTGCGCGCGGTCATGTTGTTTGATCACACCACGAATCGTTCCGGGCGACCGCTGGAGAACGGTTGCCAGGTGGCCGGCGATTTCGCTGAGCCCCGTGCCGCGGGTGGCCATTTTGCGGGCTTGGGCGACAATCTGGTCTCGTTCGGCGTCCGTCATCTGGCGAAATCGGCTGCCACGCCGTACGCGTTCGCGGTTCTGCGCGACGAAGCGATCCACCGAGCTTTTCAAAAAACCGACGCGCTTGCGGCCGTCGATCAGAAACTTGCGGGCAACAAGCCCCTGCTGCCGCCAGCGGGAAACGGTCTTGGTCGATACCTCAAATCTCGCGGCCAGTTCTTCCGCAGTCAACACGCGCTCCCCAGCCGAGTCGACCGTCAGATTCGCCGCCTCCGAGATGTCCTCGATCAACAGCAGTAAATCATGACGGATGTCCGCGGCGTCATGCGAATCATGCCGTCCGCAAGGCGGGGAGGCATCGGCTTCGTCCAGACGGTGCAGGACGAAAGCAGCGTCATAGTGATGGCCCGGTTGCAAACGGCCCAGCAACGCCTCGGCACGAGCGGCCCGATCGCGCTGTTCGCCAGCGGAAGCCGTGGGAATGAGCCGATCGCGAAATTGCCGAATTGTGGAAATACGGTATTTGGTATGCATCGCAGTGACCTCTTCTCTGTACTGCACCTTGAAAAGTTGTTCCGGTGCTCTCCCTCGCCTTTTCAAGGTCTTTCCGATTGATGAGCCGGCTCGTCATGAGCAGCGACTCGTCCCTGTTCCGTCTCTGTTTCGTGACTCTGTTTTGTGCCTCCCGTGCTTTGCCTTTGTCTCCTCCCCAGGTTTAGTTCGGGGCCGCTCCACCGTGGCAGGACCGCTAGGACGACCAAGGATTAACTGGTGCCGGGCAAACCTTCAGGGCCGCCAGCCAAACCGAACCCCTGCCAAAGGCGGCAAAGATAAGTATTAGCTGTACGCAATTAAGTCGTCGGAGGTTGCCAAAAAGTTCGCGGTAGCTGGCCCCTTTTCTTCCCCAAAACCCTCGCCGGAGAGCCGAAGCGCTCTGTAATTCCATTGATCCAATAGGGTTAGGGAAACCAGGCCGGCGGCGAATTTCCCCTAGGTAATTTTTATTCACCTTTTCTAAATTAACTAAATTACAGAGTGGCGACCCCCGGCCACCCAGATCCGTTCAACTCCATAAGAAAAATGAGTCGAAAATAGCTCAGGGATAATCCACAAATAACATATTTAGATTCGTTGATGTATTGTCATCAACTGTCTACGCTCGTCGACGTGCCCCCAGCTCTGTCTCTTGTCCTGATTCCCTCCCGACGTGGGTCGGGCCCTGAGAGGATTGCCGTGTATCGCCCCCCCTTTTCTGTCCGATCGGTCTGCCGCTTTGTCCTGGGTTTCCTTGCCCTCGGTTATGGGGCGGCGGTTGTCCCTTGCGTCGGGGGTGCGGACCGTACCGCGACGGTGGACCTGACGGCCCGCCGTGTGAGTGGCCAGTGCACGCGGGTCACCATCGTCTACGAGGTGGCCGGCAGCCTGACGTTAGGGGATCAAGAGCAACCGACCGAAGTACCCTTGGCCGTCACGGCCAGGGCGACGTACGACGAGCGTCTTTTGGGGGTGGCGGCGGGCGCGGCTGAAGAGGGGGAGCCCGGCTGGCCACGACAAAGCGCTCGGTACTACCACCAGCACGACGCGAAACTGCTGATCAACGGCCAAGAGATCCTTCCCATCCTCCGGCAAGATCGGCGCCTGTGCGGCGCGTCTTTTTCTGAGCGGGGATTGGTCATTTTTAGTCCCCAGGGACCGTTGTCGCGTGAAGAGTTGGACCTGGTGCAGTGGCCTGGCGACAGCCTGCTGGCCGATGCTCTCCTGCCGACAACCCGCGTCCCGCTGGGCGCGACCTGGCAGGTGGACAAGTCCTTGTTGGGAGCCCTGTTGAATATTGAGACGGTCGGTCAGAGCAACGTCTCTGGCAAATTAATCGAGACGAATCGGGAATACGCCCAGGTGGATGCCCAGGGGGTTGTCCACGGAACGGTGGACGGCACGACGACGACAATCGAGGTCAAAGCCCGCTGTTATTTTGACCTGCGTCGCCAGCATGTCCGGTCGCTGCAGCTGGTAGCCAAGGAGAAACGCAGTCCCGGCGAAGTGACTCCGGGTGTCGACGCGGTGGCAAAGGTAAGCGTGCAGTGCGAGCCTTTGTCGCGCGCTGATCGCTTGGCGGACCGCGTGGTGGCGACCATGGCGGGCGAACCGTCGGCCGACGCCATGCGGCTCAGCTTTGCCCCCCGGAACCGTTTCTACCATCTGCTGCACGATCGCCAGTGGCACGTGACCAGCGATGGCAAATCGGTGGTTGTCCTGCGCTACCTGCAAGCTGGCGACGTGGTGGGCCAGTGCAACATATCCGTCCTACCGGTCATCGAAAAAGGCAAGCAGGTTACGTTGGAGGCCTTTCGCGACGACGTACGCAGCACGCTGGGGAAGAGCTTCGGCCGCTTTGTGAAGGCCAGCGAGTATGTCGATCCGGGGGGCCGCCTGGTGTACCAGGTCGAGGTGGTGGGCAAAGTCACGGAGGTCCCCATCCGTTGGCGCTACTATCTGATTGGAGAAGCCGATGGCCGACGAGCGGCATTGATTTTTACCTTGGAGGAATCGCAGACAGCGCGGTTTGACCAGGCCGATCGCCGGTTTTTGTCCGGATTCGATTTCCCGGCAGCTGATCAGACGGCCAAGGGGCAGCCTGCGTCGGCAGATCAGGTGCGGGACCAGGGTAGTGAAAGCCCGCCCCCGGGACCGCTGGCAACCCGCCGCGAGCGGGGCGGATCGGGTTCCATGAGCAGGCGTTAGTCTCTGGAGATGCCGAAACGGGTGTTGGCGGCTTTGGCCCCAGCCACGCAACTCGCCTCCCTCNNGCACCCCCACCCCTCCGCCGCTCGGCTGAGCCCGCTCCCTGGGGAAGGCAGCAGAGCTGGGCTGCAGGTGAGCGACAGGGTGGTTGCTTGCCAACCACACACCGCATCCGCGCCACGGAGGGGACGCCTCGTGGCGAAACGGCCATCGGCCTTTTCCGGCGATTCCACCTGCCCAACTGGCCGTCAGCCGGCGCACGCCAGGTGGCTGGGTGAGAAAACCGGGTTCTCGCCGCCGGGCACGATCGGCACCCGAGACCGGCGGCGGGCCACGACTGGATCCGGTCGAGGTGGTGGGCACCCACCGTCTCTGCCGGAGCCGCCAGGATAAATTTGTCCCCTCGACGTTCGACGTTATACTGGAAAATAGTTCAACCCGTGATCGGGCAACCACTCGACCACTCGATCGCCGGCCAAAAAGCGCCACTTGGTGCCACCGTTTGGAGAGGAAACCGTATGCCTTTTCTGGCTCCTGGATTGTTGCTGTTCTTGCTGATGGCAGGTGGGAGCCTGGCCAATCCACTCGAGGCGGCCCCGATCAAGCAGGAGAGCGTGCCGTCGCCACGCAGGCTGGCGCCGGGTGTCGAGCAGACGATTCCTGTCGAACGGGAAGCGGAAGAAACCAGTTCGATCCACGACATGATCGAGTTGACCCAGGGGATACCGGACCTGAGGTGGACCCCCGATGAGCATGAAGAGTCGCTGACGCTATATCGTCGAGCGGAGCGGTCGATTTTTCGGCGGGGGATCTGGCAGGTCCAGATCACCTTCAAGCCGTTGCGGATGATCTACGTCGACCTGCCCCAACCCAATGGGAAGATGAAAAGAGAACTGGTGTGGTATATGGTCTACCGCATCACCAACCCTGGCAAGCACTTGACGCCCGTGCAAGGTGAGCAGAAGCAGTTCCATCCGGGCGAGTGGAAGATTGAGCGAGCCAACGACTACGAGAAGATGTACGCCCACATCGGACCCCACCGGTTCACCCCCATTTTTTTGCTGAGGACCCATCGGGACCAGAAGCTGTCAATCGACGAATCGAGTGTCGAGCATCTCGATCAGATCCTCCCGGTCGCTCGTCGAGCCATCTATCTGCGCGAGCGTCCCAATTGTTCGTTTGACGAGTTTTACGATTCGGCAGGGATGAGTGGCGAGCAGGTGGTGGTCAGCACGGACCGCCAGGTAACCAGTCGTTATGGTGTGGTGACGTGGATTCATGTCGATCGTCCCTTGGGCCCGGACGGCCAATTGGATCTGACCCGCAAAGTGGACGTCGATTTTTTTACAATCCAGATCATGGGTCTCACGAACGCCTATCGCTGGCAGGATCCGCCACCCGGTGCTGCGAAAGGCACAGGACGCACGTTTGAATACAAGACTTTGGAGTTCACCTTTTATCGTCCGGGGGACCAATTCGACGCCCGCGAAGACGAGATACGCTGGGGAGTTCCGGGCCACCGGCGGTACCGTTGGGTGTACCGACCCGCGGTGGCCAACTACCGCCCGCATGGTCTGAAGCCTTAGCCCGGGTCTCTCGAACACTTCCTGGCCAGCGACGCTGAACCTTTGCCTGGCAAGGAAGGCGACGCGATTTGACCGCAGGCGTATCGATGCGTTGAACCTCAACTTGCGATCTCGGACGCGGCCAGGCAAAGACCTGGGCATCGCAGAGCCGATGGCATCAGAGAAACCCGGGCTCGTCCCCCTTGCCGCAGCGACCCGCTACAGGCGGCCGTGCCGATGGAAGACCTGTTGAGCGTGACAACGACGACGGAGGGCCAGGTTGAGGCTCAAGCCCTGGCCAGGGCCCTGGTCGAACTGCGACTGGCGGCTTGCGTCCAGGTCGTCGGTCCGATTGAGAGCACGTATTGGTGGGAGGGCGAGGTCCAGGAGGCGACGGAGTGGCTATGCGTCGCGAAGACGACGCGCGACCGTTTCGCTGAGCTGCGGGTCGCCATCCAGCGGTTGCACACCTACGACGAGCCGCAGATCATTGCCACGCCGATCACGGCGGGCAGCGAAGGTTACCTGGCCTGGCTGCGGGCAGCGGTCGAATGATCGCCCTCCTTAAATTGGCGATCCCCAGCAAATGGCCCTGGTTAGGAAGTTTGTGAGAAACCCAGCTTAGTGCTCCATGACTTCGGCTTCCCGCGCCTTGCCGGCTTCGTTCACCAGGTCTTCGTATTTTTTGGTCATTTCCTGGATTTCGTTTTTGGTATCGTCCCGCTGATCTTCGCTGAATTGTTTTGCCTTTTCGGCTGAGTCGGCGGCCTTGTTACCATCCCTTCGAATGTTTCGAATTGAGATGCGTGCTTCTTCGGCAAGATCCTTGATCCGCGCGACCATTTTGCGACGGACGTCGGTGGACAAGGGGGGGACATTGATGCGGAGGATGCGTCCGTCGTTTTGCGGATTAAATCCCAGGTCCGAGGCCAGGATCGATTTTTCGATGTCTTTGATGGTTGTGGGGTCGAAGGGACGGATGACGATCTGGGTCGGTTCGGGCGCACCGACATTGGCGACTTGTTTGAGTGGCACTTGGGATCCGTAGGCTTCTACGCGGAGGCTGTCTACCAGGCCGGGATTGGCGCGGCCGGTCCGGATGCCGGCCAGGTCGTGTTTCAGCCGTTCGACGGTCTTCTCCATCCGTTCTTCGACATCCAGCAGAATATCATCGGCACTCATCGCAAACCGCTCCTGTCAGCCGGTCTGGCGGGCATCGTCCCCCACCAGCGTCCCCACGCGTTCGCCGCGGACGGCGCGTTCAATGTATCCTTCCTTTTTGTAATTAAACACACAGATCGGCATGTTGTGTTCCATGCATTGGGCGATGGCAGTCGAATCCATGACGCGCAAGTTCTGGTCGCGGACGGTCTGGTAGGTTAATTCGCGGTAGAGCACGGCGTGGGGATTCTTTTCCGGGTCGTCGCTGAAGATGCCATCCACGCGGGTCGCTTTCAGCAGCGCGTCGGCCTCCAGTTCGAGGGCTCGTTGAGCGGCGGCGGTGTCGGTGGTGACAAAGGGGCTGCCGGTCCCTGCCGCCAGGATGATGATCCGCCCCTTCTGGAGGTGCCGCTGAGCTCGGCGGCGGATGTAGGGTTCGGCGACACCCTCCATGCGAATGGCCGTCAGCAGCCGGGTATCACTGCCCAGCGACTCCAGGGCATCCTGCAGGGCCAGGCCGTTGATCACGGTGGCCAGCATGCCCATGTAGTGGGCGGTGGCTTGCTGGATGGTGGAGTTTCCCGAAGTGAACTCGGCGCCGCGGAGGATATTTCCACCGCCAATCACCACGGCGATTTGGACACCTTGTTGAGCGGCTCGGTAGGTTTGCCTAGCGACGTGGGTCACAGCATCCATGCTGATGCCCCGTTCCCCCTCGGCAGTGAAGCTCTCTCCCGAAATCTTCAACACGACTCGGCGATATCTCAGATCATTGCCTCCGGCGGAATCGGACATAGGCGTTTATCGATCCTGGGAATGCGGGCAGCGGTCAGGCGGGGCTGTCGTCTTGACCCAGTTCCCAATGGATAAAGCGGACCAGTTTCATCCCGTTGGCCCTGGCGTATTTTCCCACGGTTTGCTTGTCGTCTTTGACAAACGGCTGTTCGTTTAGGACTTGTTGAGCGAAGAACTGCCGCATCCGGCCATCGACCATCTTTTCGATGATATTTTCTGGTTTTCCTTCGCGTCGAGCGGCTTCGGTGAGGATCTCCCGCTCTTTCTGGACCAGCGCTTCGTCCAGTTCTTCCTTGTTCACCGCGGCGGGGTTCATGGCGGCGATGTGCATGCAGATGTCCTTGGCCGCCTCGGCGTTGCCGCCTTCTACTTGCAGCAAGACACCCTTGGTAACGCCCGCGTGATGCGTGTAACCGCCGCAGGGGGCGTCGAGGCGGACGATGCGGGCCAGATTAAAGACTTCGCGGATACGGTTGAACAAATCGTCCTTCTGATCGCGCAAGGTGATGTCCGGCTGACTGGGTGACGGCTGGTCCAGCAGTTCGTCCGGGGTGGCCGCGCCGGGTCCGGTGGCCAGTTGCTGAGCGATATCTGCGGCCAGCTGCACAAATTCTTGATGGTTGGCCACCGGCGCCGACTCGCAGCGCAATTCAATCATGGCAGCCACAGGGCTGGCGAAATCGGTGTAAATCGCGAACCGCCCCTCGCTGGTCTCGCGATCCTGGCGAATCATCTGCGTTTTGATGCCCTGTTTTCTGAGCGACTCAATCGCAGCATTTTCATCCCCCTCGGCTTCTTTCAGTGCCCGTTTGCAATCCATCATTGGCAAGCCAGTCCGATCACGGAGCGATTTGACTGCGGCCGCGGTGATTTCTGCCATCGATTCCCTAGCTCCTGAGTTTTCGTGACAATTTGACTGGCAACACGTCTTGACTGGCAACACGTCTTGACTGGGAACACGTCTTGACTGGCCCCACGTCTTGACTGGCAACACGTCCCCAACCGCTTGTTGCAGGCCGAGCGGTCCACCTTGGCATGGTCGGGCGCCGGTGGCCGTTTGCCGGTTACCATCAACCGGTGACGCTTGGTTCCCCCACGTCCTGGGTGGTGTCCGGCTGAGCTTCCTGTCCTTCTTCGGTCATCTGCGCCACGCCCGCCGTGATCGCCTCTGCCTTACCCTCCAGCACGGCGTCGGCCAGCAGGCGGGTGACCAGTTCGATACTGCGAATGCTGTCGTCATTTCCCGGGATCGGCAGGTCCACGTGATCCGGATCGCAGTCCGTATCGATGAGGGCGACCGTGGTGATGCCCAGTTTCGTCGCTTCGCGAATGGCGTTGCGTTCCTTGTTGGGGTCAATCACGAACAGAGCTTCGGGCAGGCGGTTCATCGTGCGAATCCCGTTGAGGTTGGTGAACATTTTACGTTTTTCGCGGGCGAGTGCGGATTGCATTTTCTTCGAATAGGACGACAATCGCTCGCCAGCCAGGATCGTCTCCAGCTCTTCCAGACGTCCCAGGCGGCTACGGATCGTGCGAAAATTTGTGAGCGTGCCGCCCAGCCAGCGTTGGGACACGAACGGCATGCCGCAACGATCCGCCTCCCGCTCGATCGTTTCGCCCGCTTGACGCTTGGTGCCCACGAACAGCACCAGACTGCCGGCGGCCGCACACTGTTGAAAATACTTCCGTGCCCTCAACAGACCGCGAATGGTCTCGCGAAGATCGACAATGTGGATCAGATTCTGGCGGCCATAGATGTAGGGCCGCATCTTGGGGTTCCAGCGGCTGGAACGATGACCAAAGTGAACGCCTGCCTCGACGAGCTGCTTGATGAGGGGTTCGGACACGGGTTTTCCTTCTGCCGCCCTTGCCTTCGGCACACTGGCAGCTGTACGGCCCCTGCGAGGGGGCGTAGGCCAGCGTTGAACAAGAGCGAAATCGGCCTGGTAAAACGAGTTACGTTATCACAACCGGGCCGGTGCGGCTGGGATCTCGAAACATGGTAGCAATTGGGCCCGCAGGGGTCAATGGACCGGGTGCCCCTGAATGACGCGGGTCAAAACGCCCCACAACCGGCCGAACCTGCACATCGGCCAAGGATCGCGCGAACCCAGCTTTGGTCCGTTTTGTGCCACATCTGATGTCGGTTGGCAACGCGGAAAAGATCTGGGTACGAGGCCAAAATATCTGGTTCTCGTGCAATCCCATGGACTTACGCACCCGTCGGGCACACGGTCGCCACCGATTGGTACGCGCCCTGCTTTACTGGCCTGTCACAACCAGTTTTGAACGGCGCTGCCAGGCGACCTCT
>JABAOF010001253.1_pt1 | contig 10336 bp, 8 predicted proteins | sample 7062171 | NCBI WGS metagenome assembly JABAOF01 (sample SAMN14538628, study PRJNA623070) | marine sediment metagenome | biome: marine biome [ENVO:00000428]; feature: marine pelagic biome [ENVO:01000023]; material: deep marine sediment [ENVO:00002113] | place: India: Gulf of Khambhat ... | reverse complement strand
TGAGCTGCTCGAAATGGTCCGGTCAGAGAATCCGGTCTGGTCAGAAGCCGAGTTAGAACCCTGGGCAGACTCAAAGCATCGTTTCAGCCTTAAAATCACCCAATTGATGGACCCTCAGGAGATCGTCCCAGCAGATTTCCTCACGCTTCTGGGTCAGATCACCTGCCCGGTACTCCTCATCACTGCGGACCCGAAGCTGGGAGCCATCGTGTCAGATGAAGATGTGGCTGAATTACAGAAATTAGTACCACACCTCAAATGGGCACACATCCCTGATGCAGGACATAATATCCGACGCGAACAGTTTTCCCGATATATGGAAATTTTGCAGGCATTTCTGAGCCAAGTAAGGATGTAATGATGAGGATGATTTTGCCTCGATCACAGGATTAAGATGAACCTGAGATTATCTAAATCCGCGTGGCTATTTTCTGCAGTTTCAGAAAAGCAACATGAATAGCAAGAACTCACTCAAAAGGAATCATCTGTGGTCAGCACTGTTTATTATGGTTCACCCCAGCAAGCCCAGTTCAAAGTTGAGGAAACACTACCTGCTAAACTCGATCTCATCCTCGAAAAACTCAAGATCCGTGCATGGGTACGGAATACAAAGTTGTTGAATATGGCGCTGCGCTGGGACTTGGCAGCCGGGAATACCAACTGGAAGATGTTTACCCCGTCAAGGAAGATGCCATCGGGTCAATGGGATACATCCCGGCAGAATAGCGATCAAACTTTGGTAGAACTGAGGATCTCAGGTGTCATCGATCAGCGATCACCGATGAACAGTTTTTGAGGATTTCAGAGACTCAATGCCTGCTGGGTAAATAATTCATAACGGGTACGAATCTATGAAACCAAGGCAGGGTGAAACATCCATGCACTCTGGCGAAATCGTCAGGCAGCTATGCGGTTTGATCAAAACCGATATAGGAAATCCTTAGGCATTAAAAACATGGATCGCTATTATTGCTGTATGAACAGGAGCAATTATGCGCTACGGCTACTTTGACGATGAGCACCGAGAGTATTTGATCACAAAGCCGGATACACCCCTTCCCTGGATCAACTACTTGGGTTGTGAGGAATATTTTGGCATCATATCCAACACCGCAGGCGGATATTCATTTTACAAAGACCCTCGTCTTCGACGACTGACCCGCTATCGTTACAACAACACACCATTGGATTCGAGCGGGCGATACATTTACCTGCGCGACGACGATCCCTCCACCCATCCAACCGGACCTGTATTCTGGTCACCGACTTGGCAGCCGACCCGTCACCCACTTGAAGAGTATGAATGTCGTCACGGTCTGGGCTATACGATCATCCGATCCAAACTTGATGGCATCGAATCCCAGATCCGATATTTTGTGCCCCTTGGAGAGAGCTTGGAAATCTGGGAGCTGACGCTCATAAATCACCGCGAGCAACTCGCAGACCTGTCCATTTTCTCCACCATCGAATTCTGTCTTTGGGATGCCTGGGATGACGCGACCAATTACCAACGTAATCTGTCTATAGGGGAAGTCGAAGTCGTCGATGATGTGATCTATCACAAAACAGAATATCGCGAGCGCCGTAACCATTTCGCGTACTTCGCGTGTTCTGAAAAATTATCCGGTTTCGACACCCAGCGGGAAGCCTTTCTCGGTCCATACCGGGGTTGGGAATCGCCACAAGCCGTGGAAGTTGGTCAAATGTCCGCTACAGTCGCTTGTGGCTGGCAGCCTATCGGTGCACAACATGTCAAAGTCAGTCTCGCTGCTGGGGAGCGGAAAAGAATCATCTTTATCCTTGGATACCACGAAAACCCTAATGATGAGAAGTTCGATCCGCCAGACTCGCAAACGCTGAACAAGCATACCGTAAAGCCGATCATTACACGTTATTTACGGGCAGAGGAAGTGGAAAGCGCTTTTCAGGCGTTAGGTGCGTATTGGGAAGAGCTGTTGAATAAGTTGCAGGTGACAACGCCAGACAACCACACGAACCGCATGGTGAATATCTGGAATGTTTATCAGGTGATGGCTACTTTTAATCTCTCACGATCAGCCTCCTATTTTGAGTCAGGTATCGGGCGCGGTATAGGATTTCGAGACTCCAACCAGGATCTGCTCGGTTTCGTTCAATTGGTTCCCGAGCGGGCACGTGAAAGGATTCTAGACCTGGCAGCAACACAACTCCCAAGTGGTGGAGCATATCACCAGTACCAGCCGCTGACGAAGCGCGGGAACAATGACATTGGAGGTGACTTTAATGATGACCCTCTTTGGTTAGTGTTGTCGGTAGCTGCGTATATCAAAGAAACGGGGGACTGGGACATCCTCGACGAGACTGTCCCCTACGATAACTCTCCTGGCACGGAAGAGCCGCTTTATGATCATTTGCAGCGCTCGATTCAGTACACACTTGACCGCAAAGGTCCACATGGGCTGCCGCTGATCGGTCGAGCCGACTGGAATGACTGTCTGAATCTGAACTGCTTCTCTGACACGCCTGGTCAATCCTTCCAGACCACGACCAATAAAGACGGTAAGATCGCCGAGAGTGTTTTCATCGCCGGATTGTTCATACTTGCAGCTAACGAGATGTTGGACATTGCCAAAAGGCACAAGGGCAAGAAGCAAGCCGAGGTTTACGCTAAAGCTACTCAAGAAATGGAGCAAGCCATCTGGGATGCGGGCTGGGATGGCGAGTGGTTCCGTCGGGCGTACGATGATTTTGGCGACCCGGTTGGCTCGAAGCAGTGCGATGAAGGGAAAATTTTCATTGAACCTCAGGGTATCTGCGTGATGGCAGGTTTAGGGATCTGCGATGACCGTGCGGCACAGGCTCTCCATGCCGTGGCAGAACGGTTGGCTACGCCGCACGGCATTGTACTGCAGCAGCCGGCTTACAGCCGCTATTACCTCCGCCTGGGCGAGATCTCATCCTATCCGCCGGGATATAAAGAAAATGCCAGCATTTTTTGTCACAATAACCCGTGGATCATGATCGCTGAAACCATGATCGGTCGCGGTGACCGATCTCATGATTATTATCTACGCATCAATCCTTCAGCGCGTGAAGAGATCAGCGAATTGCACAGATGCGAACCTTATGTCTACCCGCAGATGATCGCTGGCCGCGATTCTCCCATACACGGCGAGGCTAAGAACTCATGGTTAACTGGCACAGCAGCCTGGAATTACGTCGCCATCACCCAATGGATCCTAGGTATTCGCCCGACGTTTGAAGGCCTTAACGTCTCTCCTATTTTCCCGGCTTCCTGGGATGGTTTTAAAGCGACCCGGATTTATCGAGGAGTCAGGTACGACATTCAAGTCGAGCGGCATGGTCCTGGAAATAAGGTTGAATTGGTTGTGGATGGGCAATCCATTGAGGCTACCATCATCCCTATCCCCAAAGCGGACATCAAAGAACTAAAGGTTATCGCAAGAATTACTTGATGGGGGGATCCATGAAGTTTGGACATTTCGATAATGAGAACCGCGAGTACGTTATCACCAATCCACGTACGCCAGTCAAGTGGATCAACTACATCGGCACGCGGGAATTCGGTGGTTTTGTGGACCATACCGGCGGAGCGCTGATTTGTCAGCAGGACCCGACCTTCAACCGCATCACCAAGTACATCCAGCAGATGCCCGCCTCAGACTTCAAGGGCGCTACACTGTATCTACGTCTGCATACGGATGATGGCTATCATGTATTTTCCCCATTCTTTGTCCCGACCCTTGACCCTTTAGACCTCTTCGAATGCCATGTTGGTCTGGGCTATACCCGCATCATATCCGAATACCTCGGCTTGCGGACAAATGTCACGATTTTCGTCCCCTTGGATGACCCGCGGGAAATCCGTGACATCCAGATTACCAACCTATCTGACAATCCTCTCAATGTGGATGCCATCCCGTTGGTCGAGTACACCCACCCTGATGCCTTGCTGCAATTCACCAACGCTGACTGGCTTCCACAAACGATGCAGAGCCGCGCAGTAGAGGATGGTAGATTCAAAATATTGGTGCAATATCCTTTCATGTTTCGTGATACGAGGATCAATTACCTGACCTCCAATCTTCCGGTCTCAGCTTTTGAGACCGACCGAAAGAAATTCCTCGGTGACAATGAATACGGAACATTTCGTGTCCCTCTCAGCTTGTTCCAACCCGAATTGACCAATTCACAAGCCTCGCGCGGGGACAACATCGCTGCGCTGCTCCATCCGTTGGGGATACTTCAGCCTGGTGAAACAACCCGTGTCATCCTCCAGCTTGGACAAGATTCCAGCATCGAAGCCGCTCGCACGGGAATTGAAAAATATCGCCAAGCAGAGGCGGTCGATGAAGCACTCAAAGAAATTCGCGTATTTTGGGATGGTTATCTCGGAGCCTTACAAGTCGATACACCTGACGAGAGCATGAACGCCATGCTCAACGTCCACAATCCCCACCAATGTTATGTCACCAAGACTTGGTCGCGTTATCTCTCCTATTATCAACTCGGTTTGGGTTCCCGCGGCATCGGCTACCGTGATTCGATGCAAGATGTGCAGTCCGTGATGGCGTCCGTCCCCGAGGAAGCCAGAGCCTTTCTCCTTACACTGCTGTACTTCCAGAAGTGTGACGGCTCAGTCATGCATCAATTCAATCCGTTGACGCTAGAGGGTAGCGAAGGCGATTCGCTGGAGATGGAAGATCGTCCCCATTACTACAGCGATGATCACTTGTGGGGCGTCCTAGCAGTCACTGCATACTTGAAGGAAACCGGGGATCTGAATTTTCTCAAGGAGATCGTCCCGTTTTATGAAAAAGACGCCCAAGGGGATGCGATCGAATCTGGTTCAGTGCTCGAGCACCTGAAACGAGGGTTGGATTTCACGCGCCACGATACCGGTCAACATGACCTGCCCCTACTCGGTTTCGCAGACTGGAACGACACAGTCAACATGCCGACTGGAGCAGAGTCACTTTTCACGGCCAACCTCTACGGTAAAGCTTTGCTCGAGATGATAATTTTGTTTGATCATCTGGGCGATGCTTCGACCGCAAGTGAATACCGTGTGGCCTACGACGAGATGAAATCTCGGGTTGAATCTATCGCCTGGGATGGGAAATGGTACGTACGTTACTTCGATGATGAAGGCAATCCGATCGGCTCATCGAAGAACACCTATGGGCAGATCTACTTGAACGCGCAGTCCTGGCCGGTCATATCAGGCTTTGCCTCTGCTGAACGAGGCCGGCGAGCGATGGATTCGGCGTACGAAAGATTGAATACCAACTACGGCATTAGACTGAGCGCGCCTGGCTTCGACGGCTACGACCCCAAGTATGGCGGTGTGACAACCTATCCGCCAGGTGCGAAGGAGAACAGTGGCATTTTTCTGCATCCCAACCCATGGGCCATAATTGCCGAAGCGATTCTCGGCAATGGAGAGCGAGCTTACGGGTATTATGCCCAGATCAATCCAGTCGCTAAGAACGAGGTGATCGACATTTACGAGTGTGAGCCATATGTCTATGCTCAAAACATCCTCGGAGAAGAGCATCCCCAGTTTGGGCTGGCGCGAAACTCCTGGCTCACAGGTACAGCTTCGTGGTGCTATCAGGCTGCTACGCAGTGGATCCTTGGCATCCGTCCCGAGTATGACGGCTTGCGGATCGACCCCTGCATCTCGTCTTCCTGGAGCGGCTTTTCGGCAACACGCCGATTTAGAGGGTGGTTGCTGTATATCAACGTTCACAACCCACAGCATGTCTGCAAAGGCGTGGTCGAAATGAAGGTTGACGGGGAGGCCGTTCCTGGGAACTTATTCTCGCAAGATATTCCTCAAGGTGAGCATGAGATCGAAGTCTGGCTGGGAGAGTAACATTTGGGCGACATTGATGTGGCTCTTTTTGAAATCACTGATGATGGAGGTGATGAATACAGATCATTAAAAACAATGGGGAATCTCATGGTATTATTCGTGCCCCAATACAGCAAAGGCGCTCACATGAGCGCTCTTCTTATTCCTGTGGATCGGCAGGATTGTATGATTCAGGTTTTGCTTCTGGGATCAAGCAGGAACTAGTTGGATGGGCTGATTTATAACGATGCAAAGAGAGCAAGATTTGCGTCTAATCTTAACCCTTCCGTACTTGATTTGAAATCAACTTTCTGCATAGTTCCACGCCCGTCACGGCATCGGTGGTCCAATGGTCAGCACCCACATATTGACACACCTCCTCGCTGAGCTGTCCTCCACCAATGATGATGGGCTTTTGATATCCTCTGTCTCGTAAGAGCCTGATTGTTGTGTGCATGGTGTCATATGAACTGGTCAGTAAGCCAGATAGACCTACCAGGTGCGGCTGTACCTGAGCGGCTTTCTGGGCAAAGGTGGTGGGTGCCACATCTACTCCGAGATCATGGACGACGAAATTATGGCAGCTTAGAAGCATGTTTACTATATTCTTGCCCAGATCATGAATATCGCCTTCCACCGTACCAAGCAGGATGCGTCCTGAAGCCTGACCGGAAACTTGGCGTTCGACGATGGGTTGAAGCAGTTCCATCACTTGGCTAAAGATCTCTCCTGCCATGATCAACCCAGCGAGATAATACTCATGTCGTTCGTAGCGTTCACCCACTTGACGCATACCTTCCTGACAATCTTCGATGATCAAGAGTGAGTCGTCTCCGGCATTCAGTCGTTGATGCACAAGAGCCAGTGCGGTTTCCTCTTGAAGGTCGGCTATAGCGTTGATCAATGCCATGCTCGTGTCCGTGTTATTCATGTAAGGCCTATCTCCTTCAAGGGATACCTATGCTGGCGGTGAAGCGAAGACGGTCACCGGAGCAGATGAACCAACCCCAACTGACGGGCTGGTCATCGAAGTCATAGAATATATGCTCCAAGCGAAAGGCAGGGACACCAGTTTCTGAATGGAGCAGGGCGGCTTCTTCTTCTGTGAGTAGGGTCGTTTCAATGGTGAGGTCGCCTCGCTTCAGATCTGATCCGCCGCCTCCACTGAAGAGGCCACGCAGGGCGGTGACCTCCATCTCCGCTTCGACTATGGGACGGCTGGGATCGTAGATCACGTGTTCACGGTGCAATAACATAGGTTCCTTGTTGCGGAAGATCAGCCGTCGGATGAAGACGGTTCGATCTCCGACTTCGATGGCTAGCTTGCGAGCCGCCCGCTCGGTGGCCGAGGTGATTCGCGCCTCCAAGAGTTTGACCGTGGATTGGTCTTCATCGCGAAAGAGTTGCTGCAGTCTGTCCAGATCAAAGGTGGCTGTACCCAGTTCTAAGGGTCTCACAAATGTGCCACGCCCGCGTTCGGTGGTCACCAAACCTTGGTCGGCGAGGATGTTGACGACGCGGCGGACCGTCATCGGGCTGACGCCATAGCGTTCGCAGAGTTGGGCTTCGGAGGGCAAGCGGTCGCCAGGTCGAAACACCCCAGCCGCTATCTGTCCTGTGAGGATGCGAACCAACTGGGCGTATGCCGGGACGTAGGATTCACGATCGATGGTCATGTTTTGATCGTTGACCAAGTATGCTCACCTTGTGTGGACTATCTATATAAATATATATAACCCTATCACTAATGTCAAATGACGCGTGATTTGTATAGATTTGACTACTTCCCTATATAAGTATATAATGCTTTTGCTGCGCACCGTAGGTCATTAAATGGGGTTGGAGGGACCAGGCCCGATACAGGCTACACGCACCAAGGTCATCGCCTGCGCAACGGTGATCGAGGAGATGTTACCGCTCCTGCCGCCGGGCGTAGATACCTGTGTTCTAGACTTTGGCTTGCATGTCAACCCCGAAGACTTGAGGAGTGCCCTCCAGGAAATCATTGACAACACAGCGACTTCCACCGAGACGATTCTACTGGGCTATGGCCTCTGTTCCCAGGCAGTCGTCGGATTGCGTGCCAATGGCTGTACCTTAGTGGTGCCCAAAGTTGATGATTGTATCGCGATCTTTTTGGGCTCGGAGCAGGCTTACAGGGCCCAGCATCGCGCCGAGCCGGGCACATACTATATGACCAAGGGCTGGATCGAAGCCGGAGATAGCCCCTTCGGTGAGTTTGACAACATGGTGGAGCAGTACGGCGAGGACAAAGCCTGCTATCTAATGGGCAAGCTTCTCAAGAACTATACACGTCTGGCGCTCATCAACACAGGAGAATATGAATTAGACCGCTACCGCGATTACTGCCGACGTAAGGCGGAGCAGTTTGATTTACGCTTTGAAGAGATCCCTGGTTCCAATTCCCTGATCAAGAAACTTCTGCATGGTCCTTGGGATCATGAATTCGTCGTCGCCCAACCTGGCGAGACTATTACGTACTTGGATTTCAAAAGAAATAAACACTAGCATGAGAATCATCGGTGAGAAGATCAACGGCACGCGTCCGCGCGTAGCTCAAGCGATTGAGGAGCGTGACTCTGCATTTATCCAGGACTTGGCTGTTCAGCAAGCAGAAGCTGGTGCAAACTGGTTGGATGTCAACGCCGGTACGCGTCGGAGTAGGGAGCCAGATGATCTGACCTGGTTGGTAAAAACCATTCAACCCGTAGTTGAAGTACCGCTTTGTTTGGATAGCGCCAATCCGCAAGCTCTGGCGGTGGCCATCCAGGTTGTCGAACGAACACCGATGATCAACTCGATCAGTGGCAAACCGCAGCGGCTGGAGGGCATTCTGCCATTGGCAGCAGAGCATGGTTGCCCAACCATCGCTCTGGCGATGGACGACTCAGGGATCCCAGAAACCTGTGAGCGGCGTATGGAGGTCGTCCGTACGCTTATGGAGATAGCTCGCAGCCATGGCGTGCCGGATGATGACATGTACATCGATCCCCTTNNCTTTGGACTACCCGCCCGATCGTACATCAATCGGGTATTCTTGATCTTGGCGCTGGCTGCTGGTTTGGACAGTGCCATTCTCGACCCTCTCGATCGTGAATTGAAAGCTGCGTTGGTAACTGCCAGATTAGTCCTAGGACACGATCGTCATTGCCTGGACTACATCCGTGCTTATCGTGCCGGACTGTTCAATGGAATGGAGCGTAAAGGTTAGATATTGGTGATCGCCAATTCGTGGTGGGATCCTCAATAACTGGGATCAGAAATGGTAGATCATGTATTTGAGAGGATGAGACTATCGATTAACTTGCTCTAATGGCGCAGGGCAAGGACTGCAAATCAAATCCTTGAGAGGAGAATACTATGTCAAAAAAACTTGTCAATGCCATCGCTGACATGAAAGAGGAAGAAGCCCTCAAACTTGTCAAGAAGATGGTAGAAGATGGATCAGAGCCTACGGCGATCCTGGATGCAGCCAGGGAAGCCATGGACATCATTGGTCAGCGCTACGAGAAGGGTGACTACTTTTTGCCCGAACTTATGCTGGCTGGGGAGATGATGGCCCAGATTACAAATTTGGTTAGGCCCGAGTTGGCCAAACTGCCGGCAATCGAGAGACTTGGCAAAGTACTTATCGGCACCGTTGAGGGGGACATTCACGATATCGGTAAAAACATCGTCACCTTTATGCTCGATGTCAACGGCTTCGACGTCCAAGATTTGGGTGTGGATGTCTCCCCCCAGAAGTTCGTAGAAGCAATCGGGGAATTTCAGCCCCAAGTTGTCGCCCTGAGTGGGTTCTTGACCCTGGCTTATGATGTGATGAAAGAGACCGTCGAAGCTATCAAGGATGCCGGCCTACGGGACGGAGTCAAGATCATGGTTGGTGGGGGACAGATCAATGAGGAGATCAGGGAGTATGCTGGCGCGGATGCTTATGGCAAAGATGCCATTGCTGGCGTATCCCTCGCTAAAAAGTGGACCGGCGCCAAGTAAAGAGCCTCAGTAGAAAAGACGGAGGTCGCAAAAATGGAAAAACAGTTATCAAGAGAAGACAAGCAAGAGGCGCTCTTCCAGAAATGGCTTTCGCCCAAAGACCCTGAGGGTAATGACTTTACATTCCAAAGCCCGGAAGCCGAAAAGTCGTACAAGGAGAGAGTGACCAGGATAAAAGATGCCATTCAGATGAAGAAATTGCCCGATAGGGTGCCGGTAGTAGTATTTCCGAGCATGTGGCCTGCTACTTATGCCGGGATAACTGTTGAAGAGGCCATGTATGACTACGATAAAACTGTCACGGCCTTTCGGAAATTCATCCTGGAATTCGAAACGGATACTCATATGGGTGCTGCCCAGTTCGGCCCCGGTAAGTTCTTTGAGATCCTTGATTACAAGCTATATGCATGGCCGGGCCATGGAGTTGCACCTGAATATAGCTTCCAGTGTCTTGAAGGTGAATAC
>JABAOF010000718.1_pt1 | contig 10337 bp, 6 predicted proteins | sample 7062171 | NCBI WGS metagenome assembly JABAOF01 (sample SAMN14538628, study PRJNA623070) | marine sediment metagenome | biome: marine biome [ENVO:00000428]; feature: marine pelagic biome [ENVO:01000023]; material: deep marine sediment [ENVO:00002113] | place: India: Gulf of Khambhat ... | reverse complement strand
GCAAATCTCGTCCCTCGTTTTTCGTCCAATATCTCCCCAAGTATCTGGGTCGGCCGCAGCAGAGTATCATTCTCAATACCTTTGGCGACCGAGACGATAGGAACGCCCTGCGGAACGTAATCTTTCAAACGCTTCCAAACCCCGCGTATAAACTGACACGGCACAGCAGAGACAATCAGGTCCGCCCCAGCCATTATACGCTCATCGTCGGCTTCAAACACAAGCTCTTTCGGCAATTTATAGCCGGGTAGAAATTTCTTGTTCTCGCGATTCTTTTCTATTTCTTCTAACTGCCGACGGTCATAACCCCACATCCGTGTGGCTATGTCTTTTTCACAGAGCAGTATAGCCAAAACGGTGCCCATCCCGCCATCGCCGATTATGGAAATATTCTTAAACATCGAGGAAATTATAGTAACAAATCAAAAAATTGCAACGAATTCACAAGGTATGAAGTTTAGTATATAGCGAGATACAAGTGACGAATTAATCGTGCCGCAGTGCCACGACAGGGTCAACCCGTGCCGCCCGCACTGCTGGATAGAGGCCGGCGGCGAGGCTGACCAGGATGGAAAAAGCAACTGCCCCCAGACAAAGCCACAAGGGAAAGCTAAAATAATTCACATACGGGACACCCTGTTTGGCTAAAAAATGATTGGCGATCTGATTGATTACCGTACTTACGAACCATCCGAGAGCAAGACCGAAAATACCGCCTAAAAAGCCAATCGTTCCGGATTCAAAAAAGAATATTTTTTTTACATCTTTATCGCTGGCGCCAATGGCCTTCATAATTCCTATCTCTCTGTATCTTTCCAGAATGGACATCACCATCGTATTGATTATCCCCAAAGAGGCGACTGTAATGCCAATCATCGCGACCGCAGCCAAGAACATATCCATAAATAAAAATGCGGTCTTGATTTCCTTTAGCTGGTCTATGAGTGCGAAGGTCCTGAGCCCCTTCGCTTCCATCTGCTCTTTAACAGGGTCAATATATTTTACCGAAGCCACCTTGATAGTCACTGCCGAATAGCCTTTGAGCTTCTCCGCCGGTTGGAAAAAATCCCGGATACTTGTCAGCGATATTTTTTTCATCCCTTCGGCCGGGCCGGGAGGCATATAAACATCGCTGCGTACCGGAATAAATCCACCTCCCATACGTTCAGCCACGCCGACGATGGTGAAGCTATAGCTCTCCTGGCTGAAAGGAAGCTTGTCACCCTGCATAATCGACATCATGTTCGCCGGATTAAGAAGGGCCGAATCAACAGCAAGTGTGGAGACTTCAATTTGTTCTCCGAGCACGTTTTCGAACTCCTTGGTATCCATACGGCGCAGCAGAGAATCGGTTATAATCAAGGAATTCTCCGCATCATCGACATATGCCTTTCCTGCCCTTAGTTTCATCAATTCGGACTGACAAACATCGGCGGACATAACCTGGACAATACTGAACTGTTCCTTTTCCCTGAATTTAATCAAAGCAGGAAAACGAATTTCAGGAAAAGCCGATTCCACACCTTTCATTTCCCTGACTTCCTGCAGAAATTCATCGTCGAGGACCGGACTGTTTGCCGAATCGGGGACTTGCTCATTTTGGATTTGGGCATGCTGGTCATCGGGGTCTATATGGGCCTGTTCGATTCTGCTTCTATTGGAGGCTGAAAAGACGGTGATATAATTGAAAAGCCCCATTTCTTTGAAACTGTCTGTAACGTTTTTCTGAACGCCTTTGCCGAAAGAAAACATCGAAACCAGGGCCCCTATTCCAATAACCACGCCAAAGGTTGTAAGAAACGTGCGCAGTTTTTTCTTGCGCAAGTTGGAAAAGGATTGCTCGATGTAGTCGGAAATTCTCATCTGTTCTTTTCTTTACCTGATTTTTTCCTGTTCAACAACTTCCCCATCGCGCAGATGTATAATATTATCAGCGAATTCAGACAGGAGAGCCTGTTCATGGGATATCATAATAACGATTAAGCCCTGCTTCCTATTCAAGTCTGAGAGCATCTGTACAATCTGTCTTGATGTGCTGGTATCCAGGTTGCCGGTGGGCTCGTCGGCAAGCAGGATTTTCGGTTGATTGACTAATGCACGAGCAATGGCCACCCTTTGCTGTTCACCGCCGGATAGCTCGGCTGGCCGATGGTCTTTACGCGGATAAAGTCCCACCGTTTTTAATATGTCACCTGCCCGGCGATTTCTTTCTTTTTTAGGCACACCTGCAAAAAGCAGCGGAAAAGCTACGTTATCCAGAGCTGTATAAGAGGGTATAATATTGAATGTTTGGAATATCATCCCGACCTGGTATCGCCGGTAAAGGGCCAGCTCTTCCTTGTTCAGTTCGGAGATAAATTTCCCTTCGACTTTGATACTCCCTGAAGAGGGCCTGTCCAATCCGCCTAACAGATTCATCAGAGTTGATTTGCCCGACCCGGAAGGCCCTGTTACCCCTAAGAATTTCCCTTCTTCTACTGATAGAGTCACATCCTTAAGGGCATTAACCTGAATCTTACCCGAAGAGTATATCTTGGTCAAACCATCTGTCTCTACAAAACCGTCGGAATTCATACCTTATCCTTGGTAAGTAACTTATTGAGTACCGCTGTTTATGCAATTAAAACAGCCCTTCGTAGAAATGTCAACAATTAGAGGTTATTACAATTGTTTTGGTAATTGTGGGATTGTTTATTTTTTAGCTTTCTTATTGGACCTTTTGCCGGCTTTGTTTTTCTTTCTTTGTCTTGCGGCCTTAATTAACAGTTCGGCCGGGGCAACATTCAACTGACGTGCGGGGACATTCACGGATGCTATGCGCACTTTTATAGCCTGGCCCAGGCGGATGCTGCATCCTGAGCGTTGGCCTACGATGCACTGTGCCTTTGTGTTGTATTTCCAATAGTCCTGCCCCAAGTCACCCATGCGGATAAGCCCTTCGATGCCGAACTTTCGCGACTGCACGAATACGCCGAAGCTTGTTAATCCGCTCACAACGCAGTCGAGCTCCTCGCCGATTTTCTTGCTCAACATTTGTAGTATCAACACTGTCGTCAATTCCTTTTCTGCATCCTCTGCTCTTTGCTCGGTGAATGTGATGTGTTTGCCAATCTCTGTTAAATCCAGACCTGCCGAAACGTCCCTCGCCAAATCCGGTCGTTTTTGAAGGTAGTATTCCAAAACGCGATGAACAGCTAAATCTGCATATCGACGGATGGGACTGGTGAAGTGGCAATAGTGAGTAGAGGCCAGGGCGTAATGGCCGATGTGCAGCGGTGCGTACTGGGCCTTTTCGAAACTTCGCAGGACGGCCAAGTTCACCGCAAATGAGCAGTCGGCTCCTTTAACCGCAGCTAAAATATCCTGTATCGCCCTGCGGTCGGGATTTCGCGGTAGACTGAATCCGAAGCCTTTAAGGAGTTTGGCGAGGTTTTTCATGCTCATAACATCCGGCTCCGGATGAATCCGCCGAATGAAGGCCAGGTTCAGCCTGTCCAGAAGCGAAGCTACAGCTTCATTCGCCTCGACCATAAACATCTCGATTATCGTATGCGGATAGCTGGTATCGGCCGGGTATGCACCCACAACTCGGCCGGATTTATCCATTTTCAATTGAATTTCCGGCAAATCCAGATGTATCATTCCGTTTTTCCTTCGTCGTTGCTCAATGACTCGGGCCAGTGTCTCCATATCTTTCAGCAGCTCAATTACTTCAGGTTTCACATTTTTGGTATGCCCTTTCAAAATCCTGTCGGCCTTCTGGTAGGTCAAACGCTGTTTCGAGCACATAATAGAGTTGGCAAAACTGCGGGATACAACGTTACCCTTCTGGTCGTAAGTTAGATACGCGCTTTTAACAAAGCGCTTCTGGTCAGGCTGGAGACTGCAAATACCGTTACTTAAAATCTCCGGCAGCATTGGAATTGTTTTGCCCGGCAGATAGACGGTGTTCCCACGCTCTTTTGCTTCGGCATCCAGCGGCGAATCCTGCTGCACAAAGTGACTGACATCGGCGATGTGAACGCCTAAGACCCAGTTGCCGTCAGCGTTTTTTTCAAGGCTTATCGCATCGTCAAAATCCTTCGCATCCGGCGGGTCAATCGTAATAATCACTTTATCCGTAATATTGTTTCGATGGTTCAACTCTTCGGGATTGAATTGGGCAGCCCCCTGGCGCGCCTGCTCGATACAGTCGGTCTCAAACTCACCCGGCAAATGATATTGCCGGATTATCGATTGTATTTCGCTTTCATATTGTCCCGCTTTGCCTAATACCTCAATAATTACGCCGCGTGCCAAATATTTTTCTGTCGGATACGAAAGTATTTCGACCACGACCTTGTCTTTTTCCTTAGCCCCTTTTGCACCGACGTCGTCAACGGAAATCGGCTCGAAAAAGCTCGCTCCGTCCGGCTGAACAATCCAGGCCTCCGGATGCTTCAGCAGGGTCCCGACGAATCTGTTTTGTGCTCGTTCGAGGACCTCGATTACTTCGCCGCTGTACTGCATTTGGCCGCCGCGCTTGCCTTGTCTTTTAACCTTTACAATAACAATATCACCCGTCATTGCATCACCCGTGGCGCTCGGCGGAATGAACAAATCACCGTGCGAATTAGGTTCACGGGGCGTTACGAAGCCGAATCCTTTCGGGTTTGCTCTGAATGTTCCCACGATTTGACCGGCCAGGCAGGGAAGGCTGACCAGGTTCCTCGCCCCTATCACTACGTGCCCGGCCTGACGAAGCTGGTCGAAGGCCTCTTTGAACTGTGGATAAGCTTCAGGGTTTACCCCTAATGCCTTAGCTAATTGTCCGAGTTTCAGCGGCGCGTAATCGCTGTGCTTTAGCAGTTTGATTATTCGCTCTTTAAATATTTCCGCCATCTGCACAATCCATAAAAAGGGCACCCAGTCTTTTTTATATCGACTGGCTGCCCAACATATCTGTAGTTAAATCAAATACTCTATTGAGCAGTCCGGAACATAGAGCATTAAAAAAGTTGGACCGCCCAATTATCTTACCTGAATATTTCAAGTGATTTTGCCGGTTTTTTTCTTGAAAAATACTCAACAGATGTTATATTAAATATTCGTACATTATAAACTTTTTGGAGGAGATACTCCGAATGTTGTCCACTCAACGAGATTTTCGTAAAAGATAATTCTAATGTGGTAAAAGTGCGCATACTATTTTGAAATGGTAATAAAATGAAAAACACAATTCTGTTTTTATTGGTTTTGGCATTGGGTTTTGCGGCAAAGGTTTCAAACGCGGATTTCACCTTCGGCACACCCATTAACCTTGGACCAACCGTCAATCGTCCCGCTCAAGACTGGTGCCCGAGCCTCCCGGCCAACGGGCTGGAGCTATACTTCGAGTCCGGGCGAGTTGATGGGTACGGAGGTTGGGACCTATGGGTAACGACACGGGAAACGATACAAGACGAATGGGGCACTCCAGTGAATCTCGGGCCAACTATCAACTCAGAACGTTTAACGCATGGGGTGTCCATTTCGCTCGATGGCCTGTCGCTCTACTTTGCCTCCAATGAGTTAGGCGGGTCAGGTGATCTCGACATATGGTTTACAACGAGGGCGACTTTCTCTGACCCTTGGGTAAAGCCGGTCAATCTTGGTCCTATTGTCAACAGTTCGGTTGAAGACATGCGGCCGAGCATCTCGGCCGATGGTCTGTCGCTATTCTTTACTTCCAAGCGGCCTGGCGGGTACGGTGGTTTTGCCGATATATGGGTAACAACGCGGGAAAGTGTCTCAGATCCTTGGGGGGCACCGGTGAATCTCGGACCAAACGTCAATAGTCCGTTAGGTGAGGGTCTTCCGAGCATATCGGCTGACGGCCGCAAGCTCTTCTTTAGCGATTACGGATTCGGGCCCTTTCGGCCAGGCGGGTACGGTAGCCACGACTTATGGGTTACGACGCGACAGACCAAAAACGATCCCTGGGGTAAACCGGCGAATCTTGGGCCAACGGTCAATAGTTCGGCTACTGAAGCTGGGCCGACTATATCGCCCGACGAATCTACCCTCTACTTCTCTTCCGACCGGCCCGGTGGAGTGGGTAACCTTGACATATGGCAGGCGTCAATTATTCCGGTCGTTGACCTCAATGGCGACGGTATTGTCGATGCTGCCGATATTTGCATAATCGTTGACCACTGGGGTGATAATTACTCTTTGTGTGACATCGGCCCGACACCTTTAGGTGATGGCATCGTTGATGTCCAGGACCTGATTGTCCTTGCCGAGCATTTGTTTGAGGAAGTTCCGCCGGTTGAATAGGTTGGATATGGGAAGCTTGACGAGACAGAAGGCGAATGTTACCACCTCTTTCAATGGAGCAGAGCACTATCAGTTTTTGAAAGGTCAATAAGATGAAGAACACAATTTCATTATTATTGGCTTTGGCATTGGTCCTGGCCTCTGTGAGTCTTGCAGCAGAGGACACATGGACGTACAAAGAAGACATGCCCTCAGCGAGAGTATTTGTTAGTGGATGTGTCATAGAGCGAAAAATCTATGTTATCGGTGGAGCCCCGAATGGATCATCTGTAACATCAGCTTTAGAAATGTATGATCCAATTGTTGACACATGGGCCAGATTGGCTAATATGACATCAGCACGCTGTGGTCATGCAACCTGCACTTTTGATGGCAAGATTTATGTATTTGGAGGAGTCAGCCCCAATATGTATTCTACGTCCAAGAAGAACGTCTATGTATATGATCCAAAAGTGGATACCTGGACTCAGAAAGCTGATATGCCATATGCAAATGCACTTTGCGGTATTGCTGTTGTAGATGGCACAATTTATCTCATAGGTGGAGGCCTCGGTGGGTCGAGTCCGCCAGTTCCGACTGTAATGGCCTATGACCCCACTACGGAAACGTGGACGCAGAAGGCCGATATGCCGACGCCAAGATGGGGCCTCTCAGCCAGCGTAGTGGACGGCAAGATCTATGCTATTGGAGGAGCTGCAGAGAACTGGCAAACATCCTCTTATAAACACGTTGAGGTTTATGATCCGGCAACAGATACTTGGACTCGCAAATCAGACATGCCAACAGAGCGCTGGGGTCTAAGCACATGTGTTGTAGATGGAAAAATCTATGCAATTGGTGGCAATTCAGCTTTTACTGTTGCCAGGACAACTAACGAAGTTTACGATCCCATTACGGATACATGGGCCACAAAATCTCCAATGCAGCAAAAACGATACGGACTCTTTGTGGCTTCGGTTGGAAATAAGATATATGCAATTGGTGGTTCTGTGCCTGGAATTCTTTCTACGGTGGAAGAATATGACACAGGACTCAGTGCCCCACTACCTGACTTTAATGGCGATGGTATCGTAGATGCCGCAGATATGTGCATGATGATTGATTACTGGGGCACAGATGAGCCATTATACGATATTGCCCCGCCACCCTTTGGTGACGGCATAGTCGATGTCCAGGACCTGATTGTCCTTGCCGAGCATTTGTTTGAGGAAGTTCCGCCTATTGAGCCGGTCGAAGCAGTTGAGTAAGTTCTGTAAAGACATTAACAATTTTGAGAGGAAAGAAATGAAAAGGACAATGCCAACAATCTTGGCTTTAGCTTTGTACCCGGTTTTTTGCCAGGCCCAGATTATCGACGCGGACAACCTCCCCTCACCGATAATTACAGAAAACTCCGTGGAAGTCTGCCTGAACAGCAGGTACTCACAACATTCCCTAAGAGGCGCTGCTAATGCTCAGCATATAAGTAACATCGTATGGGCTGCCGGAATAGCTCCCTTCACAGGGACTCACAGGGATATTTATCTCCTCACACCTTCTGCGACATATTTATATGACCCGAATAGTCACTCACTAACTTGGCATTCAAACCAGGCAAGGGATGACGGCGCCTTCGCGATTAGATATGAAAGCGAGCTTGATTTCGACACCGGCGTTTCGTTTATGCCGGCACTGCTTGCCTCTGTTTCTTTATGCAACAGTACCGAATCGCCCGTGGCGAGCTGTCCGAAAGGAATTGGATACCCGAAGGCAAGGTTGATTTTTGGAGTACAGTCGGGTAGTGGGCTGACAACTCAGTTGGCGGTGCATTGCTCTGTGCCGGAAGGTGAGCCCGGCTGGCTGCCGGACCCTTCAACCACCGGCGATAACAGCCTTGAAGAAGTGTTGGCCAATCTGAACTACGTCAGCAGTTTTGCTCAAACGAATTTGACGCTGCAGCAGATTTCCCAGATTCTATGGGCCGGTTATGGCTGCACCGACCATACACCAAGCGGCAAGGCGGGCTTGACAGTTCCTTCAGCCTGGGCCAACTATTATTTGACCCGGAGCATTTATCTTGCGAACGAAAATGGTGTTTATCGTTATCACAATAGAAATCCCGCCACAAACTTATCTACAAGGGACCATAGACTCGAGCAAATAGACTCAAGCAGTGCCGGCAGGGGCGGTCCGCGACCTGCCGATGCTCGAGGCAGGCTGCAATCTGCCGTTAGCGGCTTACCTCAGGCGCCTTGTTATGTCATAATTTGCCTTGATTCTTCTTATGTAGGCCAGGAGTACGCCCGTTTGGAAGCTGGTTTTGTAGCCGGCAATATGCTCATCCAGGCCACTGCAATTGATTTAGGCTGTCACTTTAATCCTGCCCTGACCTCTGCTGAGCAGAAAAGCATTCAATCCGCCACGAACATACCCGCCTCACACATCCCCCAGGCCATAGTCAGCATAGGTTCCATAGAGGTCCGGGTGACTCTTTCTGTTGTTCTTCAGGGTGATGGCCGTCCTGATATTGGCTGGGCCGTTCCATTGACCGTCAAGTTCTTTACGCCGGGAGCTGATGTATTAAATGATACTCCGGCCTATGAGTTCAATTTGACCACTACTAAGTCTGCTGCCGGGAACTCGGCTCTCTGCGAGGCCACCGGCCTCGCACCAGGCACCTATGATATCATTGTGCTTGGCCAGGCCACTCTTATGAATATTAAGAAAAACGTTGTCATCTCTGCGCCACAAACGTCGGTTGACCTGGGCACACTTCTTCAAGGCGATGTCAATCAGGATAACATAGTTGATTTTGATGATTACACTGTCTTATCGACATGCTGGCTGGCTTCTAAAGACCAGGCGGAGTATAACGCCGGAGCGGATTTCGACAGCAACGGCCTAATTAATGCCGCTGACCTTTCTCTGTTTGCAGACAATTGGCTCCGAACCTCACCGATAGAAATCCTGCCTTAATTATATTCAGTCGATTTATGTTATGCTACTGCCGAATGTCCCCGCGTGTCTGCCCTTAGCCTATTCGGTCCTCTCTGCTTGTGCCCGCGGAGGTGGGTAGCAGGGAACATTTCTCCTATAAAAAATCTTTTTTCTCTTGAAAAGTCGTAAGGAGTTGCTATAATGTCACCTATCTGTTTTCAATGTGCTTTTTGGAGGAGATAATCCAAAATGCCGTTCAATGAGGAGATGTTTCTTAAAGTAAACCTAAGCCGCTAAGAGTGCGCACAAAATGTGACGTTACAATTGAGATTTCTTGAAAGGGCAGTAAAATGAAAAAAACAATTTCACTCGTATTGGTTTTGGCATTGGGCCTGGCTACCGTGAGTCTGGCAGCAGAGGGCACTTGAGCCCCAACATCCATCCCCAACTTCCATANNCGCAGATTTCACCTTCGGGGATGTGGAGCCACTTCCTGAGCCGATAAATATGCCCGGGATAGGTTCGGGAGATTTCACAATGACCGCCGATGGATTGGAGGCATACTTCGTGTCCATAAACCGACCCGGGGGCTATGGCGGAGAGGACATCTGGGTCTGCCGGCGCCAGTCGACGGAAGATGGTTGGGGTCCGGCGGTCAACCTTGGGCCACCGGTCAATACCTCGGCTTGCGATGGCACACCAAGCATCTCGGCCGACGGATTAGAGCTCTATTTTTCCGATGTCGGTCCGAGCGGTTCTACGTACCGGCCCGGCGGGCACGGCGGTGGCGACATATGGGTCACGAAGCGAGCAACGCGGGATGATGACTGGGGTAATCCAGTCAATCTTGGACCGACGATCAACAGTTCGTCTATGGAGACCTATCCAAACATATCAGCTGACGGCCTGTCATTACACTTCAGTAACGGTGACCTGTGGCTGACCACACGCCCAACAACAGACGATAACTGGGGCTCACCGGTCCGGGTGGCAGGCGGACTCAATAGTGGATCATGGGAGGGTTTCCCATGCCTCTCAGCCGATGGGCGGGTTCTCTTGTTTTACTCAGACCGGCCGGGTGGATATGGTGGTATGGATATATACATGGCAATGCGGCCGACTGT
>JABAOF010021726.1_pt4 | contig 10338 bp, 8 predicted proteins | sample 7062171 | NCBI WGS metagenome assembly JABAOF01 (sample SAMN14538628, study PRJNA623070) | marine sediment metagenome | biome: marine biome [ENVO:00000428]; feature: marine pelagic biome [ENVO:01000023]; material: deep marine sediment [ENVO:00002113] | place: India: Gulf of Khambhat ... | reverse complement strand
CGATCGTCAGGTGCGTGCCGCGACTGTACATCAGGCCGAAGCCGAAGAATCCCACCACGAGCACGGCGCTGAGCATGTAGAAGAGCACCAGCGAGCGCTCGTGAGGATCCGTCTGGCCGCTGCGAAGCATCGGGGCCAGAGCGCGGTAAACGATGATCAGCCAGAAGATCAAACCAGCGAACAAGAGAATCTGCCAAACCCGGCCCAGCTCGAGGTACTCCCATCCCTGGTGGCCCAGCCAGAACCATGCTTCGCCGAGCAGGCCTTTGATGCTGAGTGCTTCCCCGAGCAGGCTCCCGGCAACGACCAAGAGCGCTGCCAGAAACAGCAGGTTCACCAGCAAACGCTGACGTTTCGGCTCCCGCTTGGCGATCAGCGGCGCGAGGAAGATGCCTGTTCCGACCCAGGAGATCGCAATCCAGAAGATGGCCAACTGGAGGTGCCAGCTTTTGGCCCAACTGTAGGGGTACATCTGGCCTACGAACTTCACGTAGAAGCTGCCGGGGTGCACGGTGTAGTGTGCCAGCAATCCGCCGTTGAGGATCTGGACCACAAACAGCAGGCCGGCCACGAGGAAGTATTTGGCACTGGCCCGCTGACTGGCTGTCAAAGGTGCCTCAAGCAGTTGATAGGAAGCTTCGACGCCCTTGGCCGGGCCGTAGAAGAACTCGTACCGATGCACGACGTACACCACGATGCCCAGCACCACGAACAAGCCCAGTATTGCTGCGAGGCTCCAGATGTACGTTTCGGGGGAGGGGCGATTGCCCACCGACCTGTCCGGCGGCCAGTTGTTGGTGTAGGAGAAACACTCACTCGGTCGGTTCGTCCCGGCGGCCCAGGCCGTCCAGAAGAAGAAATCGGCAATGTCCTGCTGCTCCATCTCGTCACGCACGGTCTTCTCAAGGAACCCGTAGCGTGGATTGCCCGCCTCGAACTGCTCCGACCAATAGCCGCGCAACTTCTCCAGGGCATATCTCTGAGCAGGCGTTAGCACGAGGGTCCCGCTCGCAGCGTCGTAGCGGTTGGTGCGCATCTCCTCGATCACCCGGCCGTCGATCGGGCTGCGCCGGTCGGGAGGGAGTCTGTCGTACGCACCTTCCGCACGCTGGGTGTCTTCCTCTGCGGCGTAGTAGTCGCGCACGAACTGCCCGATGTGGTGCAGCGTGTGTGCGGAGAAGTCCATGCCCCGCAGAGAGCCGTGCCCCCAAATGCTCCCATGATCCATCAGCCCGTAACGTTGATATACGTCCTGACCGCGCTGAATGCTGGCGCGATTCGCCAGGACGGCGCCGTCACAGACCACTTGGTCGGGGATCGGCGGGACCTTGTCCTTCGCGACAAGCCCGCCGGCAAGCAGAACGGCCATCGCCGCTACGAACGCGACGACCGCAGCGTTGCGAAGCCCCTTGCTTTCCATGGCCAACTCCTCTCCATTTTGCGCAGTGCCTCCGCTGCGGGATTGACTGAGCACTGTTAGACTATGAGCGTCTCACGGACGCTGAGGATCCCAATGCCAGCGTGGACGCGCTGTTCGGATTCTCGCCGGACTTGCCTGCCATCGACGCCCTTGGAGCCCCACTCCGGCCCGACGTGGGTATGCGTCACGGCGATGCCCGCAACTCCTGGAGGTTCAGCTCAGTGTCGTGGCGCTTCGGACGCCCTGCACCGAACATCCTGCCGGGAGGCGGCTTCTCATCGCCAGTCGGCCCGGGTAAGTGCCGCGCAATCTGCAGGAAAAACCGCGTCGTCGCGCCGCGACGTCGGACCGACAGCCCCAGGTCAGGACCTGGGCTCGCCTCGCCGCAGGATTGTGCCGCGCCGGGTGGGTCCCGGCAACCTCGCAACGTAGCAACCGGATGGGCTGGCGCCCGCCCGTCGCCCGTAACCCGCAGCCGTTCCGCGCTGGACAACATGAACGAGCCTGGCCCGCCGTGCCTTGACGACCGTCAAGGACGCAGCACCTCTTGTTCTCGTGGCCGCTCAATTGCCGTGCGGCTGATGAGCTCACGAGATCATATCAACTAGCGGCCTGACCCCTGCGGCCGGGCGCCGCCCTCAAGCCGCGGGACACCGCAAGAGGCCCGTGCGCCATGCACAACCGATTTGCAAAACGGCCCCAACACGGGTACTCTTGTGTGGGCGTGTGCCATATGGCTAGCTTTGCCGGCGGGCTGGGGGGGGGCAAGTGGCTATGTCTGTAGGCCTGCTCGGGCGGCAAGGGTCAGCGCGGGTGTCTGCGCATCCGTTCACCTAGTCCGCGAGAACCGTAATGGCGTTTCAGCGTCAAGACATTGTGAAAATAGTGCAGGGCGGCTGGGAGGCTCGCATCCTGACCGCGGCCGCAGCATCCGGTATTCTCGACGCGCTCAGCTCAACTCCGGCGAGCGCCAAGACGCTGGCTGGCGAGCATGACTTAGACGTGGAGGCGACGGAGATACTACTTAACGCATTGGCGAGCATGGGCTTAGTTTATAAGCGGTCGTCGCGTTATGCAATGTCAGCTCAGTTGAGAAAGCTATTGTCCAGCCAAGGCAGCCAGAGCATCACTTGGCTGCTGCGGCATCACAACGCGCTGGCGGCTGCGTGGGCCGGCCTGGACAGCATTTGCCGTGCCGGTCGGCTGTTCCGCCGGATGGACTCGCCCCAGCGCCAGCGGCAGCGGCGTGAGACGTTCATTCGTGCCATGCACGCCAACGCCCAGCACAGAGCCCCGTTGCTGGCCGGACGGTACGCGAAGCTGAAGATCAAGCGCATGCTCGACGTGGGCGGCGGCTCGGGGCTTTACTGCGTCTATTTCTGTCGGCGGCATCGCGGGATGGCGGCGGTCCTCTTCGACCTGCCCGGAATCCTGCCGATTACCCAGGAGATACTTGCTGCGTATCCCGAACGCACCCGGATCAGGCTTGTCGGGGGTGACTTTACGACTACGGAACTTCCGAGCGGCTTCGACTTTATCCTGCTCAGCCACGTCATACACTCGCATAGTCCCAAGGCCGTGCGCGATCTGCTAGGCAATATCCGCCAAGCTCTCGACGCCGGCGGCCGCTTGGTCCTTCAGGATTTTCTGACCGATGCGAGCGGGACCTCGCCGAGGCAGGCGGCGGTGTTCGCCGTCAACATGCTCGTGCAGACCGAAGCAGGTCGAACCTACTCAGGTCAGGAGGTCGAGAAGTGGCTCCGGCACGCCGGGTTTCGCACCATTCGGCGGGTAGTGATCGCGGACAAGTCCGGGGGGGCGGTTCTGGAAGCGCGTTAGGATCTCCGGTGTGTATCGATTCGGGATCGCAGCCACGGCCGGCGCCGGTGGTGGCGTTCTGAAAAGGGCGCGGCTATGCTTGGCAGCAGGTGCCAAGTGCATCGATCGGAGTGGAGATAATGAAGAAGATAAACCGACGCGAGTTCGTCGCCCACACAGCCGCCAGCGCGGTCGTTGCTGGGGTCGCTGCCGGGCGTGCCGCGAAGGCGACGACGTCCCGGCCGAGCGCACCGCGCCCACCCGTCGAGCAGGTCGCGCTGGGCAAGACGGGAATCAAGCTGTCGCGAGTGGGTATAGGAACGGGCACGCACGGGTATAACCAGGAGTCCGACCAGACCCGTCTGGGCTTTGCCAAGTGCGTTGATCTGCTGCTGCATGCTTACGCGCGGGGCATCACGTACTTCGACCTGGCCGATCTTTACGGATCGCACCGTCACGTGCGCGAGGCGCTGAAGAAGATCCCTCGTGACCGCGTGACGCTATTGACCAAGTGTTGGAAGCCGACGGCCGAGAGCGTCAGCGCCGACATCGAACGATTCCGCAAGGAGCTGGACACCGACCAGATCGACATCGTCTTGCTTCACTGCCAAACGGATGGCGACTGGCCTACGAAGCTTGCTGACGCGATGAAGGTTCTCGCCGAGGCCAAGCGCAAGGGGTGGGTCAAGGCTCACGGCTGTTCATGCCATTCGCTTGAGGNNTGGGTGGATGTCGATCTGGCGCGGATCAACCACAACGGGACCAACATGGACGCCAAGCCCGATGTCGTAGTCCCTGTGCTCGAGCGGATGAGCCGCGGTGGCAAAGGCGTGCTTGGCATGAAGATCTTCGGGGAGGGCAAGTTCACCAAGGCCGAGCAGCGGCTCAAGTCGCTTCGGTTCGTGCTCGGCCAGCCGTGCGTGCACGCGTTCAACATCGGTTTCCTCAGCTGTGAGCAAATCGACGACGTGCTCGGGCAGATCAACGAAATCTTGGGCGCCTAAGGGGGGTGGACCGTGTCCAAGCGAACCGACGAGGTCATCTGACAACGGTCCTGGCGACAGGGAGTTATGCAGCAGGCGATCTCTTCATCGGTGCGCCTGGGGGTACCCGTTCACGCTCGCCATCTGGCCGGGGTACTGAAGGGCGGATGGGAATCCGCACCAGGAAAGGACCGAGAACGGAATCTCGGTCCAGCGCAGCGGCCGGTCCGTGCACTTAGCAGCCAGCAGCCAACGCAAGGAGCGGGGCTCGGGCCTTGCAGCTATTGGGTCGGCTTGAGGACCACGCAGTCCAAGCCGAACATGTACCCGACGGACTTGTCGTTCTTGCCGACGAGCTCGACCCGCAGCACGGCGTCTCCGGGGTCCAGCTTCGCGTGGCCGAGCTCGACGGGCCCGGTCGGGACGACCTTCGGATCGAAGCAATCCAGTGGCTCGCCGATCGGCTTGCCATTGAGTTTGAACTGCGCGATCCCGTAGTCGCGGGCCTTCGTGCAGCGTAGAACGATAGCGTATTCGCCGGCCTTTTCGACGGGGATGGCCAGTTCAATCCATTCACCGGCCTTCGGCGGTCGCCACCACAGTTGCGACTGGCGGCTCCAACCGTCGCCGAACCCGCCCATTCCCTGGGGGTCGATGGGACCGGTGGTTTGCTTGGCCGAGACCTTGATCTTCTCGCCCTCGATCGCGCCGGCGACGCGGAACGGCTGCCATCCCTTCCGTGGGACGCGACGATCGGGAGGGACCGGCAGGAAAGAGTCCTGGCTGTCGGCGCTGGCGTACCAATATGTGGTGCAAGAGTAGTCTTTCCCGACTTCGTTGCCGCGCGGCCAATCTTCGATCGTCACCTTTATGCATCGCTGAAACGGAATGTTGTCGATGACGTGCCAGCGATTGACCGAGGTGTGGTTGCCGTTGCCCGGCCCCTCACAGAGCGTCTGATTGTGATAGGCGTGCTGGAATAGCGCAGTGTTGCACCAGGCGTAGCCGAAATAGTCCTCGCTGCCGGTGCCGAACGTGCTGGGGAACGTTTCGCCATCAACCCAGATCTTCTCGTCGCCTTCGCCCCACCAGCCGCGAATCGGGTTGAAGATGGTCAGCACCGCGCCCACGTAGCGTCCGCGCCCCACGCACTCGAGAAACGGCCAGTCGAAGACCGTGTTCGGATTGCTCCGCCGCCACTTGGCGTGGAAATACCCCAGGCCGTCGTGCCAGCGGATTTGCTTGACTGCGGCCTCGAGCGTGAACGTTACATCTTGCTTGCCCTCGTTGAGGAATCGAATCTGCGCGGAACTGGCGAAGGGCATGTACCAGCGGGAGCAGAATCGCTCCTCGCTCATCTCCAGCGGCAGCGAGGCATAGACGTTTACGCCCGGCGACGAACCGAAGAAGTCCCCCAATGGGGTCCACACTTGAGGCGGGTTATGGCCGTCGAAGGCAATGGCCATCACCACGTCGCGCAAAGCGCCCCGCACATCGGAGGCTTCGAGATCGGATATTGTCAACTTCGTGATAGCCGCAGGCCCGTCGTAACTGACATCGCGCGAGGCCCCCGGCGGCAAGGTCAGCGCCGCGCTCTGCGGCGACCGCGCCTGTGTCATGTGCGGCGGGGTCAGTAGAACTGTTTTCACTTGCTGGAACGTCTGGTTGTGCTGCCCGAGCAGGTCCATCGACCAGGTGGGCAGCTTCGTAGCGGATGGGTACGTCCTGTAGTTGACGTGATAGTACATTCGTTTGGGGTTCTCGACGACCACACGGGCATGCTTTTGATAGGGGATCGGAAGATACAGATTCGCGCCGCGTGCCCGTTCTCCGACGAACGGAGCAACAATCGGCTTTACGTGCCCGGCGATCAGTGCCTTGAAGTCCGCTTCGAGCTGCGGGGTTTCGGCATGGTCGAGATAGATCTTCAGGGTCCCTTCCGGATTGGCCGACCAGATGCGCACGATGCATCCCGGCCCGTCCATCTCTGCCAACACGTGCCCGTCAGGGTCCTTACGCAGGAAGTTTCCGGCGTCACCGTTGGCGTTCCATCCGACGTACGCGCCAGTCTTGGGGTCGATCCGACTTGCCCGGTCGTAACTGGAGAATTGCCTGCATGTCTCACCGTCCGGCGGCAGCGTGGCCAGCTTTTCCAGGTCGATCATCTGATGCAGGAAGTGACGGTAATCGTAGGTCTGTTCGCCGCGCGCAGCTGCAGCCAGGAAGCCGATCGCGAACCCACACGCGAGAAGGATTGGCAGATTCACGGCAAACTCCTTTCCGATTGCGTCGTATCGAAGCATGAACGCAGCCGAACCGCGACAGTACGGCACGGCATGAGACCCTGAGGTGGCGAAGCTGTCAAGCATGCGGATCCAATGCGGGCGATCGTGCTGGAAGACGGGCCGTTGCCGGTGCGCGCCAGATTCGCGGGCAGCCGAAGCGCGGAATGCCGTTCAAGACGCGCGTGCGCTTCTGGTACAATCACGGTAATTAACAACACGAGGCGACTCGATGATCTGTGCCAATTGTCGCCATCCGGTGGATAGAACGGCCGGTTCCGCCGGGCCGCCGGCGCAGTGCCCGAACTGCGGAGCCGCCTTGGGCGTTGCCGCGGCCGAGTTCTCGCCGCGTGCCTTTCAGGCCCCGCCCGCCTCGCCGTTGGTCCAGCGCGCACCGGGAACCGGCGGCGACGGTTTGGCCATTGCTTCGCTTGTTTGCGGGCTGCTGCTGTTCGTTCCGATCATCCCTCAGTTGCTGGCGGTTATATTCGGCACGTCCGTGCTGCTTGGCCGGAGGCGACGGAGCGTGTCACCCAGCGGGCGCGGCTTTGCAGTTGCAGGGCTCGTGTGCGGACTTGCTTTCGCAGTCCTCTGGACGGTCGTTATCGTTTGGCTTGTCGCTTCGCTTCGGTGGTCGGTAGCCACCGTCAGCGGGGGCGCTTCTGCCAGAGTGTTCGAGGCCGAGACCTACGTCGCGCCTCCCGACGAAGCCGAAGAGAAACTGAACATCGTCAGTCAGGCGATTGCGCTGTACCGCAAGAACTTCCAAAGGCTTCCGGAAAACCTCACGGATCTCGTGCCGGACTATTTGTCGTCCGCTGACTTGACGCTGACGGGGAGCGACTCAGATCAGCGCAGCGAGTTCTTGCGCCTGGTCGGAGGTGTTGACCCCGCGCGTGAGCCAGCCACTACGATCCTGATCTATACGGACCCGTTCGACCGGGACAGCGAGAACCGGCCCATCGACCCGCCCCGGCAGCTCATCCTGCAGTTGGACGGTAAGATTCGGTTGCTGGAGGTCGGCGAGGTCCGACGGCGGCTGGCGCTTGAGCGGAAGCGGCGCGGCCAGTAGGGCCAGTGCTCCCGAGCGAAGCGGGGTTGCACTCGGGCCCCGGGTAGCAAGCATGAACCTACCGCGGCAGGCAGATCGTGCGGCGCTGTTGCGGACGGTTGGGAGCCTGGTAGCGGGGCGGGCCGGAGCACCTTGGATCTGAGGGTTATGTCCGACCAGAGGGCCGGCACGTTCGAGTTTCTCTGCCCACGCTGCGGGCGCCAGGTTTCTGCAGATGTTCAGGAGATCGGGACGCAGGTTCAATGCCCGCGGTGCGCGCAGGACTTTGTCGTACCTGCCAGATGGGACACGTTCGAGTTCGACTGTCCGCAGTGTCGCAAGGCTGTATCTGCCACGCAAGACCAAGTGGCCGGCATGGGCGAGTGTCCTCATTGTCGCCGTATCGTGACGATTCCTGCGCCCTTCTCGCCGGAGTCTTCCGTGGTCGTCGGCCAGCAGGGGGTCCGAACGTTCAACTTCCTCTGCAAGCGATGCGGCTCGGTGTTGGAGGGGCGCTCCGATCAGGCCGGGCGGCCGGGAAAGTGTCCCACGTGTGCTGCAGTTTTCACGATCCCGCGGGTTGACGTCCGAACCGGGCTAGCGACCGGTCCGGGCGATCCGGGCGAAGACGGCCAGGACCCGACCCCGATGCACGCCTATGCCGCTGCGGGGGCACGAGCGCCGCAGATCGTTGAGGCGGAGTCCGGGGGCCTGATGATTCTTTGCCCGCGATGCGACGGGGCCTCCCCGGTGGACTCGCACAACTGTCCCGCCTGCGGCTTGCCGTTCACCATGGAAGGAGCCACACACCGCGCCGCCTCGCCTGGCAGCGACGGGTTCGCCGTCGCTTCGATGGTACTGGGCATAATCGGGGTCCTTGGCGGACTTTGCATCGTGGGAGCGGTAGCAGCGATCCTGGCGATCATCTTTGGCGCGGTTGGGCTGCGCAACATCCGTGACAGCGGCGGCTCGAAAAGCGGTCGGGGAATGGCGATCGCCGGAATCGTCTGCGGCGTCGTCGGCCTGCTGGTCTCAGCGTTCGCCTTGGCCAAGCACCTGTAAGCGGTGCGCCGGCCGCCTGCCGCGGGCAAGTTCTACGGCTTATTGCAGCTAAGTGGTTTACTGGCCTGCGAGGTTGACCGATGATATGATTATCTGCGGCGCGCACCGGCCTATTAAGGCCGTCCGGTGGTTATACCGACCTTATCAAAGGTAGGAACGCGCGATGCTCACTTTGACCTTCCTCGGCGTCGGCTCGGCTTTCGCGAAACGCAATTTCCATTCGAACGTGCTGATCGAGGGCTGGTCCCGCGGCCCGGACTACCAGGAGGCGCCGGATGACACCTTGCTGGTCGATTTCGGTGCAACCGGACCACTGGCCGTGCATCAGCTCAAGTCGCAGGACGGATTCGGCTATCTCGACGCCGGCGGGAAGATCAACTATCCGGCCATACGACGAATCTTCATTACGCATCAGCACGCCGACCACATAGGCGGCCTCGAAGAGCTTGCCCTGGCCAACACCTTTGTCTTCGTGGAGAAGGAATCCGGCCGGCCGTTCAAGCCGCAGATCATCAGTACCATCAACATCCTCGTGAACTTGTGGGACAATTCCCTGAAGGGCGGGCTGCATACGATGCAGGGGCGGTATGCACTGTTGCAGGACTACTTCTTCATACTTTCCCTCATACCTGGCTCGGGCGACCGAGGGCGATTCACTCTCATGAGGCGATATTATTTCGAGATATTCCCCACCGACCACGTGCAGATCGAGCGCAAGTACGATTGGCCGTCGTACGGGCTTTACATTCGTGACAGCCGCACCGACCAGGCCGTCTTCTACTCCGGCGATACGCGGTTTGACTATCCGGCCTATGCCCGCATGATGGAGTCGGCCAAGATTTGCTTCCACGACGTGCAGCTCTGCGCGCAACCCAGCCCGGTTCACGCGCTGATTGAGGAGCTGCGTACCATGCCGACTGAGATCAAGAGAAGAACGTGGCTATACCACTACGGGGATGAGTGGGACTCGGGCCCGTTCGACCACCTGCACGACGAATTCGCCGGCTTCGCACCGCCGCAGAGGCGAATGATTCTGTTCGAATGATCCACAGGTGCCATTGCGCACGCGGCCAACATCATCCGCAACAAGCGCGCCAGCCTGGCTCGGGGCATCAACCCGCAGCAGGTCAAAGCCAAACTGGATGCCGGCGAAGATATCATCCTTCTCGACGTTCGCACGCCCCGCGACAAAGAGATCATCACGTACTGCAAGGTGAGCCTGCGCGGCTACGAGGCGCAGCGGATCCTGGAGGGCGCGGGCTTTGAGAACGCCAAGTTTATGGACGGCGGCCTGGCCGCCTGGCCTTACGAGCTCACTATGGAGAAATGATCGGCGAGCCGGTGGGTCAAGCCCGGTTATGACCTTCGGTGGGCAAGCCGCGGCAGGAGGGGTTTCACCTGGTGGAACCTGTGCCCAGCACGTCCTCGATCGCGAGCACGAGTGATTCGGCATCAGGTTCCTTGTGCGTGGCCATCAGGCTGATCCGCAGGCGGGCGGTGCCTTGCGGGACTGTTGGCGGGCGGATCGCGGGGATGAGAAAGCCGCGCCGGAGCAGCTCGTCGCTGAGGCGAACAGTGTCTGAAGCGTTGCCGACGATCAGTGGCACGATCTGACTGCATGAGACGCCGATGTTGTAGCCGCGGGCTTCGGACAATTCGGATCGTAGCTTCGCAGCGAGCGCCAGGAGTCTGCCACGGCGCTGCGGCTCAGTTTCGACGATC
>JABAOF010000810.1_pt2 | contig 10339 bp, 11 predicted proteins | sample 7062171 | NCBI WGS metagenome assembly JABAOF01 (sample SAMN14538628, study PRJNA623070) | marine sediment metagenome | biome: marine biome [ENVO:00000428]; feature: marine pelagic biome [ENVO:01000023]; material: deep marine sediment [ENVO:00002113] | place: India: Gulf of Khambhat ... | reverse complement strand
CGTGACACATAGGCCTGCAGGACGCGCCTGGGGTTGGCGTGCATGCGGGTCGCCAGTTTAACAACCGGAAACCACTTCTCGTAGTGGTGAAGGTCCTCGGGCCGTATCCAGGTGTTTTGCAGAAAACGCACCCAGTTCTTCCGTTCACGATAATACGACCAGCAGAGCGCGGGAGAGTCGGCCGGGACATTCGTCATTTCGGCCACCTCGGCTTCGTGAGAGACAAGGTTGTCGTGAAAGGTCTGTACCGCGCAGTCGCGCAGACAGCCGCTGTTAGCGAGCAGTATGAGTCGCTTGTTGTTCGCTTTTGCCCAAACATTCAATCCTTCCAGGCGCACTAAATCCCGATTACATTCTCGCTGCAAATGATAAGAGTCGAACAGGTGGGCCACGTACTCCATGGATTGCACGGTGCCAAGGCGCATATTCACACTCGCGCGTACCTCTACATCAGGGAATTGCTGCTTCACTGTCTCCGCAATAAGTGGTGACATCGTGGTAACGATATCGAGTCCAACGATATCACGGAGGTGCGCGATTAGCGATGAAATGCGCTCGACCAAAGCGGTTGAATAGGCTTCTTTGCCATAACAGGAGGCATTGAGCAGCAAGTCCAACTTTACGCCGAGGCGGTGTATCTCAATTAGGTCACGCTCCAGTTGCGCCTGGGCCGCGCTCCGCTCAGATGGGTCACCGCTTACAATGGGAGAGCGGCCGCTTGGAATGCCGGGCCAGGGGAAGTAGACCTCCGCAATGTGTTCTCGAAACTCGCCAACAAGATCAGCAAAGGACGGCTCATCCTCATCCGGCAGTTGATACCCAATAGCAAACTTCACTGTAGATCTCCAAGCGTCACTTTGAAACTGAAGTTGAAGTGCTGAGGGGGAAGCCTCCGGTTTCCCCCTCAGACTCCCCTCCCGGTTTTCTCGGTACTGACGTATACGCTACTATGATCAGCCATTGCTTACTGGCGTTCATATTTGTTTCCTGAGCGTCACCCCTTCGCTTCCTACTTACGCTGCGGAGTTCTAGTCCAGGCAAGGATTTCCTTCAGCAACTGTGAAACGCGGGCGAGGGGGGCCTACTTCGCCGCAGTAGCCCTCGGCTACGAAGGCTGAATCTGGGGGACGAACCGCAGGCTCGTCCCCCAGGAATTTCCCTTCAATGGTGGGTCAGCCTCCAAGGTTTGCGGCGGCGGAAGGGTTGGTGGAAAGCATTTTTCAATTTGCCTTGTTGCTCCAGGTGAACCATACAGGCACGGATACAGCCGGAGGCGCCTTCGATGGCGCGGCCGTAGTCATAGGTGGGAGGGATTTTGTATTTCTGCGCGGTCCAGACGTGCTGGTTGAAACCGGCTTCATCCTCAGGTGTCATCATAAAGGGATTCGTTTCCCGGCGGCCGCCGCAAAAGGCTTTGCTGCACTTGTCGTAGTCGATCTTCCCCCATTCGAGTTCCCGGCCCGCCACTGTTACCTTAATCGTTTCCGTGCTGCTAATCGCCTCGCCGGAGCAGTCCTTGACACAGGACATACAGCGGTCGCAGAGATTCCCCTCGAACAAAGGATCCGGCTCCAGCGGTGCATCGGTGAGCACAGCGGCGAAACGCTGGCGAGGCCCGAACTGTGGAGTAAGCAAAATTTTGCCATAGCCGATCTCGCCCAATCCGGCACAGAAAGCGGCAATGCGCAGATGCACAAAAACATCCGGCGCGGGCTTGTCTGGTGAGACCGGACGGCTAAATGGGTCTGTGCGCGGGAGGCCTACCATATCGGGCTTATCTCCCGAAACATCGGTGGCGGTCCAGGGCCAATCATTGGGCATGGGCACAGTTTCGTAGCCCTGGTCTTCAATCCAGCGGCACAAATCCCACAGCACCATCGGCTGGCGCACATGGTTGATACCGGCATATCCCATACCGGAGTAGGCGATAAAGAAAGTGCCTTCCTCGATACCCCGCAGCGCACCCCGCAAAATGCGAAAACCGAGGACAACCATCGCCTTCGCATCCGGGAAGATATAGCGGGGATCCATCTGCTTCGGGGCCCCCTCAAAACGGTCCATGGAGGCCACACCAACAACATCAGCGCCGCAGCGCCGGGCATATTCCTTCACTTCGTTCGTAGTGAGCATCAGTACTTGTACCTATAGACTAATGGGAAGACGTTCCGGCGGGGGCTTTGGTTCCATGATATCGCCGTCCATCTTGTAACGCTTGAGCACAAAATGAGTGGCGGTGCTTTGTACGCCTTCCAGAGGAGCCAGTTTCTCAGCCACGAAGTAGGCCACCTCGCGCATGGTCTTGCCCTTTACAACAACATGCAGGTCATATGCACCGGACATAAGATAGAGTGAATGTACTTCGGGAAATCCTTGAATCCGCTCCGCCACCGCATCAAAACCGACCCCGCGCTGGGGAGTCACTCGGACCTCGATGAAGGCGAATACCTCATCAAGTCCAACCTTATCCCAATTGATAACGCCCTTGTATTTGACAATGAGGCCCTTTTCTTCGGCTTCGGCTATGGCGGCCTTAACTTCGGACTCTTTCTTTCCCGTCCGCTCTGCAATCTGAGCCGCGGTCAAACGTCCATTATCAGCCAGCATCCGCAAAATCTGTTCCATCGTTTTCTCCTCTCAAGACGATTGTCTTGCACTCCTGAGGCAGCGCATTATCTTACTTGTGTATAGGAAGGCCGAGAATGTCCTCGGCCGCCTCTTGCACAGGCTCGGCGAGGGTGGGGTGGGCGTGGATAGTCTCCGCCACTTGTTTCGCGGAAAGGCCCATCTGCACCGCCAGAGCAGTCTCGGCTATCAAGTCAGTGACATGCGGCCCGACCATCTGGGCACCGAGCAGCTTGCCCGTTTCAGCTTCAGAGACCAATTTCACAAATCCATTTCGTTCTCCAATCGCCAAGGCCTTGCCCAAGGCGCGGAAGGGGAATCTGCCCACCTTCACCTGGATACCCCTCTCCGCGGCCTGAGCCTCATTGATTCCCACACTCGCTGTCTCCGGATGAGTATAGACACACGTAGGAACCGCGCCGTAGTCCATCTCGACTTCACGGCCCGTTGCATTCTCCGCGGCCACACGTCCCTCCGCGGAGGCTTTATGGGCCAACTGCAGCCCGCCGACTATATCCCCGATGGCATAAATGCCGGGGACAGAGGTCTCCATCCGAGCATTCACCTTTATATTGCGGCGATCCATTTCGATGCCGACCGACTCCAAGCCCAAGCCTTCGGAGTAGGGAATGCGGCCTGTCGCCATCAACACCAGGTCTCCTTCAGCGGTAGCGGATTTGTCTTTGTACGTGTAATTGACTTGTTTGCGGCCATTGGCGGAAGAAATCTCATTCACCCGGGCAGATGTATATATGTCCACTGCACTGCGCCGGAAAGCACGTGCCAGTTCTGTGGTAACCTCCTCATCCTCGGTGGGGAGAATTCTAGGCAGCATCTCGATGACTGTGACTTTGGAGCCGAGGGCGGAGAAGAGATAACTGAATTCAAGACCGATGGCTCCGGCGCCAATCACCACCAGGGATTGGGGAATCTCCTGGAGCCACAATATCTCATTACTGGTGATTACCCCTTCGCCATCTCCACCGGGAATCGGCGGGCGTGCCGGTATGGAACCGGTGGCTATGATGATCTTGCGGGCGGAGATCGTCTCTTCGTCATCCTGAGTCTGGGCAGCCACCTTGTCCGCGGAGAGCAGGCTGCCCTTCCCCTTGATAAGCCTCACTCCCCGCGCCTTGAACAGCAATTCTATTCCCCGGCGCAATTGAGAGACGACGGTGTCCATCCTTTTCACCATCGCTGGCAAATCGGCTTTCGGAGGTTCGACGATAATGCCGAATTCGGCTGCCTTCTTCGCCTGTTGGAACAACTCAGCCGAGTGAAGCAGAGCCTTGGAGGGGATACAGCCGCGGTTCAGACAAGTGCCGCCAACTTCAGCGGCTTCGATGACGACTACACTTGCTCCTAAAGATGCGGCGCGCAAGGCCGCCACATAGCCGCCGGGCCCGCCGCCTATCACAACAAGATCCACCATTCCTTCAGAAACAGCCATTCGAGATTACACTCCTCTGCGGATATCTGCACTAGCGAGCGCGATATGACTTGTATATTCCTACGCCTGCTGTGGCGACCACTATGGCCACCATCGCAGGAAACGCCCAAATACTGATNNCCAGACAGTCTCTGCCCGCATGGAGGATATTAGCATACGTCCAATTCGATATTGCCGCTCCGCGTTCTCCTCGGTCAAGGGAACCGGATAATTGTATATGTGCGGATATCTGCAGAGTATTGTCATCCCGACATACATTACAGAGGCAAGGATAGGAAGAAGCAGAGCTTGGCTCTTACCGGCCCAGCGATTTGGCTCACCCGCGAGTCCAAAATGGGCCGGGACGCGATCCGGCAAGGCCTGCCAGTATATAGCGGTGATTGCCAGCACAAGCAGGACTCCTGCAATCGCGGCGATCTCAATAAGCATCTCGAAATTTGACAGCGGCAGACTGAGAACAGGACGTTTCTGCTGAACGGTCATTTGTTTTTTCTGTTATCTCCGGGTATCACTCGATCCTATTTCCCCATCTCCTCCAGCCGTTTCAGGTTTCGCCGGGCGATGGTATCTGTGGGATTATCCTTCAAGATATCCTCCAATACTTTCCGTTCCTCATCATAACGATGGAGTGTATGAAGAATACGGGCGAGGAGTCGGTTGACTTGAGCGGGACAGGGATGCTGAACGGCCAGGTAGAGTTGTTCCACCGCTTTCTCATACAGACGCCGGGACTCCTCGCCGCTTTTGTTGTACAGAGAGGGCCGCGCCGTCAAATAGTACATTTGCCCCAATTCGAAGTAGAGCCGGTAGGTCTTGGGGTTTTTGGCAATCCCTTGCTTATAGAGGGCCTCCGCTTCGTCGAATCTTCTCATACTCCATAACAGCCAGGCGGCTCCGTCATAGGCTTCCACGTGGCGAGGCTTGAGTTCTATTTGCAGTTTCAGCAGGCGGATGCAGTTCTCATAATCTCCTACGTGCCAGTAAGCGTCAATTTGCACTGCTGTGAGATGCATGAAGAAGTTGACTGCATCCCTGACTTGCCTGCGCGCTTGCTGCGGCGTAATTTGAGAGTTGCAGCCCGCGGGCCATGTCATCGTGAGCAATGCGGTCAATATGATGAGCAGTAGTCCCGTCGCCTTCATTGATTACTTCACCGTCCGGTGTTCCGGCTATTCTAGTCTATTTCTTGTCGCCCACACAAGCCAATGGTATTCTGTACCTCAGGGAGCGGATGATTTGGGTCGCCGCGAAGACCTTTACAAGGTCAACCAGTATGAAAGGCGCCACTCCAAACTGAAGCGCGCGAGCAATGTTTCCGCTGACGGGCGGGTGAAGCAACAGCCAAGCCGCGCCAAGAAGATAGATGATGATCAGTCCTGCAAGGTTGGCGCAGAAGATGCGGGCCCAGCCCTTGCTTTGCCCAATGATTCGTCCTACTGCCCAGGCCGCTGCAACGAAGCCGATGAGATAGCCTCCCGTTGGTCCCGCGAAGGCCAGAGGGCCTCCCGTGCCTCCGGCAAAAACAGGCAGCCCCGCAGTGCCCAAGGCAAGGTACTCCACCTGGCTGACGACTCCCAGTTTCGGGCCCAAAAGCCCGCCCGCGAGCAGCACCATGAACACCTGACCGGTGATAGGCACCGGGCTAAAGGGCAGCCTGATACTCGCCTGAGCAGACAAGGCGGTAAGCGCGCCGAAAAGCGTCGCCAGGAGCAGACCCCTTACTTCGGGTCGCGCCTGACAGAAGAGATCGAGCGGTGATTGAGTCTTTTCTCTAAATGCAGAAGTCGCACCCTTCAAGTTTTCCTCCTGATGAACTATGATAGCGGTTGTTAGATTTGCAGAACCTTTCGTCTATTGTTCTGTGTCTGGTGTAGGATTACCTCCCAGCAGGGATGAGGAATTCATTGGATGTTGGAGAGTACGGGTGATGTCTGAGGGCTCGACTCTGGATTCCACGCCACGTATTGCCCGCTTGTCTTCTCATCGGTATTACCCCCTTCTCCTGAGCGGCCTCAGTGGAATGCTGTTGGTCCTTTCCTTCCCCCGGTTCAGCATCTTTCCACTCGCCTGGGTGGCGCTCGTGCCATGGTTGGTAGTACTGCCAAGGCTGTCTTTCAAGAGAGCCCTCTTATCAAGCGTGACCTTTGGATTCGTTTTCTTCGCCGGGCTGCTCTATTGGATAGCCCTATTTGGCTATCTGCCCTGGGTATTGCTGGCGCTGGTGCAAGGGCTATTTGTTACCGCTGCAGGAATCTGTATATGGCTGTATCGCCGTCTTTCGACCACAGGGAGAATGATCTCATCCGCCGCGACGTGGACGGTGTTCGAGTGGCTGCGCGGGTTCGGACCCTATGGCTTCACCTGGGGCTGGCTGGGCTATTCACAGTCTCCCTGGATTGATCTGATTCAGATAGTCTGCATCACCGGAGTGCCCGGCCTTTCTTTTCTCATCCTGCTCCATAATGCCGCCGTTGCGGGGTTCTTCGTTCCATCCTCCGGCGGGATGAGAAGGCGCCTTACTCCTCTAATCTCGGTGTGGGTGATTATCCTGGCGCTCACTCTCTTCGGCCGTTTCGGGCCCATCAATCCCAAGTGGTCGAAGACTGCGCTGAAAGTCGCCATTCTCCAGCCATCACCGCGGGAACCCAGAGAAGAAGATGTCGGCCGCTTCTGGACAGAAGAGGAGGTGGCCCTTCAGCAGGAAAATCTCGAGGGACTTACACGTGAGGCGGCCGCGCTTCATCCCGAGCTCATCATATGGCCGGAGAGCGCGCTTCCCGCGGTGCTGAACACGAGCGAGCCGCTGAAAACATGGGCCGCCGAAATAGCCCGCAAAGGTGAGGCCGGGCTTTTGTTGGGCGCCGCCCATGAAGATGAGGCGGAGAATACCCACAACTCCGCTTATCTATTATCCCCGGAGGGAGAATTCCTGGACCGCTACGACAAAGTTCAACTCGTCCCCTTCGGTGAGTTCGTCCCCGGCCGAAATTGGCTGCCGGGATTGCAATACTATCCTATTAGAGGCTATGATCTGACGCCGGGAGAGGGCTTTCACAAACTGCGATTATACCCATGGCTTGACTTGGGAGTCTCCATCTGTTTCGAATCCATCTTCCCGCATATCTTCCGGCACAGCCTGCCCGATCTTTGGGTGATCATCACCAATGACGGCTGGTTCAAGCGCACCGCGGCTCCGGCTCAGCATCGCCAGGCCGCCGTTTTTCGGGCGGTTGAAACACGCAGATGGGTGTTGAGGGCGGCCTCAACCGGTATCTCCTGTGTGATTTCTCCCCGCGGTGAGATCACCAAGGAGCTAGAACTCTATCAGCGAGGCGTACTGGAAGAAGAAGTGAAGGTCCAAGAGGATGTGACCTTGTACCATCGCTTTGGTGATTGGTTTGTAGTCTTGGCCGCGGCACTGACTCTGGGGTGTCTTGCTCAAACCCTTCGAAAGGCTCAATCTTCACGCAAGACCGAATCTGTTTGACCCGCGAGCGCCAGCAAGAGGAGCCGTTCAATCAGGTCAACATCCCAGAAGTACCCCGCTTGGGCCACCTGATACTCCACGACCAGCCGATCTTCAGCGGTTCTGAGCCGGCCGCGAAAATGCGGGTCCTGGGTTCGCACCTGTCTTATTATCACGGGGCGCCCGATCACATCCTGGAGTTGACGCCTCTTTTTCTCCAGACGCGCGGGCAATGGCTCGATAGGGCGCGTTTGAACATTTTTGCTACGCATCGCGGCCTGCCGTCTCAGTTGGACATGATATACTTGCACAAAGGCCGCGCAATTTCCTGGCGGCCATGACATTCGATGGAGGCGATGATGTCTGAATTGCGCCAGGATGTCACCACCAGAGAGTGGGTAATCATCTCCACTGAGCGTGCCCGCCGTCCTCACGAATTCTCACCTGCACGTACCTCTGAGGAAAGCGGTCTTCTGCCGGAATACAGCGCCGAATGTCCTTTCTGCCCCGGACATGAACACCTGACACCGGATGAGACCTTCGCCATACGTGAAGAGACCCAGAGTAAGCCTTCTTCCTGGCAGGTGAGGGTGGTTCCGAACAAATTCGCCGCTTTGACACCCGCAAATGAATTGAGCCGATCAATAGATGGAACACTTCGCGGTATAGTCGGTTTCGGCTATCACGAGGTATTGATAGAGACTCCACTGCATAATCGGCCGCCGGCATTGATGGAAATCGGGGAATTGGAAAAGGTCTTGCTGGGTTATCGCGCGCGTTATGAGGCCTTGCGCGCTGACCCGAAAATCCAGTTAATAGTCATCTTCAAGAACCACGGCCGCGCGGCGGGCACCTCCCTTGAGCATCCCCATTCGCAAATCGTAGGCGTTCCCATTATCCCCGGAGGAGTCAGGTCGAGGGTCCAAGAAGCCCAACGCTACTATGATGACAATGGCAGATGCGTCTGCTGCACGGCATTGGGAGATGAACTCAGGCTGGGAACCAGAATTGTGCTGGAAACAGAGCACTTCGTCGCCTACCACCCCTATGCCTCCAAGGTGCCTTTCGAAACCTGGATAGTCCCGCGAAGTCATGCCACTACCTTCGGTTCTCTCAAGGAGGCGGACTGGCTGGCGGTTGCGCCTCCCCTGAGAGAGATACTCGCAAAACTGTATCATGGGCTGAACGACCCGGATTTTAATCTCATCCTCCATATCGCGCCTATCGAATACGAGGACGCCTCCTACTACCACTGGAACATCCAGATCTTCCCCCGTCTCACGCTCCAGGCGGGATTTGAACTGGGCTCAGGAATCTACATCAACTCCGCGCTTCCCGAGCAGACCGCGCAATTCATGCGAGAAGTAGAAGTCTAGCGGTCTAGATTCGAAGTTCTATCACTATTTGCGTAATGCTCAATCGGTTGTACACTAGTATGGTATGCAAGCGAGCGAATTATTTTGAAGCAGGCATCGTTGATGAAAGCAGTCTAAGGAAAGGATGAGACTGATGGCGCGCCGTCTGGGGATATGGTTTGTGGTTTTGTTTCCGTGGCTGTTGGGTGCGCTCATGATTTGGTATGCCTGGCCGCGGACTCCATCTATTGTTGCACAGCGGCCGGGTCTGGTAATCATTGCCCCCAATCCAGACCTACTGGATAAGGCCGCATTTGGATTCGTGATCTACTGGTGTGGCGCCGTCCTTTTCCTGCTTTCAAATCTACTTCGAAAAAGGCGATTGTGGGCCAACCTCTATGCTGTATTAGTCGTGATTGGTCTGCCTATGATGATGGCCGTTGGCCACGGAATGTACTACATGAGTGGCCCGTGGCGTGATCTTGCCAGCCTTCGAGCGAAGAACGGGACAGTTTATCACCTTCAGTACCAAGGGGTTCTGCAAGGCAGGATCTATGCTCTCAGTGAGAAACTGGAAAGAGACCAATTCTTCTTGAATACCCGAGTGGTGGGATTGACTAATGGAGACAGCCCGCGTTATTGGGCATCTGTTGTTCTACCGAAAGGAATGCCCCCTGTAAAGGACAGTACTGAAAGAGACACGTTCTGGTCAACCCGCTGGATTACTGGCTTTACCTCGCACCCGTCACGTCAGATGCTCGTTAGTAGTCCGGACGGAAATATACTTGTTTCTGTATATCCCGATGCAGAGGAGTTTACTACAGCGCATGCCACAGTGAAAGTCAACAAGGCGAACTTGGCGTATGATCTTCGCACAGGGGAATACTATGGAGCCCCAGCCTGCAAAGGCTCTAAGGATATCGAAGGAATCTCGCCGTTCATCCTCATAGGTGAAGATGATGAGCCTGATCCGGGCGATGTTGAAGAGATTTGTTCATTCGTGGAGAAGCAGGATCTTCTTCCTTCCAGCAGCAATTACCACTCAGGCGTCCCGTATATCGAGGTGCTTCAGAAGGAAACCCTACATCCGAATCCTCATGTTCGTCTGGCAACTGCCCAAATTCTGGGACACTACTGGCAAGAGTCGGAAAAAGCGGCGGAGATGCTCGGAAGAATCGCTGCACATGACGCTGACCGGAAGGTGAGGGAAGCGGCGCATTCGGCCCTTGACCTGCTGAATAGTCTGGTTGAGAAGCACAGAGACGACCTGGCAAAGATAGAGAAACGCAAGATAGAACGGGATTAGACAGCAGCAGGGCCTACTCGAAGTCTCAAGCGTACTGCAACTGGCAGCGTCTAATTCGGGACGCCTAGTGCCAGATGACGTGGTTGCGGGGAGGGTAAGTGTCGCGCGAGATTATTTCCCTGTCGGCGCTGTTGTCGAGG
>JABAOF010000878.1_pt1 | contig 10341 bp, 10 predicted proteins | sample 7062171 | NCBI WGS metagenome assembly JABAOF01 (sample SAMN14538628, study PRJNA623070) | marine sediment metagenome | biome: marine biome [ENVO:00000428]; feature: marine pelagic biome [ENVO:01000023]; material: deep marine sediment [ENVO:00002113] | place: India: Gulf of Khambhat ... | reverse complement strand
ATATCTGCTGCATATAATCCATAAGGATAATTAAAAGCAATTAAACTTCTTATTATAAAAACTGAAGAAAATAATGCTGCTATAATGATTGATACTATTCCAAATTTTAAATATTTTTTATCTTTTTTAATAAAATAAAAAATTATAATGAAAAGAAACATTGAAAATATTAGAAACAATCCACTTGCCTTGGTATAGAAAGATAAAGAAAGTATAATGCCAGATAAAATTGCTTTTTTATAATTGTCCATATTCAAAAAAGTATAAACTATCAATACAGAAAAAAATGCTATGGGGATTTCAACATAAGATATAAGAGAAAAGTGGGAAAAGTAAGGCAATGATAGTAATATCGACGCAGAGAATATACCAAACCAGTTATTTATTTTTAATCCGATTAAATAAACTACTAACAAAGTTAATAACCCGAAAATTACAATTATTGCTTTAGCTAAACCTAGTGATGAACCAAATAAAATAAATGGTAAAGAATATACAGCTGGCACAAACATTGGAAAAGCTTGTGGTCTTTTTATTGGTCCTGGATTAAAAAGTGGTAATTTTCCTTGTGATACTTCCTTCCCTAATCTAAAATATGCTTCCTCGTCTTCACCTAACATTTCAGTATTGAATGCTAAGTATAGAAAATATATACCTAAAAGTAGCAGAAATATAAAAAATATAATTTGTATATGCTTTTCGAAGTTCATAATTTACTTTATTTAGACATTTTTAATTTTATATATGTTTATTATTCGAGACCATTCTTATAATTTTTAACTTTTCTGATTCTCATGGTCAGAAACGTGCAGTATCTGGTTAGTATTTTAGACATAATTTTTTGTAGAGCAAATGGTAAAAAATAAATTCCGAAACCAGATAGCTTTTCAACTTCAAAACCATATATATGTGCAAGATCTTTTAGAGCGGGCACATTAAAAGCTTTAATATGTCCTTGCTCTCCTTGTTTCCAAGCATTGGGTTTAACTACTCTCTCGCCCCTAAGAAGGTTCCCAACATGTCTATCTATTAAATGAAGGGTTGTTGTTTGTTGGCCAGTTAGAATTAAAAAAATGCTATGAAATGAAGACAAATTAGGAACTGAAATTACTGCATACCCACCCATCTTCAGCACTCTATTGGTTTCTTTTAAAAAATTATGAGTATTCCAGAGATGCTCAAGTACTTGATTAGCGCAAACTACATCAAAAAATCCTTTTGGGTAAGGGAATTTATCATTTAAATTAGATATTTTAACTTTTATTCCTTTTTTACGAGCAGCACTAGCAGCTTTTCTAACTGTTTCAATTCCAAAACATCTATTAGACATAAGAACTTTTGATATTTCTTTCGTAAATTCTCCATCTGAACATCCAAGGTCCAGAATTTTTGGATTATCATTTTCCTGAATTAAAAAACTTAGAAATATTTTTTGATTTTCTCTATAAAGTTTATAGAGCATATCAAAAAATTTATCTGACTTAAGCTTCTTTTTCATTTTGGTCACTCGTATTTTATACAAGCTCTTTTGATAAGTAATTATATGTATGTAAATAAAACACTATAAACCTTTTGATTATACTAGATCTATCTTATTAATATCAAAACCATGCCGAAAATTATCATAATAAATCCTACTATCTTGGATAAAGAGGCGGTTTCATTAAAGAATATCAAGCCTATTAGAAGGCTCCCTATAACTGTTGAAGAAAATAAAAATATCTGAGCTGTGCCTAAAGGCACATTCCCCAAAACTGCACTATAAGTAAGTTTAAGCACCAAAGCTGTAAGTAACCAAAAAATTATCCATGGATTAAATAAAAATTGTTTAATAAACTCAAGGTTTAAGAAATTAGTCAAAGTAACTTTTAATTCTGTGCTACCTTTTTTACCTAAAGCATCGCTAACAGCAAATGCTAAACCTACTATTATTGCTATGAAGATATATATGTTAGACCTAATAAGAGCACTTATAGCTTCTGCCATTGTATTTTTATTATATCACACCTAATAAATACTTTTCTATGATATTAATTATTAAAAAGAGCAGAACACTATATTGTATGAAAGTGTAATCATGAGATATTCAATAGTTATTCCCGCATTTAATGAAGAAAAAAGAATTAAAAGTACGTTAGAAAATTATGGTAAAGAATTCAGAAAAAATACAGAAATAATTATAGTAAATAATGGTAGCACTGATAATACTGAAAAAATTGTTAGAAGTATGAGAAAGAAATTTCCACAAATAAAATTATTAAACTTTCCAATCGCTCTTGGTAAGGGTGGTGCAGTAAAAGAAGGTTTCAAAATAGCAAAAGGTTCTATAATTGGTTTTGTAGATTCAGATGATTCTATAAAAATCAAAGGTATTAAAAAATTGATAGAATATGTTAGAAAAAATAAATGTGATTGTGCAATTGCATCAAAATGGAAAAATAAAAAATTTAAAGAAGTTGATGAACCTTTTTTTAGGAAAATAGCTTCCAGGGTATGGAACATAATAATAAGAATACTGTTTGGCTTGAAAATATATGATACCCAAGCTGGCGGTAAATTCATGAAATCCAGTGTATTAAAAGAGATTTTTAAAAAAATGAATTGTAGTGGATATGAATTCGATGTAGAACTTCTCTGGTTAATAAAAAGAGCTGGTTTCTCAATTAAAGAAGTTTACATATCTTTTGTTCATCGTGAGGAAAGTAAGTTTAAAATGAAAAATAGCATTACTATGCTAATCGATATAATGAAAATCAGATTTGGGGTAGAAAAATGCAGCTAACTAAAGTTTTATATTCGACTTTCTCAAAAGGGGTTTGAATTCAGCAGCATAAGGTGTCTTCAAAATTTTCTTAATATGTTTTTTGCCAAATCTTTTGTACCACCATGTTGTATTATAAAAAGTTGCAATATCACAAAGGCATCTAAAAATAGGCGTATCAAACAAAATTGGTTTTACAACAGGGACTCTTCTTAGTTTCATTTCCCAAAAGAATATAGGTTGTTTATGCGGTTTAGGTGCCTCAAATTCATTTATAAAAAATTTATCACCAACAGTTTTTATACTCTTTCTACTTCCGATTCTCATCTTTTCAGCCAATTCTATATGTTTTATTTTATCAGCATCAAAACCCATGAATCTTGCAACAATGTAATCTAATGCTACTCTGTCGGAACCAGCAAAAATAACATTACAAAGTTTAGGAGTGCCTGTTCTGGGAGCATTTCCCTCCATACATATTGTTCCATCTACTACATTGAAAGTTGTTTTTCTAAAATAATTATTAACATCTGGAATAGCTTGATCAGCAACCAGATGATATTGATGTCTAAACCTAGGTAATAACCCCCAATGATTCTTTAGACAACAAGTAATTGTAGTTAAACAATGCGTTTTTACAACAGGTAGGTTTAAAATAGTATCTACATCTAAAAGTATTTTGGGAACTTCTATTTTCTTTAGAACTTTTCCTCCAAAATTATTCACTTTTACTAACGGTTGTTCTGAAAGATTAATGAATTTTATATTATATTTATCAGCTAAATCATAAAATCCCCATAATTTAGCTGTTCTATCTAATTGTTTTGCTGCTGCAAGATTGGCGTCACCTATATATATCTCAGACTTTGGATACGATTTCTTTAATTTCTCTAGAACAGAATCTATAACCCATGGAGATGTACATTGACCGGGAACTAATTGATCAGAAATTCCATTAATCTTAACAAATATTTTTTTACCTTTTATAAATTTTTTCCAATTGCCCAATTCCATTGATTTATGAACTGTTCTTCTAACCTCTTTTTTGCTGATTCCTTTTAGTTTTAAAAAAACTACTTTAGACATTAAAACACTCTTTTTGATCTCAATTATTAATATTACAAATAAATAAATAAATAAGGTTTAAAATTTCTTAAAGATAAGATGCAACCAAAAACTGTTTTATTAACATTCGATTTAGAAGAATTCGATTTGCCATTAGAATATGGCATACATATCAATTACGCAGATATGTTTTCTATATCTGTTAATGGTTGTTTAAAAATATTGAATATTTTAAGGAATTACAAAATAAATTCTACTTTTTTTATAACAGGCTTTTTTGGAGAAAATCGTCCTAAATTAATCAAGAAGATTAATAAATTGGGTCATGAAATAGCTTTGCATGGATATAAACATGATCAAAAATATTCTGAAATGAAGAAGGAAGATATTTTAAATGATATTAAAAGAGGTAAAAAAATACTAGAAAAAATTTGTAGAAAAAAAGTTTATGGATTTAGATCTCCGAGGATGGAGATGGTCTCATTTGAGATTTTAAAAAAAACTGGACTAAAATATGATAGCTCACTACACCCAACCTATGTTCCTGGTAGATACAACAATTTTACTTCTCCACGTGATATAAAATCTTATAAAGGATTTTTCGAAGTTCCTATATCTGTAACACCTGTTGTCAGATTACCGTTCACATGGGTGTGGTTCAGAAATTTAGGACTAAATTACGCAAAAATATGCAGCAAACTATCGTTTTTAAATCAAAGTTTCATAAATATTTATTTCCATCCATGGGAGTTTGTAAATGTGAAAAAATTTAAGATTCCGATGTATATAAAAAATAAAACTGGAAACACTATGATTAAATTATTAAAATATTATATTGAATGGTGTTTAGAAAACGAATTTAGATTTAACACTATAATTAATTTTATTTCTTAATTGCGATATAAAATCTTTCAGAAGATAAAAATAAAGGTACTCTTATTAACGGTGTTATAACAGTTATGTTAACACCAAAAATCCATTCAAGTACACCAAATTCTTTTATTACTTTAAATTCCTTTTCAATAAAACTTCTATCAAGAATGTGTAGATGTCCTCCTCCCCTTTTATACTTCTGCAAACTTAACACAATATAACCATCATCTTTTAAAATTCGTTTAATTTCCGATAAGAATTTTTTAGGTTCTCTAAGATGATTAAACAAATCCAAGCATACAATAATATCAAACTTCTTACTCTTATAAGGCAAAGGCATTTTATTCAAATCCCATTGTATGGCATTTTTAAAACTGTTATTAACCAAGTCTATTATGTGATAGTTTATTGAATTGGGAATAAATCTTCTTAAAGGTCCAAAACAACCAGCAATATCCAAAAGACTTATTTTTTTTGAACTATGTTTTATTATATTGGGATTTTCTATAAATGTTGATATGAATTTGGCTCTTTTAATACCACAAGTATCATTCCACTTTTTTAAATCATTATAGTTAAACTTATATTTTTCTAAAAGATTGTTCATTTCAATCATGTAACCTTAATTTTTAATCAATAGACCCTATAAACTATAATTTCTTTATCTTGATAATTTAAAATTAAATTATCTTCTAAAAGATTCTTCAAATCATTTAATTCTTTTTCTTTTACATAATCTTTATGAATTATTATATATTTGAGTTTATACTCTATTAAGAAATCTTTAGGAACGCTAATAGTTTTTATATCAATAGTATCTAAATGGGCAAGTGAATAAAGAAATGAATTATTGTTTATAAAATCAAAATATCTTGCCTTTTCTGAGTATCTAGCAATATGGCCACATAAGAGTCTTTTATTATGGGTAATCTGATAAAATTGAAATTGCCTTATGATTGGATTATAAGAGGTAAGGATATTGTGGCATAATGGTATTTCAATAATCGCATAATCTTCAGTATCTTTACTAATAAAATTGTAAAACGGTGGAATATCTGGTGAATACATTGGTATTGGAATTGATAGGAACTCAAAAATAATTATTAAACAAATAATTAAAAACAAGATATTTTGCAAATTATATCTGCCTAAAAATTTTCTACGTTTAACTTTATTAAAAATGTTTACACAAACAAATCCAACTATTATCGATGAAAATAACATTAACATCACCACAAAACGGCTTGGACTTCTTATCATGTTAAAAAATGGTATAAAATTCAAGATTAAGAACGGCATAGGAATAACAACATTATGTTTTAATATCTCTAATGCATCTTCATTAATATTTGGTTGAATAGTTTGGGCAATTTTATCTAATTCTAATCCTTCAACTGGAATTAAAACCAAACCATTAAAATGCAATGCAGGACCAAGAGATAAAATAAAGTAAGTAAAAACAAATAACATCCAAAATTTGATTTTTTTATATTCTTTTATTTTTGAATAAAATAAGAAGAACAATGTTAAAAAGCCAATAAAAACAGTTGATGCTCCTATATCTCCATAAATTTTTCCATTATATAAATTCACATGATCGTAAAATGGTTTAACATATTCTCCAAAAACAGAATGTAGTGATGAAGGTACAAGAAAAGAAATTAAATCAGCCGAATGAGCAACCGAAGTATCAATTGGTCTGCTTGATTGAAATTCATCACTAATTAGCATTGGAAGAGCAAAAGGAAAGATGAATATCCCGGACAGAAGAAACATTAGAATAAAACATTTAATGAGTTTTTTATTAAAAACATAATTTCTTCTGTGGAATAAATTATAAATGAAAAATAAGATGACAAAAATAATAAGAAAAGTTAAATAATACCAATGGGACATAGCAACTAAAGTTAAAAAGATTGATGAAATTATGCTATTTTTTATTGTTCTTTCTTTAAATGTTTTTAAAAAATACAAAATAAAAAATGGTATCCATTGCATACTAAGAAGACTCAAAAGATTAAGATTAGTATAATGATAGGGAAAAAATGCTAAAAGCAATCCAGCAATAATACTTGCCTTTCTATTTTTCGTTAAATAAAAAACTAATAAATATTGTCCGAAACCAGTCAAAATAAATGAAAGTAAAAAAAGTAAATTATAAGTAATTGTTAAATTGGAGGCCATTTGAAATGGAATTGCTAATAACGTATTAAACATAGTATTGTCATGAAATGCCAAATTTACTCCATTTGGATAAAATATGTAATCACTAAAAAATGGGTTCGTTCCCTGAAATAGAGCTTGTTTGACTCGCCAAAAATTCCAAATAAAAGCAAGAGATTCTTGACCCACTCTTGGATATTCTTTATTCGGATAATAAGGAAGATGAGAATGAATGTTGAAAATTAAAGGATAAGTCATTATTAACGTTGAAATAATAAAAAACAATAAAACGTATAAATTGAATGAATTTTTTTTCAAGTATTTGATTATTTTACTCAATTTTATCATCTTATTTTCTTTTCCATCGTTTCCACACTTTTGTTGGGTGCTGATGTCTCTTTGGTATTGAAATTAACCATGAGAAACCATAAAGAATCAACCAGTATGACAATGCAACAATATCCTTGAATCTACACTTATAAAAATTTTTAAGAAATGTAGTTGAGATACCAATAGCATATTTACCAAAGTTCAAATCATATTTTTTATAACACAAAATCCAACCAACATTTCCTTTAATTTTCTGTTGTAAAAGAGGTTTTACTTTTGTGGGAGAACCGAAATTACAAAAATTAAAGACATTGTCTGCAAATTCAATTATATAACCTTTTTTTAAAACCTGATAAGCAAATTCAACATCATCGTGAACCATCGAAGTGTCTATATTATTTACAAGTCCTCTTCGAAAGCAACTTATATCAATTGGTATTTTCATTTTACCTTTGACAGGAAAGAATTGCCGTCTGTACTGAACTTGTAATACTGTTAAGAAGTTTTCTGCTCTAGTAATTATACTACGTTCACGTTCTGCAATTATTTCAGGCCAATATTCTAGTTCAACGTAAGGGTGACTGTTTTTTTTCCAATCTATTTCTCCTGTATAATAGATTCCTCCAACACGTGGATTTTTAAAATATCTAACGATGTTATATAAACATGTTTTGGGATTACCAAATTTTCTATCAGCATCAAATTTTATAATTATTTCTCCTGTACAAATTTTAAGCATGCTGTTAAATGCACCAATTACACCTCTACGTTTAGGAGAATAATCAACTTTAACAAAAGAATATTTCTTGGCATATTTTTTTGCTATTTCAAGTGTTCTATCATCACTTTTATCTACACCAACTACAATTTCCTTATTTGGATATTTAACATCTTTCACAAGATGCTTTAACGCATTATCTATTACAGCTTCTTCATTATAAGCTGGAACGAGTAATGATATTTTTGGCCATTTCCGTTTATTACCATTTTCCTTTCTTCTAATTTTATCAGCTTTTTTCATTTTTATCAACCAATATAATACGTTTCCAAAATATTCATCGTATTCAAAATATTTATAGAAATCGAAAATTTTTCTGATATTCTTATACAGTAAATAAAAAATTTAAACATAAAAATAACCCTTAAATTATGATTTTTTTATATACTTAATATGACGAAAAGAAAGATACATAACTTAATTTTAAATTATATACATTATAATCAAATTAATTAGGAGATAAAATGGGTAAAAACGAAGAAATCAATACTGAGTTTGTAAAGCTTCAAAGAAAATGTTTAAAGAACAATTCAGTATTGATTTTTGCCTCTGCAGTCACCAAAAATGGGAAATCTATAATATTCTGCGGAGATACCTATTCTGGTAAGACTAAAAATGCGATAAAGTATGCAAAAAAGGGTTGGAAGATTCTGGGAGATGATTACATACTACTGAAAGAGGGATACATCTACAAAACATTTCTAGGACCTATACACATAAAGAATACTGATGGCATAAAAATACCATTAAAAAAACTGCCTTTACATTATTCCTATAAAATTGTGAGATTTTTCACTAATAAGAAGCCTCACATATCTCTGAATACAAAAGAGTTGGGATTTGAAACAGCTGAAAAAGCCAAAATAGATAAAGTAATCATTCTTGGCAATTTAAAGGGTAAAACTATTGCTGAAAAAATTTTTAATAATAGCAAGAAGAAAGGTTGTTTCGATTTAGACAAAAGAAAAGACACCCAATATTTTTTAAATTTGATGTATAAAATAATTAAGAAGAACATGAAAAGGAGAGCTAAATGAGAATTTTGTTGATTAATCCGTATCAGACTTACTATAGAGTTAAGTTGGAAGGACAACCAATGTTTGATGAACCTTTAGGTTTAGGTTATTTGGCATCATATCTTATAAATCATGATTATGAAGTAAGAATATTAGATACATTAGCAATAGAAAATGTAAATGTCGAGCAGGATGGAGATTATTTCAATTATGGAATGAAAAAAAAGGATATAAAACGTGCGATAAAAGCATATAATCCTGATATTGTCGGCATAACTTCGATGTACACTCTTCATTCAAAAGCTGTGCATGATATTGCCAAAATTGTTAAAGAAGTGAAAAACATTCTTGTAGTAGTCGGTGGCTCTCATGCTTCAATATTACCTAGTTGGATACTTTCTGATAAAAATATTGATTTGGTAGTGATAGGAGAAGGGGAAGAAACTTTTTTGGATATTGTCAAACACTTGGAAAAAGGAAGGAGTATGACAAAAATACCAGGAACTGCCATAAGAAAAAAAGGAAAAGTTAAAATTAATAAACCAAGACCGTTTATCAAAGATATAGATTCAATACCTCTTCCAGCCAGACATTTGCTTCCTATGAACTTGTACTTGAATGATTGGTATAGGCAAAGAATGGCCATGAAACCACCAAGAGCAAATATGATAACTAGTAGAGGTTGCCTTTTCAACTGTGTTTTCTGTTCAATACATTCAGTCTGGCAACATTCATGGAGAGGAAGATCTCCTGAAAGTGTTGTTGATGAAATAGAGATATTAGTTAAGAAATACGGTGCCAAAGAGATTGCGTTCCAGGATGATAATGTTTCTTTGAATAGAAACAGAATGGAAAGCATATGTGACCTGATAATAGAAAGAAAGTTGAATATAAGATGGTGCACCCCTAACGGAATAGCCATATGGACATTAGACAAAAAACTTATTGATAAAATGAAGAAGAGTGGTTGCTATAAACTGACATTCGGAATTGAAACGGGTTGCCTTGAAACTCAAAAGTTCGTTAGGAAGACTCAGATAAATCTTAAAAAGGCAAAGAAGATAATAAAATACTGCAATAAGAAAGGAATGTGGACGCATTCTGCCTTCATAATAGGATTTCCTTATGAGACATTAGAACAGATAAGAGAAACTATCAATTACGCCATCAGCACGGACTTGGATATGGTCACTTTTTGGATTGCAACACCATATCCTGGAACAGATCTATATAATGTTTGTAAAAAAGAAAACCTTCTGCCAACAGGCAATATGTTGGAATGGATGGCTGCAGTTGACAAAGCAGCTTGTAATACAAAACATTTGACAGCTGAAAAAATACAAGAATTAAGGAAT
>JABAOF010009486.1_pt2 | contig 10343 bp, 18 predicted proteins | sample 7062171 | NCBI WGS metagenome assembly JABAOF01 (sample SAMN14538628, study PRJNA623070) | marine sediment metagenome | biome: marine biome [ENVO:00000428]; feature: marine pelagic biome [ENVO:01000023]; material: deep marine sediment [ENVO:00002113] | place: India: Gulf of Khambhat ... | reverse complement strand
TACATATGATTAGATCGAATTTTTCGCTTATTTTCGCGGTGAGAAAGTCTCCGATAATGAAGGAAAATTCACTCCCCCTGAACCTGGATTTCAAGTGGTTTATGAAATCCACTGATATGTCAATGAACGTGTAGCGAAAGCTATCGAGGGATTCGTACAAGCCTTCAGCGAGATCTCCGAGTCCCGGCCCCACTTCAAGTATTCGCGGGTTTTTTGGAATCTCAAGGTTTTTCGCAAGAATTGTTCCGAATGGGAGGCCTGATTTTGTAAATGGATTTTTGGACTTCAGTATATGGGAAATCGTGAGCTCGTTCTCTATTCCTTCTCTAACATCTCCTAAATTTTTGTAATAATTCTCTGTCCTATTAACGAAAACTTTTTTCATAACTTATTTAATATTGTCAGAGAAAATTAAATTGATATTGTCCGAATAATACCGAACATACTATTTACATCCTGCTTAATTATTGACCGAAAAGTATATAAATTTATGGGATAAAAATGGATTATGGCAAGAATTTACGTCCATAAAATCAAATTGAAAGGCCGGGATAAGATATACGAGCAGTTCCGTACAACCGTGCCAAAATGGGTAATAAACAACCTGAAGCTGAATCACAAGGACGAAATCGAGTTCAAGGTCTCAGAGAAGACCGGGAATGTGGAAATTCATAAGAAGGTGTAGTGATGAAAATGAACAGTCTTTCAAGGGCAATCTTGTATGGTGCTTGTAGTGAAATTAGCGATGACCCTGCAAATATGATAAAAGAATTAGCAGATAAGGATTTGGAAACTGGTTTTTTAGAACCCAAAGAGTATGTAGTTTTACAACATAGACTTCCATTCCCTGAATGTGATTATAAAACTCTGGAAAGAATAGGCAAAGAGGATTTCCTTAAAGCTAGGAGCAGGGAGAGAGTACGACAAATTGAAGCAAGAGCGACCAGAAAAATAATGGGGACTATAAAAATGCTCGAACCAGCCAAAAAGATAACTTTTGACACCCCAATTTCTGAACTTCTTGAACTGCCCGAAATCAACTGGAAAACAAGAAGACGTGATGGTAAAGCGGCCAGAGTTGAGTATTTTCTCATTGAAACATGCAGACGGATGGGTTTTGAAACTCTGGAAGATTTGAAAATCTATATAGAAGAAAATGGATGGGGACCTAAGTATTACAAAACTACATGGTTTAAAAATATAGGAGTAGTTTCAGTTGAATACTTCAACAATATATTGAAAAAATACGGAATTGAGCCGTTGGGACCAATGTATATAAAGTGATTACAAAGACGGGAATCTGGTTTTGAGGGGAGTGTAATATCCATTTTTAAAAACTATTGATAAAATATCATCAGATAAAATGAGTGTTTATGAGTATTTGGCTGTGGGAGGAATCGTTGCGACTCTTACTGGTTTATATGTGTGGGGAAGTAGTAAAAGACAAAAATATATGAATTTACCTAGAGAGGTTTACAAATCCTTTTTGAAAGAGGAAGGTGTGAAACTTACAGCTGACGGAAACTTTTTGGAATATGGTGATGACCTGGAAACACAAAAAAATCAATTAATCGGACGGAAAAGAGCCCTTACTAAATTTAGAAAATGGAAGCCATCAAGAAGGCAAAAACGTGCCAGCAATATTTTCCTTGCTAATATTGATCTTTATAAAGGAAACACTTATTTTGAGGGGAGGAAAAAGTTCAGGGAAGACGCAAGGAGATTCTTTTTTAGAAAATATCATGAAAGACTTCAAGAACTCAAACAAAGTCTTCCAGAAAGTGTTTAAAAACCAACTTTTAAATCAAAGTTCTGAATTATGGAATATGGGAGATTTAATCAAAAAATCAACTAACAAATCGTATAGTGGTCGTGAGACTGTTACTGTCGAAGGGATTACTTATTCGGTTCATAGAGGGAAGAATGCAAGCTATGGGAATACACCAGTTATTACCGTTAATGGAGCTGATATACCAGTAACTGGGACTTATGCCGATGTTGTAAAGATGATTAGAAAATTCCAAAAATAAACCACACCCTTTTAAATCAAAGTCCTAATTCTTTGGGGTAGGTGGAAATCCTGAGGAGTCGAACACCTCTAAAGTGGTTTTCCCTGTTAAATTATCCCCGGTGTCCTCTAAGTATTTTATCATGCTTCTTAATCCTTCTTTTGCGTTTTCTAATCTTGTTCCTTCGGAAGAAAGGTTGCTCCACAGTCTTGCGATACCATCCACAGTCATGCCACATTCGTCACAAGTCAGTCCCTTATAACCTAAACCGCACGCTTCCTTAGGATAATATAAATTGATGTTATCGTCTCCCAATTTCCCATACATGCATTTGAGAATTTTGGCCTTTTCTATGTTCCCTTTGTCTTTGAACACAGAATTTACATCTACCATATAACTACTTATTAGTTGTGTATATTAAAAGCTTTCTTTTTTAAAGGCTTTGCCTAAAAAGTAAGAATTCAAAGTGTCTCCGATATGTCTATTGCCTTAAATTCGCCTCTACCATTATTTTTTAAAACATAACGTTTATCTTTATTAATTTCAGGGAAAGCTACAGCCAGGTGATTAATTCCATCCACATCAATGGTATCAAAATAAAAGATTCTACCCTTAACTCTCTTGATTATTTTCGGCTCACCGAATGTACCATCTGGATTACATATTTGAAGGAATATATCATCATACTTGGAACCGAATGGGGCGAAACGTGATGCTTCTACATATGCCTTGTCCTTTAAAAAGTCTCCATTAAAATCTGCAAGTTCAGAAAATTTTTCATAGCGCCCGCACCCAACATTTAATAAAAGTGCCATAGAAGTGAGAAAGCCTGTTGCATATTTGCCAAATTTGGTATCTAAAACTTTCCTGAAATATTTCATACCAATTAAATAATTGTGTTTTAATTTAAAAATGCAATTTCGAATCAATCATAAAGTAATACTCTCACCCTTTTAAATCAAAGTTCTGAATTATATGCGATATTATTCTCAATGAGCAAATAGTATTCATCAATTATCTTTCTTATTTCCTTTTTCCCTCTGACCTTCATTTCTATCATTGGATGATCTAAGAAAGAGGTTTGGGTTCTATCTAAACTTTTCATTATGTATAAAACTCCATTGCTAAGATGGAAAGTATAGGGACGTTTTTCCAAAATCTCATTATCGACACAGGAGGAGTCTGTGCTGATTCTCAACCCTTCGTAATCAAAGATTTTCATATGTGTAAATTATTAGAAAGATTTTTATCCGTTAATTGGAGTCAATTTCGCCCTTTTAAATCAAAGTTCGAAATGTAAAATATGGAAAAATGGAAGCTGGGAAAATCACTATCTCATTACTTGGCTGAAGATGGTGGAGTTGACTTTGTTATCGGAAAAGGAGTTGAAACTAAGGGTAGTGTGAAAGTATATGTGGGTGAAATCGTTGACATTGACACATCAAAAGGCCGAATAAATCTATCAGGAGGAGAGTGCATAGGATTTTTTGCATTACCAGCTTACAAATTAGTTGAACCAAAAAAGACCAATAAAAAGTAAATATCATCGATAAATCTCGAGACGCCTGCTGAGATTTCGGAGGATAAAATTGATATGTCTTGGGAAATAAGGACTAACGTTAAAAATCTATCAGAGGAAAGTATCGAACTCGAGAGGTTTTCAAAGGAGTTTAGAATAAGGATAGCTGTAGATTTCTCGAAAAAATCGGAATCCGTTAATTCCGGCTTGATATTCGTTGACGGGGTATTGAAAAATACGAGTTTCAGCGTGGAAATCTCGAAGGAGGGTTTGGAGAGCAGGGGATTGATCGAAAACGTGGGCTTCGCTCTCGGAGAATGCCTGAGAAAGTTGCATGAAAAAAGGAAAGGGAAAGATTCCGGTTCCTTCATCCACTCGGGTCAAAAAACGATGTGCATGATCTCGATCAACGCGGGGAAGCGATTCGGGGAAGCGAATCTCCAGATAATAGGGAAACCCAAGTTCGATCCTGAGCATTTTTTCGCTTTCTTTGACGGATTTTCGCAGGGTTTCGCTTCCGAAGTAAACGCGGTTGTTAACCTAGGAAAAGGAAAAAACCATATGGAATTAATATCCAAAGCCTTTGCTTCTTCCCTTAAGCAGATATTCGGTTAATTACGAACTCTTCCATTCCTCGAGAATTTGCCCTATCTGGTCCATGTATTGAGCATAGTTCACAAGATCCCCTGTTTTTAGGGAATCCTGAGCCTTTGCGTAAAGCTCAGCTATTTGGTTTATGATTTCCTCAGGAAGCTTCTCTTCAGTGATCGGTGTGATCGTTACCTCTCCGAAAATCTCCTCGATCGCCTCCTGTAAGGTCTCTTTCATCGAGATTTCGTCTCCATACGCCACTATAACCCTTTTGAGTTGAGGGAGAGTTCCCCTTTCCGTGGCTTCCAGATAAAGGGGTTCTATGTAGATTATTGAATTCTCTATCGGAATTACCAGCGTGTTCCCTCTTATCACGGAAGAGCCCGCTTGGCTCCAGAGCGTGATTTTCTGCGAAATTTCCGTGTCTTGATCTATCCTTGCCTCGATCTGCATCGGGCCGTACGTCAAAACCTGCTTTGAGAACTGGAACACCGTAACCTTCCCGTAATTTGGGAAGTCACATCTAGCAGCCATCCACGCTATCATGTTTTCCTTTCCCTTGGGTATGAAGGGGATCATCAATATAAACTCTTCCTCCTCGTCCCTGGACAGCTTGGTTATTATGTAATAGGGTTGCATTTCCTGACGTCCTCCCCTGTATATCTCGTTAGGGACAACCCACGTGTCCTCCTTGTTGTAGAAAACCCTTGGGTTTTTCATATGGTATTCCGAATACAATTCGGCCTGTATCCTGAACAAATCCTCTGGATATCTAATGTGTTTCTTAAGATCATCGCTCATTTCCTCGAAATCAATGAAAAGTTCGGGGAAGATTTTCATGTACGTACGTATTACCGGGTCTTCCTTGTCAATCACGTAGAACCTGACATCCCCGTTGTATGCGTCTATCACGACCTTTACGGAATTCCTTATGTAGTTTAAGACAGCTTTGTATCCAGAATGATAAATGGGTTCGGAGTAGGGATAAGTATCCGTGACGGTATAACCATCTATTATCCAGTACAGCCTTCCGTTGGAAACCACAACGTACGGATCAGAATCGTACAGAAGGAAATCCGCTATCTTTCTCGTTCGTGGGCCAATGTCCCTGTAAAGAAGGATATTGCTTCCTGGCTTGATCGAGCCGGAAACGAGTAATTCGATAGAGCCGAATTTCACGGCGTACACGAGTCTGGCGAACGAATCGGACAAATCGATCCCTCCTGCCCCCTCATAAGATGTGTAAATGTTCTGCTCCCCGCTCGGGTAATCCAATTCTTCGGTCGCTGTCTTCACCACAACGTAATTCGCGAACCCTTCCCCGTAGTATATCTCAGGTCTTTGAATTTCGAAATATTCCGATGTTGGTGGGATATCCTTTATGTAAAATTCCGGGAGCCCTTCCCGGGAAACCTTGTCCACGGGGTTCATAACCACCCCGTACCCGTGTGTGTACACAAGGTGATTGTTAACCCATGTCTGCGCATTCTCAGGGAGATTTCGAATATCCATCCCCCTCGCTGAAATCATGATTTGTTTGTATTCGTTGTCTATTTCGTAACGATCGATATCCACATCCGGGAAGTGATAATACGTTCTGAAAAGCTGGAGCTGGTTGTATGTTTGGACGAGTGGCCTCCAGTCCCACAGCCTTATGTTGTCTATGGTTCCGGAATTTTTCTCCATGTCCTCAACCGTCAGGTTGTATGATATGGGAAATATTTTTTCTTCCATCCCGTCAAGATTGTACGCGTTCAGGGTGTTTTGAATGTTTCTTTCTATATAGGGCTTCTCCAGGTTGAACTCGTCCGGATTCACGATGAATGCCTGCGTGATCCCTGAAGCCAGGAATCCGATCACGGTTATCCCCACGAGCAAAATGATTCCGTAAAAATTCAATTTCCATTTGTTAACTTTCGAATTAACCACGAAAATCACGCCAACTATCGCCGCTATCACTATCAATACGTTCAAAAGGGGAAGAATAACGTTCAAATCAGCGTATCCCGCCCCGAAAACCACTCCAGCCTCCGAAAACAACAGGCCATATCTCGCTAAGCATATCCCAGAGGATATCACGAAAAACAGGATTCCCGCTAGGAAACTCAGGTGGGATTTTGCTTTCTCCTCCAGGTAATCCCATTTAATGCTGTACGATTGCTTCCGGAAAGACATCTCAATATCCTCTTCGGACTCGATTCTTATTATCGAATTCGAATAGAGCAGGTAAGTTCCAAGTGTCAGTAAAATTGTTAATATCAAGGTGACAAGGAAAAAGCCTAGAATGTGAGTGTAGAAGGGCAAAGAAAAAACGTAGAAACTAACATCCATGCCGAAAACAGGGTCGGTCATCCCGAAAGGAGTCGAGTTCAAATACTTCAAAACAACATCCCATTTAGAGAAAGCGGTGGCCACCACGAAGGAGAAGACCAGAGTAATGAGAATGATAAAAAAATCCGTTGTCCGTTTTTCCTTTCTTCCCTTTTTGCTCAGGGAAAACCTTTTCGCGAGTTTGATGTTAACCAACGCGAATACCAAGAATGACAATCCGAACAAAAATCCCAAACCTATACTCGTGAACAGGATCCTCAGGAAGACGTTTTCGTAACCCAGACTCGAAAACCAGAAGAGATCCCCGAATATATTCAATACTGTTGAAAAAGAGATCAGAACTACCAGTATTATGAATAAAATCACATTTCCAATTCTCATTGAAATCCCTCAGTAGATTAGATTATTTCGATTGGTTATATAAAACTTCCGTACTGATCAGATTCTGTGCCCAACAGGTATTATGTATAGGGGAGCTTCATTTTCAAGACCTAAAACTTGTTTTACCATATCCTCCGAGAAAGCTCCTACAACCACTGTTCCTAGGTTCAGGCTTTCACTTTGCAAGTAAACGTTCTGGGCCGCATGACCGGCCTCCATGTGCACGTACATTATTCCTCTTTCCCCATACACTCCGGTTGTCCTTTCATAGATCGCGGTGAAAACCAAACTCGCAGGAGCTTTCTGAACCCAGGCCTGACTTAAAGCGGCTTCCGCTAGTTCAGAACGCTTATCCCCTTTCAGAACCATTTTTATCGAATGATCCGAGGGAACATAATGGTAAACCCCTGCCTCTAGGCTTTCAACGTTCCCAACAACCACATATATTTCCAGGGGATATGTCGCTCCCGCAGAGGGCGAAGTTCTCTTGTAACCAGAGGTTATGCCCTGCGCAGCCCATAAGAGCTGGGAAAGTTCGCTTAAACTAAGCGGTTCACTGGAATAGCTCCTTCTTGACCTCCTGTTCTTTATCGCCTCCTCAACAGCGATTCCTTTGTAATCTGGTTCAGGGAGCTTGATTTCCTCTCCTGATCCAACCACTCCTTGATTTTGAGAATCCTGAACCTGAACACACCCTAAGATAAGAATCACTAAAATCAATACAAAAAGCAAAAATTCCGATCTCATGATTATGGTTTGTAATGTTTATTTAAATCTGGCTTATTTCCCCATAATCTCAGCGAATTTCCGAACAGATCGCTCGAATGTCTTTTCGATTTCTGAAGGGAACAAGCAGCCCGGGAGTTCTCCAACTTTCCTGTGGTGGCGTATGCACTCGCAGCACATCCCCTTTCTCGAGCAGCCGGGATACGTGCATGTACAATCCTTTAAATTCTCTTCCCTGTTCACGCATTCTTTCATTAAATCACCTCAATACGATTATTTTTTAATCAATCCCCTTACCTCTTTGAGAAATTTGTTGTCAGGGGAACGTATTCTAAGATCGCGATGTCCTTCTAGGTTTTTGTATTTCCCCTTTTCAAGGGTTAGGAAGAAGTCCCTTTTGTTTTTCATGTGGTTGATGAGAAGCATAAGGTCCCCGTGTTCCGTTAGGTTCAGGTCTTTTTGCTCTCTCCCAAAGACCATTTCCCTCAATCTTTCGTAAATCTTCCCTTCTATTTCGTTCATTGTTTCGAGATCCCTGTCGAGGGTTATTGCATTGTAGATACGTATCTTCCTATCTTCTTCGAGCCTCCGCAGTTTCTGGATCACATGGTGCCTATGATAAAATATCATCGCTGAGTGATCCATCGTTATCTTCACCATAAGAGATCATTTAATTCTTAGAAATAAGATATTTAACTGTTAAGAGCCGTTCTCGTACTGCTTCGCCTTTATCCTCATCGCATCCTCCACGTGATTGCGAGCGAACGTTTCGCTATCTTTCCTGTTCCTCTTCAGAAATTCGTAACCTATTAGAGTGATCGCCAGGAATCCAGCTATACTGAAGGAAAAGATGAGAATTTCGTTCATTCCAATTCTTGGTTGCGCACGCTTTTATAGTTTACTATTCGAAGGAATTAATGTGGTTTAGTGGTTCAAGATATTATTCTCTCAAAATTCAATGAGTGGACTAGGGGTTTAGATTCTAAAGAAGGCAGGATTAAGATTTTCGAAAATATAAGAGATATCCCATACGTCTTAATACCAGAACTTATAGATCCTGAAAAGGGTCCTGTGGGCATTTTAATTCGAAAAATGGGTTCCTGTTCACCAAAACATTTTCTTATGGGTGCAATGTTTCAAAAATTGGAAATCCCAATTAAATACGTAACTTACCCATTTAACTGGAATGACCAAGATATAGACTATCCTGCAAAGATTAGAAAACTAGCAGATGCAATGCCCATTGGGTATCATCTTGCTTGCAGGGCTTACATAAACGGAAAATGGATACTAGTAGATGCAACCTGGGATATTCCTTTAAGTAAAGCAGGGTTCCCTGTTAATGAAAGTTGGGATGGCATTAGCAACACCCTGAATGCTGTAAAACCGCTAGAAGGAATTGTTCATAGAAACGCGAAAAAAAGCGACGAGGAAAAATCATTAAGTAATAGATTTTACAGTATACTCAATAAATGGTTGGAAGAGCTAAGAACATCCAAATAACGATTTTTTAAGACAAACCCCCAATTATAAATATGGCTGACCAGTGGATGATCATCTTCACGGTTGTGGGAATTATAGTGCTGGCTATCGGTTTGATAGGAGGATATTTCGCCTACTTGGGTAAGATGTACGAATTTTTCCCTGCATGGATGTTTCTGGCATTCATAGGGCTTATCCTCACACTGATCGGGTTCGCGATGGGGATGAAGGAAAAAGAGTCCAGCAAGGAATAATAATTTTTTCGAAAGTAAAAAACGATATGTACAGCCTCATTTCTGCCTCTTTTCCTAATCCTCCACTTACCCTCTACCCTCACCCTAGGGGTCAAATTTCAGAAAAACTCACTTTTTGGTCAAAAATTATTTTTTAGAAAGTATATAATTTAGTATATATTTTATAAAAAATATATTTCTAAAATTATTTTAAATAAAATATATTATTTCATATATAATTTAGAATATAGATAATAAATTCTATGTTTTGAAAGTTTAAACTTGATCTTTTTTCGAAGGTAAATAGGCTCTAAGTGATGCGTTTTTTTGATCTTCAAATGCTTTTTCAACGAATTCCTTTTTCTTTTCTATTCCCAAGTGAACGTATATGGTTGTGGTGTCTATTCTCGCGTGTCCAAGGATCTCTTGTATCACATTCAGGGGAGTTCCCTGGTTCTGGAGAAATGTCGCGTACGAATGGCGAAGCGTGTGCGGGTGGACTTCTTCGGATTTTCGGACCCCTGCCTTTTTAGCGTAATGCTTCACTATCCTTCTTATGTGACGATCTGATAAAAGAAATATCCTCCCCGTGTGTTGGTATCCCATGCATGAATTTAACTCGGAAACAAAGGATTTCGTTGGAATCGGAACATAACGGTCTTTCCTTCCTTTCCCCTGTACAACCTTAACATTCCCGTTTATCAGGTCAATATCCTCTATTCTCAGGTTCTGAAGCTCGGAATTCCTCAAACCCAGGTAGAACATACATTTGAGCATGAGGTTGTCTCTGGGATTGTCGGCCGAAGCTTTGAACATAGCTTCTACCTCAGGAAGTGATAGGAATCTGGGTAGTTTTCTAACGATATTCTCACCTGTTTAATACTTATTTGAACCTAAATATAAAGCTATATATCGATTGTCCGAAAAGAAGCATTTTCGGACATGATTTTAACCTGTTTCTTACAGCCTGTTTTAACCCAATAGTATACCTATCACGAGGAAATATGCTATGAAAAAAAGGGTTTCAGGATCAATCTTATTTTTTCTCGGCCCTCTTTTCCTTCTTGGCCT
>JABAOF010003487.1_pt4 | contig 10350 bp, 5 predicted proteins | sample 7062171 | NCBI WGS metagenome assembly JABAOF01 (sample SAMN14538628, study PRJNA623070) | marine sediment metagenome | biome: marine biome [ENVO:00000428]; feature: marine pelagic biome [ENVO:01000023]; material: deep marine sediment [ENVO:00002113] | place: India: Gulf of Khambhat ... | reverse complement strand
GATAGGAAGGGCGGTTCTGAGTGGTGTTGGGGGCGAATTTTCGGGTGAAGGGCTTTTGGATGAAATTCTGGGCGAAACAGAAGGTATGAGTAGAGAGGAAATTCCTGGGGAAGGAACGCAAATTCCCCTTGAGGCCGAACCAATAAAGGTAAGAATCGAACCAAAAGAGGCGGAGGAAGTTAAAGAGGTCATTATGAAACCGAACGTGACGATGAGCGAGGTGGGCGAGATCTCAAAGAAGATAGTTCAAGGATTCAGGTTCGATTTGGAGTTGATTCCATACTATGTCTTCGATTATACCTGTGAGCTGGTTGTTGAGGGCAAAACCACGCCTCAAATCAATCAAGGAACCCTCGCAGTAAACGGTCTGACAAATAATGTGGAAACTTGGGATTTTGATTTCGAAACCGTGATGGATGTGGAAACCACACACACGAAATTGGAGCCGAGATTCGATGAGGACAAGGCCTTCGATACCGCGAAAGAGAGCGCTATTACCATGAATACAAGGGAGATCCAAACTGTGGATGATAGAGGGGCGGTAACAATATATGAAAAAAAGAAAGTTCGGCCCAAGGAAGGAGCTATCGACATCAGCAAAAGAGGGTTGATTTATCTTCCGGTATGGTGTGTTGAGGGCTCCAACGGTGTAATGATAATCAACGCCACAACTGGAAAAGTCATAAAAGAGGATATTTACAGAGAGAGCGATGATATTTATTCCCGCTCAAGTAGCAGGGGTTTTTCTTTTTAGTTTCTCCAGCTTTTCTTTGATCCCTTTGAAATGTGTTCCTTGCCAGTAATATTTTTTACATTCGGGACATTCCCAATATTCATCCTGCCAGTTAAAAACTTTCTCTGGCACCTTACCTTTTACTTGGTCCTTTTCCACTTTGATCAATATCGAATTACATAATGAGCATCTAGAAAACTCGTTTGTTATCTTTAAATTGTATCTTGCAATAACCTCTATTAGCTGCTCTTCTAGATCGGTGCTTTTTATGTAAAGTGCCTCTATTCCTTTAACATTCGCCAAGTCCTTGTCTCTAGTTAATAATATTCGCTCTTCTTTTTTTGTAAGAGCGATGAGCTCCTTATCAGGAAGCACTTTTGGATAGAGGGTATCAAAACCAAAAAATCTCAGCCATTTGGCCAAAGAGCCGAGCATATGATCCGCAAGAAATTTCATTTTTCCACACCATAATGTAGTAGAACTCCATTTCCGAGGTTCGTTACGCTTTTTAATTTGAGAGGTAAAATATCTTCCTCATTTTTCACTCCTTCTCCTCCTGCAGGCGTAGGCGAATTTTTTCCACCTATAACCATGCTCCCTACAAAAACATAGAATTCATGGGCTAACCTTTCCCTTAGGAAGGACCAAATGACGGTCTCACCACCCTCAACGAGCAGTGTTCTTATGCCCTTCTTTTCCAAAATATCCAAAAGCATTCTAAGGTCTATCCGCTCCTTTCCGCATACGATTGTCTCAGCACCTTCAATTTCATGTTCGCATTCCTCTGAGACAACAACAATAGTGTGAGAATCTGGGCTTAGAACTTCCGCATCCTTAGGAATCCTTCCTTTTGAATCGAGCACAATTCGAACGGGTTGTTTCGGGTCGGGTACATACGATTTCTTGACTGTTAACTTTGGGTTATCCGAGAGTATTGTGCCTATTCCCACTAAAATGGCATCGCATTTGTTTCTAAGCTCATGAACCCTCTTCATGTCCTCTTCGTTGGATATGCGCGTTTGTTTCCTCGAAGGGAGGGCTATTTTACCGTCAGCAGACATGGCGCAGTTGATTATTACATGGGGTGACATAGAACGGTGATAGCATTACCTAAAGACAATCTTTTCGATTGTGATATTATTTTAGTAGAGTTTAAGTAGGTGTAAGATGTTAAGGGCGATGCTGAAAGAAAGGATAGAAATTAGGCTTAAACGAAGTGAAGAAGATGGAAGAGATCAAGGTTTTCGAGCTAACAAAGGTGGATTTGAGAGGCGCTACCGTAATAGATGGCTTCCCGAGCGTGGGTTTGGTTAGCTCCATCGTAGCAAATTACCTGATAAATTTCCTAAAACTCAATCAAATTGGTATAATGGACTCAATTTACTTTCCAACAGTGTCGTTGGTCAGGGAAGCGGAGCCTTTAAATCCTGTCCGCATATACGCCGGAGAGAAGATAATTTCTCCCGACGGAGAATCGGATCAGGTCGTGGCCTTCATCTCGGAATTCCAGCCTCCTCCAAATCTCGTCAAACCCATAGCCCATACGATGCTGGATTGGGCTGAGGAACAGAAGTGCAAATTGCTCATCTCACCTGAAGGACTGGTCATAGACAAGAGTGATGAGGAGAAACCAGGTGAAGAAAACGAGGAGGGCCAAACTGAGGCTACGGAAAACAATGATGTTGCTGTTGATGTATACGGCATAGGCAGCACTCCAAGAGCAAAAAAATTGTTGCAATCTCATGGTATTGCACTTTTCACGGAGGGTGTGATCACTGGCGTTGCAGGAGTTCTTTTAAACGAAGGAAAAAGCAGGGATTTCGATGTGGTAAGTGTAATGGCTGAGGCGCACCCCGATTATCCGGATGCTAGAGCGGCGGCAAAAGTCATTGAAACCATAGACAAAATGCTTTTACATATTCATCTTGATGCTAAACCACTTTATATCGAGGCAGAAAAGATTGAGGGGCAATTAAAATCGATTCACGCCCAAGCAAAGGCTCCAAAACCAAGAAAACCTGCTTACACTCCCTCGATATACAGATAATTATATGTGAGCTGTTCTCTCTCTTTTAAGCCTTTTCTTGGCTTCGTATTCTGCTTCTACTTCGAATATTTCAACGAAACTTTTTCCGTATTTCGCCTTATATTCCCTCAAAATGGAGTCTTTGAACATCGTTATTTTTGGATAGTTGTCATCCCAAGCGCTGCGTAGAGTCTCTAACGAGCCTTCCGCGGTGAGGCTGTAGTAAACGGATAGCATACGTTCAAAGAACAGTTCGTATGCTAGCTCAAGGTCTATGCCGTTTAAGCTACCTCCCCTTTCGAGATATTCTCTACCTAAATGCCGTGCAAGTTCGTGCAGGTTGATCTCGTGTAAAAGGAAGCTTTTATCCGTGAAGTTGAGATCGGAGAACAACATCTTGAACTTTCTCCCTGCACCTTCTACGGTCATAGACTGAATAAAATCCTTGATAACCATGGGTGCTATTTTTGCTGTGCTATTGGAGCTGTTCAACAGATACCTGATAATATCCTCATTTCTATCGTTACCTCTTACCTCATCCATTTTGCCTAGAATGACAGCACCAAGTGATTCATGTATGAATCTTTGTAATGGTATTAGATAAATATTGGCGAGAGTACGATGTGTCTCCCGTGCAACCATGTCCATTGCATCCTTCTCTTTTGCAGGGACTTTTATTGCGAACATCTTCTTTTCCATATTTCCGTCCCCCTTTGTCCTACCCCTTTGTAATTTTCCCCCCTTGCAAAGAGGTTGATATTTTGCATTTTTTATTGCAATTTTTTTGCAAATCCGTTTTACGGTTGTAAAACAATATGTAGAACATTATTTAAATACTTTTCTAAAAAAGACTAAATATAATTTAGACTTTCGTCTTACCGCTTTTCCGAAAGCTTTATAATTGAAGAATTTTATGGCCTTTATGAGGTCTTATTATGATCCACGCAAAAAAATCGAGATTTGTTGGGCTTGAGGTTAAAACCGGTGGGAAATTTCCCGCGAGAAGACTATTGGTCCCTATAATATTTACCATGATTTTCCTGGTGAGTCTCTTGGTAGTGGTGACTATGTCCTCGGAAAATGCAGAAGCGGGGGGACTGATAATATCAGTAAGTCCAGATGTACAGAATTTGTTAGCGGACACTCTGCCACAAAAGGCCACTTTTACTGTTCAGATAAAAAACGATGAGCCTTCACAAGAAACGGTAGATATCGACTACAAATTCATTTCACCATCACCAACTCCATTTGGATGGTCTGTCCAACCTTCTTTTGAAAATTACACATTTTCTGCAGGTGAAACAAAAGAATTTTTTCCTCAGGTCTTGGCTAACAAATCTGTAGCCCCCGATGTTCAAGTTACGGTGAAGGTCACAGCTAAATTTCAAGACGGAAATCCCGCTTCGATCTATATGTATACTTTCATCGCGATATCATCTCAATGGTATGATGTTCTAATATCTGTCAAAGACAATGATAATGCAAAAACCGTAGATACCGGTGATACTGTGGTTTACAACCTCACCGTAGAAAACAAGGGTAATGGTCAAGATACATTCACAATGACCGCCTCGGGTCTTCCTGTTGGCTGGGGTGATCCCGCATTCGGGTCGTATCCTACCATTGACAGCGGTGATACTGCCACCGTCAAAATGACTCTATCGGTTCCTTCAAACGCCAGAGGCAAGATGCACCAAATAACGGCGATTGCAACATCTCAAAATGATCCCAGTGAAGAGAGCTTTACAGAGACATTCACCACGGTAAACAAATACTATTCGCTTTCCATATCAACGAGCCCTTCGGAATGGCATGGGGGTTTACCGGGGAACACGGTGGTATATTCCTTACGGGTTGACAACCTCGGTAATGCTGATGATGAGGTAATCGTATCTGATACAAATTTGGAAGGCCTAACCTGGTTAACGAGCCTCTCCCCAGGTAATCAAAGGCAGATTCCATTTGGCCAGAGCTTCACTTGGAATCTGACTGTCAAAATCGATGATGATGCCAAGAGCTGGGAGATGGGCAAGGTAAGATTCAATGTGAGCTCGATTAAATCTTCGGCTCAGAATTCGGTAACGACATATACGGAAGTAGATAAGGTTTACGGAGTAAACGTGTACATTCCGAAGGCTACCAATATTACGGATCCTGATGTTAGGGTTTATTATAATGTACAAATTAGAAATACTGGTAATACAAATGATACCATTACGCTGGAATCATCAGGTGAGTTTCTAAGCAGTGTTATTCCTCAACAACTAACGAATCTACCTCCTGATGCCGTTCAAAATGTCACTTTGGAGGTTGATGTTCCCCCAGATGCTCTGGCAGGATTCCATTACAACTATATTACTGCCACGTCCGAAGATCCATCTGGAACTACGAATAGCAGCCAATCAGTTACCATAGATGTAAACCCGATATACGACGTCGTAATTTTGGCAAGTGGAGCTTCGGGTCAGGACGCCGAGTCTGGCGGGGACCCTGTTCTTTATTTTGTCAAAGTGTGGAATAAAGGTACCGCCAATGACAGCATATCCCTCAATATTGAGGGCGAGAAACCGGGGTGGGCTAGTCTTGAAAATTATGAAGTGGAAGTACCAGCTAAAAGCTTTGTGATTGTAAATATGACAGTTAAAATCCCCTCTGGAGAACCGATTAACAGCTGGACGATAATCGTAAACGGATCATCATCTGAAGAACCGGGCGAGTGGGCCTTTTATACATTTACAATAAGGGTTCTTCAGACCTATGATGTCACTGTGTCAACTGGTAAGGATAAAAATTCAGTTCCTGCTGGTGGCTCAACTGAATATTATATAAGTGTTAAGAACACTGGCTCAGGGTATGATGATTTTACAGTAAATACATGGTTAAATAATCCTAATGATCCTGCAACGACTTGGAGTTCTGTTTCACCTGATGCTTTTGGCCTTGCCGCAGGTCAAAACATCACCATTGTTGTGACGGTCGATGTCCCCGATGGAGCGATTCCAGGAATGTACTACATTCAGTTCAATGCCACCTCTGATAATGATACAAAGGTCATTTATTCAGTGAAAGATACTCTGATGACGATCACTGAGGTTACTGACAGGTATGAGGTGGTAATAGCTGGGATGGCGGAGAGAACATTAGAGGCACCGGAAGACGTCAATGTAACCTATGTTTTAGAAGTCTACAACTTCGGAACCGGAAACGATACCTTCGAGATATCAGCAAGCGGAGACCAAACAGGATGGGTTACATTAAGTACGAGTCTCATCAACAACCTGCCGCCAGACGGACAGTACAATTTGAGTGTAACCGTCAATATAATGGACGCCAACAATGCCTCAATGTTAGATGGTGTTCATACTCTTTTGATCACAATAACTTCTAGAGACGATCCCTCATCCACGAAAGCTTCGGACTTCGTGTGGCTCAACACTACACTAACTGCCACAAGAGATGCATCTTTAAATCCAACGCAGGATGTTCTTAATGCGAATCCTGGTGACACAGTTTACTTCATCATTAATTTAACAAATACCGGATCAACTACAGATACATTCGAATTAGTGGATGAAGGACCCTATAAAGGGTGGGGGTCAATTTTAAATCCAACTGTAACATTGGTCCCGGACCAATCGGTACAAATCACCTATCGGGTGGACGTCAAAGAGGAAGTCACAAGGGATGAAAGCCCAGTGGAATTTTATCTATGGGTAAAATCTCTTGGGGCAAATGAAGAGGTAGTTGAGAACTTAACTTTGTCAGTTAACATAAACAAAACCTTTGGAGTTAAGATTTTCACCACGACTCTCGAGTTAACAGGGGATCCAGGCGAGGAAAAAGTATTCGAAATAGAAATAAAGAATGAGGGCAACGATGTGGATGATATCATCTTGAGCCATTCAGGCACAGAACTTGGGCGATGGGAAAAAAATCGGGTTCCACTTCAGCCAGAAGAAAGTATATTTGTCAATTACACTGTAGAAATCGATTCTGACCATGATACATCTGACATCGTTATTATCCTCAACGCCACTTCGGACGGAGATGAAACAGACCAAACGTTCATGACATTGCAAATAACAGTACATGTTAATCCATACTACGAAGTCCAATTGTTGTCGCAACAAAGTCAAAAGCCTGTGAAAGGTGGGGAGAATGTTACATTCAGCCTTGGAATTAAAAACAAAGGGACCGATGTGGATACATATGATCTGCGGGCTGAGGGAACCTATGATTGGTGGGCAACAATTAATCCTTCAGACCCAACGAACACTACCGTGATTGTTGAAGCAGGTCAAACAAAATACATCGATATATTGGTGAGCCCACCGGAGGGAGAGGACACAAAGATATATGATATAATTATAAATGTAACCTCTCAAAATGATAAAACTATAATCGAGTTGTTCACATTCTATGCGAATCTCGAGGCAACCTACGATGTGTTCATATATCCTGGTAATCCCCACGTTAAGGTGCCAGCAGGAAATACCGGAACATTTACAATTTTCGTGGAGAACAAGGGTAATGCTGATGATCAATACAACTTCTACGACACTGGGGTGCCGTCAGGGTGGACGATTAGTATAAACCCAGATACTATAAATGTTCCAGCAGGGGAGACAAAGTCTATCCAGGTTTCTGTTACCACTTCCTCGGGCTCAGCCTCAGGTGGATATAATTTTACAATAACCGGTACATCTATACTCGATCCAACGAAAGAGTCGACCACAAAGCTGATCGTTGAGGTTGAGCAGGTGTACGACGTTGATATTTCCGCGGCTATAGCACAAAAATCGGTGGATATTGGTAGCTATGTCATCTATGAAGTTGAGATTAAGAACTCAGGTAACGGCATAGATGTATTTGAACTAAGCTTGAGCGGTACCCAAGCTAATTGGGCCTCACTCTATTATAATCAAACAGAGCAGGGGGATATAATTCACATCAGCCCACCCCCGGGAGGAAGTCTTAGCGTCGATTTGAATATCTCCATCCCAAGCAGATCAGCGTGGGAGAACGCACAAAGCCCAACCTCGATCGACATAACAGTAGAGGCAGAATCCATCCTGGATCCTAAGGCGACGCCTGCATCAACAACCAAACTGTTCATAACCAACGTGAATGATATCTACGAGGTCAGCTTATCGGTGACATCTTCGAGCAGAAGTGGCATACCAGGCGATACGGTATCTTTCTCTATCACCATATATAATGATGGCACAGCGCAGGATGATTTCAATATTGAGATAGAAGAATTTTATACGAACATACCAGGTGTGTCAATCGGAATATGGGATGATGAAAACCCGGGTCCATTCAGTCCTTCGCCTCCTATAGTGATATCCGATGGTGGATCTCAAGTGGTGACAATGGATATCACAATACCTAGTCCAGTTGACCTAGAGGAAGTTCCTACTGGCGACTATTACATCCGTGTAAAGGTCACATCAAAAACCAAATCCACGGTTTGGGCCAATTGGACGTTCACTGTAAAGGTTAAGCAGCTGTATTCTGCATGGATTACAGATTCTATTCTGTCGCAGGGCGTGGATGTGGGCACATCTGCCACCTACCAGCTACAGGTTCAGAATAAAGGCAACAAAGAAGACACCATAACTTTTGAAATCGTGGATGATCCGAATATTCCTGGAGATCAAGCTTCTTGGGCAACCATTACACTGGGTGGGCAGGAAATAACAAGCATTTTCCTCAACGCCTCAGAATCAAGATATATTATTCTGAATGTATCTATCCCATCTAGAGGGGATCCCGGTTATCCCTCAGTGGATCCAACCTCTGTCGAATTGACGATAAAGGTGAAACCTTCTGAGCCGGGTGAACCTGGTGCCCAAGAAGATGAATTGAAAGTTACCACAAACATCAATCCAATATACGCCTTTGAACTGACGTCAATGAGCCCGCAGGACAAAAAGGAAGCAGATGCAGGGGATCAGATTTCATTTATACTCCATGTGCAGAATTCAGGAACAGTAACTGATTCCTACGACTTTAGGGCTTCAAATTTCGATGATACCACCTTCGCTATCGAATCTATATCGAGCATCAGTAATTTATTGCCAAATAGTGATGATACCACAACTGTGATCATCACGATAGATTCAGATGCAGATTTAGGCATCTATCTAATTGAGATCACTGTGGAATCAAACAAGGACCGCTCTGTCAAACGTACCATTAACCTCACGGTAGAAATAACAGGCCCAATATATTCTTTTGAACTCACAACCACATCGCCACTCGACACCAAGGAAGGTAAACCTGATGAGACTGTATCCTTCTCATTGGTAGTGACAAACATAGGAACGACAAAAGACAAATACAAATTTAGGGCTACGAAAGTGGATGAAAATATATTTACGGATATATCTATCATCGACATAAACACAGATGTTGATGAGGGTGAATCTAAAACTACCACCGCTGCCATTAAGATAACTAAAGAAAAGGACGTTGCCCTTGCAGGAACGTACCAAATAGAGATCACAGCCGATTCTCAGAGCGATACCAGTGTGAATAGAGTTATACTTTTGAACATCACAATCACACCTGTGGCAGGGATTGATATTGAAGCCGATCCGTCATCAGGTAGTGAGGAACCTGGGGAATTTATCGATTACCCAATAAAAATTACCAACGAGGGCAACGATCGTGACACATTTCGTCTGACATTGACTGGTGAGGCCAAGGAGTGGGGCGAGACTTTGGACGCCACAAGCAAAAATCCAATTACCGAAGTTGAACTTGATGCAAGTTCGGTTTTGGAGGTCCTCCTAAGAGTAACTATACCCAGTACCGGTGAAACCGAAGCACTGAAACCCTATGTAATAAATGTGAAAGCGACCTCAACAATAGAGGACATTTCAGCAACCACACAGGTTTCAACCACTGTTGAGGAGTTCCTAGACCTAGCCCTGGAATACTCAGGTAGCGGATCAGCAAGAAAGGACTATGATCCTAATAAAAAGACGCCAAAATTCTCATTCAGACTAACAAATAATGGGAACAAACCCGAAGAGGGTATAGAGGTTAGGGTGGATCCAGAGGATTGGACCTATATTCCTGGGACCATCGCAGAAATAGTGGAGCCTGGCGAAAGCGCCACTTTTTCACTCGAATTTACTATACCTGATGAGGAAACCGAGGGCGAATACGATTTGNNAACATCACAAAACCTGATTTGACTGTAAAGAATGTGGTGATACCTGACGAAGATGAGCTAAAGAGGAGAGTGGATGATCAGGTAACAATATTTGCCACGGTATCCAACGAGGGGCACGCCAAAGCAGAAGGTATTACTGTCAAACTCTATGTAGGTGGCGTTTCAAAAGCAACAGAAACGATATCCTCTATAGAACCTGGTGGTTCTAGGGATGTAAGTTTCAGATGGAAGGTTGTAGCTGATAATGTGGATGTCGAGATTAAGGTCGTCGAAATCGAGGAGATCGACGTGGGCAACAACGTGATACAACCACCTATTTATCTCGAGCTCAAACCTGACCTTAAATACGAAGGCGAGCAGCTCAATTTCAGCAATTCAAAGCCAGATCCAGGGGAGAAAATCACC
>JABAOF010039180.1_pt2 | contig 10352 bp, 11 predicted proteins | sample 7062171 | NCBI WGS metagenome assembly JABAOF01 (sample SAMN14538628, study PRJNA623070) | marine sediment metagenome | biome: marine biome [ENVO:00000428]; feature: marine pelagic biome [ENVO:01000023]; material: deep marine sediment [ENVO:00002113] | place: India: Gulf of Khambhat ... | reverse complement strand
AAGTATGCGGCGTCTGCTCGAGCCTGTGGCTAGCCGAAAATAAATACAGGGTACCGACACGGGTAAGTTCTCTTTTCAGCGCAATTACAGTGGAATTGAAACGCAACGTCTGACCGACTGTCAGTGGAATATCTGCCTCCTTGCAAACAGTCACAATGTTTTCCGCTGCTTTAGCATTAATGGAAAGCGGCTTTTCAATTAGAAGTGGTTTTTTTGCTGCAGCACATGCTTCGGCAATCGCAAGATTGAGATTAGGCGTAGTTGCGGCAATAACTGATTCAACTCCGTGACTACTGATAAGATCGCGCCAATCAGTAAAGAAATGAGCCCCCCACTCCCTGGCCTGCTCTTCTCCCACGGCTGACCGCCTGCAAATAGCGGATAGTGTAAGGCCAGCCACATCATTGACGATGTGATTCGCATAGCGTACACCATGTCTACCAGTGCCGATGATCCCAACTTTCATTCATTTAACTCCCAAAGATCAGTCAAATGCTCAATGTGCCAATTTGATTTACTTTAGAACAATATGCGTAATTGTTATACTAAAAATGCATTATTTGGGTTATTGGTTATATCTGCGATATACTCCTTGCGCGACGGAAACCATGCAATTAGACATATAGTTTTGAGCTGTTAAAAAAAGTCGTTATTTATTTCCCGATTGAAAGTTTCAATTATAACCAGTATATCACAATTGTGAAGTACAGAAAGATATTTAGAAATGAAAGAAGATTTTTCACCTTTTGAAGATTAAACCTAATTATCTTTACTCATGAAGTTGTCAGAAAGTTGATTATTATATTCAACTTGTCTTATACCAGATATTACAAGCCCCTTCCATGGAAACCATACAAGGTCCCTTTGGTGACTTTGGAATACAAAGGTTTTTAAACAGCTTGCATGCAGATGGATAAGCTTTGCCAAGAATTATTTGGCCGCATATGCATCCGGGGATTTTTGATTCTTTAACTTCTTGAAGGTTAAAAACCTTCCTTGCATCTCTATCTGAATAATCATCTCTTAATTCAAACCCTGAACCGGGAATATAGCCAATTCCCCTCCAATTCACGTCTGCGACTTCGAAGTATTTATTCATTATTTTTTGAGCCTGTACATTCCCTTCCGGTCTGACTACTTTGCTATAAACATTACCTGTTCTTACTTTCCCGTCTTTTAACTGCTTTAGTATTTCCATGATTCCAAGCATAAGATTATCGGCTTCAAACCCTGCAACAACAGTGGGAATGCCGTATTCTTCTGAGAATACATTCCATGCATTTGAGCCTACAATTGCTGAAACGTGGCCGGGAGCGACAAACCCGTCAATTCCTATCTCTGCATCTTTTACCAAGATTTCCATTATCGTTGGCGTTAACCTGTGTGAACTGAGTATGGAAAGATTATCAGGCACGCCCATTTCAAGAATTGCAGCGGTAGGTGCTGTTGTAGTTTCAAAGCCGATTGAAAAGAAGACTATCTTTTTATCAGGATTTGATTTTGCAATGCTTATTGCTTCAAAAGGGGAAGTTATCATTTTGTAATTTGTGCCTTGAGCTCGTATAGAGCCTTCTTTTGAAGGGACCCTTAACATATCGCCGTATGTAACCAAAACAGCGTCATCTCTCTTTGAAAGGTTTATGGCGTTAATAATATCGCTTTCAGGGCAAACACACACTGGACAACCAGGGCCGGGAATAAGCTCAAGATTTTTAGGCATCACGCTTCTCATACCTGAAAATGCGATAGTATGTTCATGGGAGCCACAGACGTTCATGATTCTTAGTTTCCGGTTGTTGGGGGTCAGGGATCGTATATATTTTATAATATCTTGAGTGTTGACCATTGTCTTACGCTAAGGGTTCAAGGATTCGAGTGAAGGTGCTTCTTCACTTGAACCCTGGAATCCTCGAACCCTCGAATCCTGTTTTTCTTTCAGCATATCCTCGGCAGCAGTTCTTCTTCAAGCATGTCCAAAACCCGCTCTCCGCCAATTTTGGTTTTCAATCTCGCCCGTTTAAATTTAGATGAGATTTTTCCTATTACAGAGGCATCTTTTCCCAATGGATGTCCTTTCAGGACGTCAATAACTTTATTAGCACTTTCACTTGATGTTATAACGATTGCTTTGCCTTCATTCGCAAGATAAAGTGGGTCATAACCGAACATGTCTGATATAAACCGGACATCATGCCGTACAGGTACTCTATTTTCAAATACTTCAACTCCCAGCCCTGTTGTCTCTGAAAGTTCTGCAAGTACCGTAGCGACTCCGCCGCGTGTTGGATCTCTCATCCACTTTACACCTTCTAATTCAAAAAGAGGAATGAGCAAATCGTTTAAAGCTGCACAATCACTCTCTAAAGAAACGTCTATGCTAAACTCTTCTCTTGCAATTGCAACTGATGTACCATGATCACCAATATTTCCTGTTACAATAATTGAGTCATCTTCTGATACATCATTAACAGACATATTTTTTATAATCTCACCTATACCTGTAGTGTTTATATACATACCGTCACATTTATTCTTTTCAACAACTTTTGTATCACCTGTTACTACTTTAATTCCTGCGTTTTTAACTGTTTCACTTATACTTTTTACAATTTGTTCTAAGCTTTCAAGAGAAAAACCTTCTTCTAATATGAAACCAACGGAGAAATATCTTGGTATTGCGCCACTGACAACGAGATCATTTACTGTTCCACAAATAGAGAGTTTGCCGATGTTTCCACCAGGAAAGAACAAGGGACGAATGACATATGAGTCTGTAGTTATAGCTGTTTTTCCGTTGTCGAGACTAATAGTCGCTGCGTCTTCAAGGGGTTTTAACTCTTCGCTGTTTAAGTATTTCAGAAATATTTTTTCTATTAAATCCCGTGTGAGTTTTCCACCGCTGCCGTGACCGATTTCGATGAATGACATATTTAATTTCCTGTTTTTTATTTTTAGGCTCGATTAAGATTGAAACATGCTCTAATGATAGAAATTAAAAATCAAATATTAAAAATCAAAAAAGCAGATAAAAAAATAAAAAATATTTTTGATTTTTAATATTTGATCTTTTTATATTTATCATTTTTCATTGTGATTTTTTATTTTTAATCTGCTTTGTAAAAATTCAAACCACTCCTCTAATCCATCACCTGTTTTAGCTGATATAACAAAGACCTTTAAAGACGGATTGATGGATAATGCGTCTTTTTTAATCTTCTCTATGTCAAAGTCGAAATATGGTATAAGGTCGGATTTTGAGATAATAAGCAACTGGGCAGTTTTGATAGCCTTCGGATATTTTAAGGGCTTGTCATTCCCTTCTGGAACAGAGATTAGCACTACTCGTATGTGNNGAATGCGGGGCATACCAGGTTGCCTACGTTTTCTATAAAAAGGATATCGAGTTCTTTCCCGTTCAAATTATGTTCCAATGCATGAAATCCTTTATGAATAAGGGCAGACTCCAGGTGGCATGCGCCTCCGGTTGTAAGCTGTACAGCAGGAGCGCCTTTAGCTCTAATTCTTTCTGCATCTAAATCTGTTTCTATATCTCCTTCTAAGACACCAATTGAGATATCGTTTTTTAAGGCATCAATAGTTTTTTCAAGCAATGTGGTTTTGCCGGATCCAGGTGAACTAATGAGGTTAATTGCTAAAATTCCCTTTTCATCAAAGTGCCTTTTATTATTCATGGCAGCTTCTTCGTTAGACTTCAGCAAACTTTGATTAATATTAATGATTTTAGTTTCTTTAATGTTATGTTCATGGTTGTGGCTGTGACTGCACCCACATGTATCGCACATAAATATTTACCTCCTGATTATTAATCACAACGTATTAGAAATTTTATGCTGCCACTGGATTCCTGCATTCGCAGGAATGACGTCATTCCCGTGGAAACGGGAATCCAGAAATTTCAAAGTTCTTCACACTTCCACTTCCACATTTTCTATATACTGTTCTTCACCTGATTTGAGTTTTAAATTATATGATTTACATTCAGGACAGGATGGGAAGTAAATGTCATTTGTTTTAAATAAGTTATTGCAATCATTACATTCATACACCAAAGGGACTTCTTCTATAAAGATTTCAGAAGTGGAAAGGAGAGGATATTCAAGCTTGATAGCATCGAAGGCAAATTTAAGGGAATCTGTTACTATTCCGGACATTTTGCCTATTTTCAGTTTCACGTTTATTATTTTCTTCGCATTATTTTTCTGAGCTATTTTCATAAGCTCGTCAACCATTCCCAGTGCTATGGAGACTTCATGCACCTTCTTCTTCGTCCATTATTCTAATAATTTCGTCAAGGGATTCCCAGATTTCATCTGCATGTTCCTTGTCTATTTTTTCTATTGCAAACCCCACATGAACGATAACGTGATCACCTATTTTAATATCATCTTCAGGTAAAAGCTGGAGCCCTACTTCCCTTTTGACACCTTTAGCCTCTGCTATTCCTGTCGGGTAGTTTATTTCCATCATCTTCATGGGGACTCCGACACACATGTCAAGATGTCAAGCCTCCTTTGTCCGATCCTTCCTATTCANNAGGGTTTCCTGTGAAAACAGGAATCCATTTCCATTATTAGTTCCCTGCTGAGGTTTATCCTGTACTTAAATACATGGTGGATTCCTGCTTCCACAGGAATGACAAAATATGATCTTTTATTAAAAAATATCTTAATATCTTTCGATACCCTGCGGTCTTGCCGCAGGGTAGTAAGTCATTACTAAATAATTTTTAATTATCATACATTTTTAAGATTTTGGCAAATAAATAAATTTTTCTGAACCTTTAAATTTTTTTAACCTGAAGTAAGTCTCTCTCTCCCTCTCACTAATATATTGTGTGATGGTCTTAATTTGATATTTCAGCTCAGGCAATAGCCTTTCCTCCAAGACTTTTATTTTCCTTGTAATATTAAGGATTTCATCACTCAGCCTTTTTAATTTATTCTCATAGGCTGCAAGCTCGATCATTAGTTCCAAGACTTTCTCAAAGAGATAAATACTTTCTTCAAGGTGTGGCGTTGTAGTAAGTAAATTATATCCTCTGTCATCAGGATCTCTGATAAGTCGATCATGTATTGCTACATCTTTATACTTGAGGCCCCAAATGCTCCTTTCGGTTATATCCACTTTCACGTCTCTTTCTGTTACAAGAGTTATTGACTTTATTGTGCTTTTCCCTTCGTGACCGAGGCTCAGCGCCAGCTCGTCAATAGCCTTTCCATATGTTTTTCTTATATCTTCCCTTGACCTCAGGAAAGGTACGGTAGTGTCGAGGAACTCTCTGATAAGCGCCTGTCGCCTCGCTTTAAGGATTCCGATACTGTTGATAACGGATTTTGTTTTTTCTTTCAGGATAAGCAGATTTGTCCTTGTTGGGTGTATTATCATATTTTTAGCAATGTTGCAGGATTCAAGGAGCGTGTAATTTTGGATTTGGAAATCCTCGAACCCTGATTTTTGTATTACTTATGTTTCAAGAGCAAAACGTTTTAAAAGGTTGAGCCCTATATCAAGGGTCTCAAAGATACTCCTCCTCGTTTTTCCCTGATGAACGAACTCCCTTTCAAATGCATCTGCAAAGTCGAGCATAACACTGTCTTTTTTTGTCATCCCTTCTCTACCTACTATTGACTCCAGTCTTCTTAAGTCTCTTCCCCTGGCATAGTACTTATAAAGGAGGTTAGCTATCTGTCTGTGGTCATCTCTTGTGCGCCCTTTCCCGATCCCGCTCTGCATAAGTCTTGATAAGCTTGGGAGTACATCCACAGGGGGAGAAATCCCTTTTTGATGAAGTTCACGGCTCAGGACAATTTGGCCTTCTGTAATGTAACCGGTGAGGTCAGGGATTGGATGCGTGATATCATCCTCGGGCATGGTGACTACTGGAAGCATTGTAACTGAACCTGTTACATCTTTAATTCGTCCTGCCCGCTCATAGAGAGATGCGAGGTCAGAATACATGTAACCCGGATATCCCCTTCTTCCGGGCAATTCTTCTCTTGCAGTGGATATCTCTCTCAATGCATCACAGTAATTTGTCATATCCGTAATTATCACAAGAATGTCCATGCCTTTATCAAATGCAAGATATTCAGCTACTGTCAGTGCTAACCTTGGTGCGAGCAGTCTTTCCATAACTGGCTCATCTGCCATATTGACAAAGGCAACAAACCCTGACTTCATCTCATCAAGAACCTTCTTATAAAAAGAAAACTCGTTAAAGGTTAACCCGATTGCAGCAAATACAACAATGAATTCAATGCCTTTCCGACTTGTGATACTTTCCCGGGAACCTGCTTCAGCACCGACAAGCCTTGCATTTTTCAGTATTGCTGCAACAACCTCTTTTGACGGTAATCCGGAGCAGGAGAATACAGGCAGTTTCTGTCCTTTAACAAGCGTATTGAGACAGTCAATAACAGAGACACCTGTCTCAATAAATTCCTCAGGCCGTGCCCTCGCGGAAGGATTCATGGGGTATCCGGTTATTGGTGCATACTTCTCAGGCATATATATAGGAATGTCGTCTATGGGTGTAAAGGAGCCGCTGAAAATTCTTCCGATAATATCGGTAGACAGAGACGCCCTTTTAACTGAATCAGTAAAAACGACAGAGGTATTTTCAATATCCAGGCCCTGAGTTTCACCAAAAACCTCTATGAGCACCGTATCGCCCTGTATCTCAATAACTTCTGCATCAATTTGCCTGCCATCAGGGGTGAGAACCTTTACAACTTCACCTATCCTTGCACTAAAGACTCTCTGTACAAAGAGCAGAGGGCCTGCTAAAGAAGAGATAGAGTTATATTTATGTTCGGATAGCCTCATGATCAGTTGTCAGTTGTCAGAAGTCAGTCATCAGTGTAAAAACTGAAAACTCACAATCAAAAACTTTTTGTGTTTGTTTGACATTTTTCATTTTTTGGCAATTATCTCATCTAACACAACTCCCTGCTTCAACTGCTCAGTAGCATTTTCATAAAACTCCAGTATCTCCTTGATCACGGACAATGTCCGTTCAGGAGTTGAAAAAGCATCATCAGTATATGCATTCTGACAAAGAAATTTTAGCCGGATCATCTCTGCAACGTGCATCAAAAGCCTGTCGGGATCCTGCAGGCTTTCGACCCCAATAGTCTCTACAACTTCGTTCAGAACTTCTTCTTTTTGCAGAATCTCTCTGCATCTGATCTGTGCATCCTCCCATTCATGAGAGACTATTTCTCTGTAGTGTTCCCGAAGCTCTCTGCCATAGAGTGAATAACTCTGAAACCAATTAATGGCAGGAAAATGTCTCCTGTGTGCAAGAGAAGTATCGAGCATCAGAAAAGTTCCTGTAGTCCTCAAACATGCCTGAGTGACTGGCTCTGTAAAATCCCCTCCAGGAGGGGAAACTGATAGTATCATAGTGAGTGAACCGATTTTATCATTGTATGTTTCTACAACTCCCGCTCTTTCAATAAAACTGGACAATCGTGAAGCAAGATACGTTGGATAACCCTCTTCTGCAGGCATCTCCTCTAGCGATGATGATATCTCTCTCAATGCCTCTGCCCATCTAGATACGCTGTCGGCAAGAAGAAGTACGTTATAGCCCATGTCTCTGTAATATTCCGCCATGGTAATTGCTGTATAAATGGACGCTTCTCTTGCAGCAACTGGCATATTCGATGTGTTAACAACAAGCAGTGTCCTTTCCAGCAATCCCCTGTTTGTCCATGGGTCTTTTAACTGTTCAAACTCTGTCAGCATTTCTGCCATTTCATTGCCCCTTTCGCCACATCCCACATACACAACGATATCAGTGTCAGCAAATTTTGCAATAGACTGCTCCAGGATGGTTTTGCCTGTGCCAAATCCACCTGGCAGAATTGCGGTACCTCCCCTAGCAATGGTGAAGAGGAAGTCAATGCCTCGCTGGCCGGTTATAAGCGGTTCGGATGACGGGGTCTTTCTCTTAAAAGGTCTGGGGACCCGTACAGGCCAATCATGAAATCCAAAAATCTCCCTGCCGTCTTCGAAGGAACCGATAGGGTTACCAAGGCTAAATTCACGTTCAGCAATCCATGAGAGTCTTCCGCCAGAATCAGAATGGCAAGTGATATAATGTCTGAAAGGCTCTTCTTCAGCGTAACCGACTATTTCACCCGGATTGATCCCGTCTCCTTTTTTCTTGAGCGGGTGAAACCTCCATTTCCGGAGAGAATCCAGAGCTCGTATCTCTTTTGTCGCTACTATAAAGGGGCCTGATTCTTGCTTCAAAGTACGGAGCGGTCTTTGAAGGCCGTCAAAGATGTTTCCAAGAAGGCCTGGTCCCAAACTCACAGTCAATGGCATGCCTGTTCCTTTAACACTTTCACCGACCGCAAGTCCATGTGTTTCCTCGTATACCTGAACTACAGCCCTGTTTTCCTCAATTTTTACAACCTCACCGGCAATCATGGCATGACCTACAAAAACCATTTCATATAGTTTTAAGCCCTTTGCGTCAACACTTACCGTCGATCCCGATATACCTACTATTTTGCCTGTCATAAATTTAACCTTACATGATATCCTATTGCCCGTTTGATTAGCCTCGCTACGTAATCTTCAATCTCAATCCCCGGCCGCTCCGGCGAAGGCAGGACAGTTAAAATTCCATTCCATGATTTTTCTATCTCTTTAAGTTTTTCTTCTGAAAGACCTTTTATTAGCTGCTCGTCAATAATTACAATGCCCGTATCCGGTTCGTGAATAATTCTTCGGATTGTACTTTCTGCGTCTTCCTCTCTCGTAACAAGATGGTTTACACCGGTGAGCTTAAACCCGAATTCTGCATCATCGGGGGTTATAAAAACGATTTTTTTCATGAGATTACCAGCTCCTTCTGGAGATTCTCTCTTTCAATATCCTTACCATAAAGAATAAGGCTTAGATTCTGTGCCTCTACATAAATTTTCCACAGGTAATCAAGAATCAGTTCAACATCTGAATTTTCCTTCGCTTTAACCCTTAATTGTCTGGTCAAACCTGAAAAAAGAATATGCTCAACTTCGGATACACTGGGTTCTTGCACGGTTGTTCCTGTAAGCTGGTAAACGAGTCGGATAACCCGGGATATTTCACCGCTGTGAACCGTATTCATTAGAGTTGACTCGCTGATACTGCCTCCTTGAATTAATAGGGGGTCTGTCTTTACAGCCCATCTCATATGTTTGTATAAGGTCATGATGTTTTTTATATCTATAAGGAAAATAAAAAAATTTTTTAAAACAGGGTGAAGTTTCGAGTTGATGATCTGCTCAATGAAGCCACTGGATAATCCCTCTTCTATCCCCTTTAAACCATCTTCTGAAAAAATCTCTTTCAGCCCCCTCGGTTTATCCCAGGAAGATAAGAATTTTCTTTCAAACTCTTCAAGTAAGAATGGCAGATCCGCTCTTGTCTTCAGTACCTCCTTTACTTCTTTTGAAAGCAGGCTGAAGGACAGGATATCTTCAATATCTGTTTTGGTTTCTTTCCCGGTCTCGAATCTCAGACACAAGACCATGGTTTTTATTTCGGAATATGTAAAGAACGGATGGAAAATACTTCTCAGTTTCCTGTTCATCTGAAAATAAACCCATCTGAATTCTTTTAACACGCGCTTCCATACACCTTCTTGTGCATATTCGGTTACAAACTCTCTGTAGTATGTCGGAAGAATGGTTTCAAGAGGGACTGGGCTGGACAGGATATCATCCCAGTCTTTAACAAGATACACACGCCTCCCCCTTATCCTTGCAACTAAATATTCTGTGGGATACCCGCTACCTTCAGGACTCTGAAGAAGGTTCATAGCCTGAATACCTCTTTATTAATTTCGCTGATTAATAATGGCAGAATGTCTTCCCATGCTTTTTCCAGTCTTTTTTCAAAGGTGTTGGCAATACATATTTTTCCATCCTCGCGAATAACTTCAAGGCCTCCTGATATATTATCGTCGGGTATAACATTTGAACCAGGAAAGTGTTCCTGAGCAATTCTCACATCTTGAAGGTTTACACGTACATCTTTCCAGGTTACATCCGGGAGTTCTTTGGCAAGCGATGCAAATACATCCTCGTATCTGTCATTTCTTAATTCACGGAGATACGACAAGGCAAGTGGAAAAAGTCTTTCTGACAAGACCTTTTCTGCCGAGAGGTTTATTATGTGCGCCCTGTTTTTTGCCCCTGAGAGAATTGACCCTTCCTGTTCCCTTACCGCAATGTCCTGGCTCTCTCTGTAATTTTCTCTTATTTCTTCAATCTTTCGGGATGCCTCTGCATTGATTTTTTCAGCTTCGGTCTTAACCTCGCTCCACAGCCGAT
>JABAOF010016163.1_pt3 | contig 10352 bp, 3 predicted proteins | sample 7062171 | NCBI WGS metagenome assembly JABAOF01 (sample SAMN14538628, study PRJNA623070) | marine sediment metagenome | biome: marine biome [ENVO:00000428]; feature: marine pelagic biome [ENVO:01000023]; material: deep marine sediment [ENVO:00002113] | place: India: Gulf of Khambhat ... | reverse complement strand
ATGAGGATCTGGATAGGATTATTCACCGCTCATTGATTAGACAGATCAGATAATGCTAAAACATTCAACGAAAAGATCAGGAGAATTACATGAAGCATGTTGTGTTGTTGGGCGATTCGATCTTTGATAATCAAGCATATGTTCCTGATGAATCCCCGGTTATTGAACAACTGCGGATGTTCCTGCCAACGCCCTGGCAGGCTACATTATTGGCGGTCGATGGGCATGTCACAAGGGATGTGATCCGACAAACCAGAAATTTGCCAATCGATGCATCCCATCTGGTTGTGAGTTGTGGCGGGAATGACGCATTACGTTTCAGGAGTTTATTAGAGGCTGAAACTAATTCTGCTGCTGATCTGTTACTGCGATTAACAGATGCCAGAGCTATTTTTAAATCAGATTATCGGGCGATGTTGTCACATATCCTGAGTCTCGAACTGCCGACTGCAGTCTGCACGATCTACGATTCTGTGCCGGGATTAGATCCCAATGAAGTCGCCGGCTTGGGCATCTTAAATGAAGTAATCCTTCGGGAAGCCGCAGCGAACAAGATTCCAGTCGTTGACCTTAGATTGATCTGCGCCGATCCGTCCGATTATTCGCTACTATCTCCGATCGAACCGTCTTCAATTGGGGGAGAAAAAATCGCCTTTGCGATTAGTCATCTGGTGAGCGATTATGATTCCTTCCGGGGCCATTGTGTTATTTATACATAACAGGATACACAAGCAGGGAAGAGGGCCCCGGGAGATATCAGTAGTATTACGGCATTAGAAGCAAAGTTTATGATTATTCCTGTAATCTGAAGCAGGTAATCGATGAGATAGGTCCTCGCTCGCTCCTTTGATCAGTCGTTACTAATCGTAATTTTCGTACCNNGAGTTGTCATTATTATGTGATTTTTATTTATGTTACAAACCATTCAATCATTACGTGCGTTCAACACCCAGAAGCGATTTGACGATGTCCCCGGGTCATAATTCAGAATAATATAGAGCGGTTGAGTTACGTTGTTTTACATCGTAATTCGGAACTTGCCGAGGCGGAGTTCCTCCGCACCAACCTGACGGAGGCTCAGGATCAATCGCTGGCCTCTTCGATCCCGCTGCAGTATGCGAAAGGTTCTCTCATCTCCTGCCTTCACAATATCCATAACCGATTCTTCTGGTGAACTGACTGCCTCCGCTTTCTCCACATAACCTGGAATGGCCCCATCAATCAACACCTGAACTCCTTCTTGATCAGCATGAGTTACTGTTCCCTCAACTTCATCTCCGATTTTGAAATCGTTCAATCTTGAGCGTTTGAATTTCTCGAGAAGGCTCAAATGTATATGTTTTCTGCGCTGGTCTAAACTTTCAACACATACAACTACAACGTCACCCGGCTTGAGGAATTCTGTCGGATTGATGTCCCTTCCGGCCCGGATTCTTGACCGATGGATCTTTCCAGCGCCTCCACCAAGATCTACAAACGCACCAGATTCATTAACACCTGCAACCATGCCCTGCAGAATGGAGCCGGGCTGCAGCTCTCGAAGCAATGTCTTCATAACCAGCTTCCGAGCCCGCATTTCTGAAAGGACAAGTCGATTATTCATTCGATCTGCTTCGATTACAACAAGGTGGATCGATCTCCCTGAAATTCTATAAAGCCTCCGACGAATCGCATATAAGTCGCCATATAAACCATGGAATTTTGCATCAAACTCGTTAAGGGGCACATGACCGGTGAGCAGCCCGAAAGAGACCAGAAGGCCATGGTCATCAGTTTCCAGAATCCCACATTTGATAACCTGCTGAGTTGCTTTGATCGAGATAGCACGCTTCCAATCTTTAGTCGCCTGCGCCCGTCTGGCCATGGGCGGATGGAAGATCTCACTCAATCTCACCATGAGATCAATATAATCGTCATTCTCCTTTTCCAGTTCATCCCACTGGATGATGTCTCGTATGGTTTCGGAAGAACAATCCTTATTCTGATTGAGGATGGTGATCCCTCTCTCCAGCGGAATCCTGCCTGGCAGAAGAAGATCCTCAATTATGTGGTCCACACCAACTCCATCACCCTGCATAATAAGCGCTTCAGAGCATGTTGCCACAAGCTCTGTAGAAGGCACGACGCAGCATTTTTTCAGTTTCGGAACCGGCATCTGTGCAATTTGCGGGAATCGCGCTGGTTCATAATTCTTGAAATAGGTATGAACCAACGTTTCATTGGTAGTTCCAGATTTGACGCCATGATATATCTCATCGAGACAGCGGATGGAGTACATCTGATCGAGAACGTTTTTCTGGAGGTCAGGCCGATTCAGGCCTTCAAGCAGCTCTGATACTTCCAGGAGTTCGGATGCGCTCTTTTCTCTGAGTTCTGAGAGGGATTCACGAAGAGAATCTTCGAGCGATTCCGGTTTTTTGACCAGACCTTCCTGCTGAATGAAGAGCTCTACAAGGTCCAGACGTTGTGAGCCCGCATTCGCCACACAGAAAAATGCCGGGGCGCCTGACAGACTCCCGGGATCAAGGCTGATATTGAGTCGACCTCTGTGGAGGGAATCAATGCAGGAGGTGGATTCAGCATGAGTGATGAAATTGTTGTCAATGATCCTGAATTTGATCTCTGTCTCCGGCGGGCCGTTCACTTTGAATTTCAGCTTCACCTTCGCCGTATCTTTATCATCAATGTCAATAAGACATTCATCGGTGTTGAAATGGAGCTCGGGGTGCCAGAGTATCACGAACTGACTTACATGATCTTCAAAGATAATCTGGACAGGGTTGCTGTATTGCTGAATGGCGGATTGCAATACGGATAAAGAATAGGAACTCATCCCGTTCTCATCGGCTTTCAAGCCGATTACCTCTTCTCCGTGCTGTAACTGAAATTTGCTGCCTTCAGGGAGAAGAGCAAGCAACCAGCTTGAATTAAGTTCACTGTAGTCGATGAAGTTTCCGTGCGCCGCGTTTGATTTGCTTCCAGTCAGAACATGAAAAGCCACAAGCCGTGTTGGGGTAAACTGCAGGCGAATTTTGACCGGAGGGTAGGCCAGTCGGAATGTTTCCTGATGTGTTGCCGGCCGCAGCCCGGAAAGATCTGGTGAGAGCCGGGCGCCCGGGACAAATCTCACCGGGAGGACCTTGGAGGGCTGGTCTTCGATATCCGTGAGGAAGGGTTCGTCACAGAGTATGTTGACAATACTTTCCTCAGATTCGAAGAAGGTTTCATCACCGCCTTCAAGAGTGAGTTCTGGAAGCAGGATGAATTCTTTCATATCAAGATGTTCGAAATCAGCAGAAGGATCAGTGCGCAATAACAGTGAACATCCCCAGCTACCAGTTATTGAATTCGAGAGGCCATCATCGAGAATGTCCTGGAGTATTTGATCCATCTCGAAGCGGTACTCTCTGACATTTTTTGTGGACCTGAGGCGACTATTACGCAACATCTCCTTCAGATTGAAATCGGCCACAAATTCTGTATCCTGGTCAAGAATGATGAAAAGGTCTGCGAAAAGATCTTCAATGGGAGTATTAAGGTTATGGATAATCAACCGGAGACGGATTTCGTTCGGTTGAAATGCAGCATGCGGGTCGTCAGGCTTGAAATGAGGGTCCAGAGATTTGCAGGATAGCCTCAGGCGGACACTGATGGGGTGCTCGAACTCCCACTGGCAGGTTCCTGACGATATCGTGCATGATCTACGGTCATCGGCTTCGTAATGAGTGCTTATGTGGTGAATAACATAGTTTCCAAAATTCCCTGAACGGTCGACAGAAATGCCATCCAGCGTCGGAGGATCATCTTCTTTTCTGGCAAACAAAACGAATCGCTCAGAAGCGAAATTGTGATGGCCCGGAGAGATCAAATTGCCCGTCTCGTTATCAAATAACAGGGGTTGCTCCAGAAACTCCGGGATTTTTCCCTTTGCGAGCACTGACCCTGAATCAAGAGAAACAAGATGAACGCGCAAAACCCGGTCTTCTGGCATAACACTCATTGTGCGACGCCCCTGAAGCTGTAGATATCCCGTATGTCCAATCAGGAAAGTTTCTGTTCCCAGGGGCCTTTGATTAATTTCAAGTCTTACTGTTTCACCAGCAACATCAGGGTTAAAGAAGATGAGTGGTGGAATAACCACCTGAAGTCCATCACGCTCAGCGTTCAGGAAAAGTTTCGGGCTCAGGTGTGTGATGGAGGGGGGTTCCAGGCGAGCGAAGGCTTTCCCACCTCGTTCAGCAGCAAGACGAATTCCTGGTTTTTGCTTACCGTACCATAGATATCCTTCCATGTTTTCATACTTGTAGGGAACAGGTAGTTCGACTTTTGAACTGCCGCTGTCGACTTCAAATGTGTCGCGGGAGTGAAGCCAGATATGTGATGGACCATCATGATGGAAGATGTCATGAGATTCGGAAAGCATTGTTTTGAATCGGCCAGGTGATATTGACTCGCGCGGAAGAACGAGAATCTCACCATGCTTGATGCCCATGAGCTGGAAAACTCCATACTCGACAGGTATTTTTTCCGGGTTCATAGTTTCGAATACTTTTTCTGAAGGGGTTTGAATGTGCAGGGGTTTTTTCGTCCTGCTGACTTCCCTTCCGAGATAATCATGAAACCTGTGTGGCACGATCCGGATGCTGAGCTGATCAAGTAACTCTTCGATGTCGTGTGCGTCCCGGAATCCGAAAATCCCTCTGACAGGATGGAAGCCAAGGGCCTGCTGTAATTCGTCGAGAACCTCATCATCATGCAGATCTGAAGTCGACAGGGATCTTTTTCGAATTTCACGTAGCAGACTGCCAACATCACGGATCATTTCCCGGAGCAATTCCAGAATATCTTCCAATCCTTCGAACTCAATTTGCTCAAATATCCGGGAAAAAATTGCGGTATTGAGTTTTCGTGGATCGAGGTCAGGATGATTTTCAAAGAACCAGAGGATTAATTCTCTGGCCTTCTGCACCAACTGGCGGGAAAATCCGGACTGAGCAACCATGGTCCGGACAAACTCCCGCCTTGTTGTGGTACCGTACTGGCTGATGATGAGCTGGATATCGTTTTCCTCAAAACCGATCTGCATCTGTCGGGTGAACCACGACCATTGATGGTGGCCGGATTCGATATCAAGTGCATCGTAGAACACCTGCCAGAAACTATGCTCATACTCCCAGTAGATTAATTCAGACATGAAAGTAAGGAGCAGGAGGCGAGATCTTTTTCCTCTGTCGTTGTTACCAAAATATGCATTTTTCGTTGTGGGATGTTTACAGAGTAATGCGAAGACGGGTTTCAGGTCCAAGTAAAAGGTTTCCGGGAGTGATAGATCTCCGAGCTTGACCTGACGAACGTTCCGCAGACGTTCATCTGCCAATTTCCGGGCGCTGAGTAATTCCTGGAATCTGGTTTCCAGTACCACTTCGATCTGGTTATTGTCAATCACTGCTGTTTCCGCCGATCTGGAGGGCTTGAATGGAAAGGGCTGTTGTTGATACACCGCTGACTAATCTATACTATAAATGATTTCATCCGGGATTACCGTAAATTTGATCCTGAAATGACATCAGTCCGGATATTGTGGCCCTGGAAACTTCATCAGTCATGGATTATGGAGAAAGATTCTGTAGTTGACTTTCAGGCTTTTGCAATATGTCTCCATTTTTTCCTGAAGCGTTTTATGTAAGATATCTGTAAGTGGCCACAAATTGAACTGCATGCTAATCTTAATATGCTATGGGGGATACTTTCATAATTCCCCCAAAACTTCATAAAGCAATAACTTTGGTTGGTTAAATTCTCCTCTTTGTTGTTTCAATCCAGCTGCTGTAAAACCGGAGTGTGTCTTGGGCAATTTTTCATTTCCATTGAATCGTCGTCAGGCCGAAATTGTAATGGCTGATTCGGAGCAGCCAACTCTTGTTCTTGCTCCACCGGGAACCGGGAAAACCCATATTGTTGTTGGTCGGATCCTGTACCTCCTTGAAGAAACGCCATCTCTTTCTGCAAGAGAAATACTGGTTCTGTGCTTCACCCGAGCCGCGGTGAAGGAAATTACAACCAGACTGACAGAACTGGTCAGCGATAAGGGGATGCATGACGATTTGCGTTTTGTAACGGTGCGGACATTTGACTCTTACGCCACACATCTCCTGCTGGAAGATGATCCTGAAAGAGAACTGTTTGATGCAGGATACGACGAACGTATTGAGATGATTAATGAGGTTCTTGAAAACCCTGACAGTATCGCTTCGAAAAGAGTTAACCGAATACGACATCTCATCGTAGACGAAATTCAGGATCTGGTCGGTCTCAGGGCAAGACTGGTCCAGTTGATGCTCGAACGAACAGGAGGCGGTTTTACACTCTTGGGCGATCCCGCTCAGGCAATTTATGGATTTGCACTAACGGAAGAAGGTGGCCTTGATCCTGACGGGCTAATTTCATGGATTCGATCCCGGGATTGGTTCCCTCCACTCGTTGAAAAGAATCTTGAGAAGAACTATCGATCTACTGGAAAGATAGCTGATCTTGCAGTTTCACTTCGCCCGGATCTTTTATCCGGTGAAGCTGAAGACCTTGAGACATTCGATCGCCTGAAGGGTGTGGTTAGCAGTCTCGACTCGATAGGGTCGGGCAGGTCGATTGGTGACGATTTCTTGAGTCAGGAGGGTGATATCTGTATCCTCTGCAGAAACAATGGAGAAGTTTTACAGCTCGCGATTCTACTGGCACTTGAACGGAGCAATAACGGAGACGGAAGCGATCCGGGCACGGACACAGGTTTGCGTGTATATATAAAACCTGGAGCCGGCAATACTGCCTTGCCGGCGTGGATTGCAAGGATGCTTTCAACCTGGAAAGAAAAATGGATACCCCGACAGGTATTTCTGGATCGGTGGAGAAAACATATTGCCATTCCCGGTCAGCCTACTCCTGAAGATGCATGGCGATGGTTAAAGCTTGTTGAAGGAAGCGACGAACCTGATCTCAATATCAGAAAACTGCATAAAAAGCTGCGGAGAGGCTACCGGTTGCCAGATGATGCGGATGCATATCTTACAGTCAGTGCATCAGATTTATCCCTTTCAACAATTCACTCGTCAAAGGGTCGTGAATTTGATCGAGTCGTGATCCTTGAACCGGAAGACAGGAATGACAGGCCCGAAGACCCACTTGAAGAAGCCCGCGTGCTATATGTGGCTGCTACCAGAGCGAAGCAGGATCTTGTAAGAATCGAACGTGGGGGTATTCCATTTCTATGGAAGGAAGACTGTGAAAGTGGGCAATCCCGCTGGGTAGCATCAAGCAGGAAAAGTAATAACTACTTTATCGAGATCGGTCTCCAGGACGATTTCGATCCGTGCTCACCGGTTTCAGAATATGTTCATCAGTCCCCGAAGAGTGCACGAGAGCAACAGGAGTATATGTGGAATTCAGTTCGAGCGGGTGACAGAGTATTTATCCGGTCATACAGGAGGGGAGTTGGCAGATACCGGTACAAGTTTTATGAAGTTCTGCATCCCGTCGGAGAAGGAGAAGAAAAGAATGTTCTCGGTCAACTCTCGAAGAGTTTCAAGGAAGACATGAAGGATGTCCTCGCGAAAGTCAAGGGAACAAGCATAAGCGCGTACCCGGATTACTTCAAAAATATTACGGTAGCTGCTCTGGTGACAGAGGTCATGCCAGTAACCCGGGATAAGGTCCACGAACCATTTTTAACAAGCGGTTTCTGCCTCGGCGTTCGTTTGAGAGGAATGGGGTTTCTATGTCAGAAGAACTGAATTCGGAGCCTGTTCACGAGGACGTTCGCTCCTATCTGGCTGAAGAATTACGCATAGATTTAATGGGGCCCTCTGCTCCGGATGAGGAGTTAACCGATCGGCCCACGATCCGGTATCTCACAGGCATTCTTTATCCCTCACAGATGCGGGTTATTCCGGAAGAGGATGATGAGGGTGCTGAAGCCTCACTTGATGACGATGATCTTGATATTGGCTCCTTGATGGCCTTAACCTTTTATCCATCATCGTTGGGAATAACCGTTCAGGTTGAAAAAAACCGGCCAGTAATTGTACGGACTGAAGCAGCAACATACAAACCCGTTTACGAGGATGACGAATTCCCGATCTGGAAAAGGGAAGTGCTGGAACTTCCAGAAGTGGAATTTTCAGCATCCGAACCCGGAGTGTCCCGTCAGGAACTGGCAAACGGGCTTGACCTTTTTATTAGATCCAGAGACAGGGATGATCATATGGTTGTTACCGTGTCTATCATCAACACCCATGAGGTGGGAGATGAATATGACGGAGTTGATGGGTTCTGTTTCTTCCAGCCCGGAATTGAACTCAGGTCCGCTGGAGATGAGGAAGGCATATTCCTGTCGAGATCGATCGAGGCTTTTTCCTTGCTGGATGAGGATCGCAGATTAAATGAGTTGTTGTTCCGTCATACGAAGGAATTTGCTGTAGGGCATGGCTGCGCCGCGGAGTGGGATCTTGCTGACACAGGGAAAGCATCAAAAATACACAGCTCGATCATCCCCGCCCATGAGGTCCATCAAATCACACCCGACATCCATACAGACCTCAATGCTCTGGAGATGCGATTTCTATCTGAAGCGGACGTAACCGAATTACGTGATGCCTTGCGCGAAATCCCCGGTCGATATCTGGAGTGGATTGATACGCAGAAGGAACTTCTGGCTGATATTCCCGCCGATCTTCTTGAAACGGCGCAACGCAACATTCATTTCTTTGAAGATGCTGCACAGAAAATCAGTGCAGGTATAGACCTCGTCGAGCAGGATCCGAACGTATTGCAAGCTTTTCAATTAGCGAATAAAGCCATGCTTGAGCAAAGGGCTCGATCGGTGTGGATCTCGACCGTAGAAGATCAACGACCGAATGAGATCGATCGTTCTGGAATACATCGATGGAGGCTCTTTCAGCTAGCATTCATTCTGTTCTGCCTGCCTTCAATAACTGATCCAACCGATCCGGATCGAAAAGTAGTCGACCTGCTCTGGTTCCCGACTGGTGGCGGGAAAACGGAGGCGTATCTCGGGTTGACAGCGTTTACCATCTTTCTGAGGCGAATAAGAAACGCAGACAAAAAATTCACAGCAGGGGTGGTCGTGCTCATGAGATACACCTTGCGGTTACTCACCATTCAGCAGTTTCAACGTGCGGCAACGTTGATACTTGCCTGTGAAAATATTCGCCGCGGAATCCCTGACGAGCTTGGAAACGAAGAAATCAGTCTCGGTTTATGGGTGGGCGCAGGCGCAACACCTAATAAGTTGAGTGAGGCAAGGAACTCGCTACGGAAGCACAGATCTGATGAAGATGTATACGAAAAGGATCCCTGTCAGTTGCGTTTCTGTCCCTGGTGCGGGACAACAATACGATTTCGTGATTATGAAGTAAGCTCAAAGTTGTTGATTAAATGTCCGGGCGAGAAGTGTGATTTCAGCGACGGATTGTCACTGTATGTTGTTGATGAGGATATTTATCGACATCAACCAGCAATGATTATAGGAACGGTCGATAAATTCGCACGATTGCCATGGGTGGAGGAAGCATCGTCTCTTTTTGGAAAGGGTGCAGTCCTCAGGAAACCTCCGGAACTGATTATTCAGGACGAACTTCATCTTATCTCCGGGCCACTGGGCACAATGGTAGGCCTTTATGAAACTGCAGTCGATGCCCTGTCAGAGTTTGATGGCGTCGGACCCAAAATAATCGCATCCACCGCAACGATTCGCAGAGCAGGGCAACAGGCGCAAGCATTATTTGCCCGGGGGCTCAATCAATTTCCTCCACCGGGGATTGATGCCAGGGATAATTTCTTTTCGAATCAGGTCCCGTACGAGCATCAGGCGGGAAGACTATTTCTGGGCGTCCACGCTCCCGGAAAAAGCATGAAGATGGCATTACTGAGAATTTATGCACTTCTCCTTCAGAAAATTTCATCACATGAATCAACAGAAACTCTACGCGATCCTTTCTGGACTCTCGTGGGATATTTCAACAGTTTGCGGGAGCTCGGAGGTGCCAGAAGGCTTGTTGATGATGATGTCCGCGAGCAGATAAAGAGAATTGCACAATTTGATGGCCACGATCAGAGATTTCTGGATGCAGTAAGAGAATTGACCAGCAGAGTACCATCGCCGGAGATCCCCGATATCTTAAAACAGATGGAGAGAGAACTCGGTGAGGGTGGAGCGCTGGATGTCCTCCTCGCTTCGAACATGATATCGGTCGGGGTGGATGTTGACAGGTTGAGCGTGATGGTTGTAGGAGGTCAACCCAAGACAACGTCTGAATATATTCAGGCCACAAGCAGGATCG
>JABAOF010022656.1_pt2 | contig 10353 bp, 7 predicted proteins | sample 7062171 | NCBI WGS metagenome assembly JABAOF01 (sample SAMN14538628, study PRJNA623070) | marine sediment metagenome | biome: marine biome [ENVO:00000428]; feature: marine pelagic biome [ENVO:01000023]; material: deep marine sediment [ENVO:00002113] | place: India: Gulf of Khambhat ... | reverse complement strand
CGGCAATTACAATGACCGCAGTAAAGACCCGAATGGTTTCACCCTCGATTTCCGAAACAATGTGATTTACAACTGGGCAGGTCGCTCCGCGGGGTATAACGCCGACGGTTCAAACAATACGAACAGCATTACCAAAATGAACTTTGTCGGCAACTATTATCAAAGGGGCATCAACTCAAAAGGAAACCTTGCTTTTTCAGAAAGTACTAAGTCCGCCAAAGCGTATTTTAGCGACAATTGTATGGATGGCAGTTATCCCGACGATCCGTGGTCTCTGGTAACCTTCAGTAATTTTTCACGAGCAGATTTAGACGCTTATAAACAATCAAGCCCGATACCAGTTCCACCGGTTCAGACAGAGGATGCAATAACAGCTTATGAGTGGGTCCTGGCGGAGGCCGGGGCAACGCTCCCAAACCGTGACACTGTGGACATCCGCATTGTTAACGACGTACAAAACAAAACTGGAAAAATCATAAATGATGAAGAAGAAGTCGGGGGCTGGCCTGAGTTGAAATCCACCGAACCACCTCAGGATTCCGACCGGGATGGCATGCCGGATGACTGGGAAAAACAATATGGATTCGACCCCGATGATCCTGCCGATGGAAACGGCGATGCGGACGGGGACGGTTATACGAATCTTGAAGAATGCCTAAACGATACAATATGGACGCTACCATAATTAAAAAACCGATTTCTCTGTTTGTAATCTTTCTGATGAGTGCCATGTTGGTTGCTTCCGGTGCTACTCTTGAACGGGTGAAGTACAACAATCCCGGCTTAATTGTGGATTTGGGGGTAGGGCTTTGGGCATGGCCGCTGCCTATGGATTATGATAGTGATGGTGACTACGACCTAATTGTTTCCTGCCCCGACAAGCCGTACAACGGAACGTATTTCTTCGAGAATACCAGCGGCAATATAAAAATGCCGGTCTTTAAGCCGGCTGTTCGGATTGGCGTCGGACATAGTAATATTCGGCCGAGTTATGTCAATGGCAGGGTCCGCTTACTGCTGCCGGGCAGGGAAATTGTAGATTTCTATAAGCTGGTGGAACAGTTTAAAAAAACTCGAACAATTTACCCTTCGGCTAACGTGCATAGCTCAAAAGGACGTATCCGTGCCAACCAGTGGCAGTATTGTGACTATGACGGGGATGGAACTCTGGATTTGGTCGTAGGTGTCGGCGACTGGAGTGACTATGGATGGGATAACGCTTTCGATAAACAGGGACGCTGGATACAAGGCCCATTGCACGGATATGTGTATCTGATTCACAACGCCGGAACTAATGAAATCCCACAGTATGTCAAAGCCGAAAAAATATTGGCTGGCGGTAAACCAGTGGATGTCTATGGTATGCCTTCCCCGAATTTTGCCGATTTCGATAAAGATGGTGACCTTGAACTGATTTGTGGAGAGTTTGTTGACAAATTCACCTGGTTCGAAAACATCGGCACCCGTAAACATCCTCGGTATGCAGCAGGCCGATACCTGACCTACAGCGACAAACCACTTCAGATGGACCTGTGTATGATTGTGCCGGTGGCGCTGGACTGGGATAAGGATGGAGACGTTGACGTAGTTGTAGGCCAAGAAGATGGACGTGTGGCTCTGGTAGAAAATACTGGCAAAGTGATTGATGGCATGCCGCAATTTCTACCACCACAGTTTTTTCAACAGCAAGCGGATGAAGTCAAATTTGGTGTACTTGTTACGCCGTATAGTTTCGATTGGGACAACGATGGAGACGAAGATTTGATTTGTGGCAATAGCGCCGGCTATGTTGGATTTATCGAGAACCTCGACGGAGGCAGTCCGCCGAAATGGGCCGCCCCGGTATATCTAAAGGCCGATGGCAAGACCATCCGTATTATGGCCGGTCCAAACGGTTCAATCCAGGGACCCTGCGAAGCTAAGTGGGGCTATACGACACTGAATGTGGCCGATTGGGACCATGATGGCCTGCCGGATATTGTCATCAATTCGATATGGGGAAAAGTCCTATGGTATAGAAACATCGGGACCCGGCAAAATCCTAAACTGACAGCAGCACAATCCGTTGAAGTTGAGTGGGCTGGCAAGCCTCCCAAACCGGCCTGGAATTGGTGGGAACCGAAAAACAAAAACCTCGCTACCCAATGGCGAACCACGCCGGTAGTTATCGACTATGACTCAGATGGATTGAACGATTTGATTATGCTGGATTATGAGGGATACCTGGCTCTCTTCCAGCGTGTGAAAAGAAATCAAAAACTAATCCTGTTGCCGGGCAAGCGTTTATTTGCCAGTGAAAATGTCTCGGTATTTGATTCGATACACCGTCCTAAGAACAAAACCAGTGGTCTGCTGAGAATGAACGATGGCTTTGCAGGCAAAAGCGGCAGACGCAAGTTTTGTTTTGCGGACTGGGACCTTGACGGCCGATTAGATATCTTGGTGAATAGTCAAAACATAAGTTTCCTTCGAAACATCTCTACAGACCGAAACAGGCATCTTTTCAGTGATATGGGAATGGTTGATAATCGTATCCTGGCCGGTCATACAACCAGCCCAACCGTTGTGGACTGGGATAAAGATGACATTCCTGACCTTTTGGTAGGTGCAGAAGATGGTTTCCTTTATTATATGAAGAATCCACATACCAGGACCATACAAGGAAAAAGAGAGCAAAAACTATGGCAGGCCGATTAACCAGACGAGATTTCGTGAAATACGTGGCATGGCTCACAGCGAACACTGCTTTGTCAGCCAGTGCGCACGGAGCAACAAATGTATCTTCCGCACGTCCCAATTTTGTCTTTATCCTCGCCGACGACCTTGGCTGGGCGGATGTGGGATGCTATGGCAGCGATCTGCACGAGACGCCCAATATCGATGGGCTGGCCCGACAAGGCATGCGGTTCACCGATGCCTATGCTGCGGCGCCGGTTTGCTCGCCGACACGTGCTTCGATTATGACGGGCAAGTATCCCGCCCGGCTGCATATGACCATCTGGTACGAAAGCTCAGCGAATCCACCACAAAACCGAAGGCTTATCCCACCGATTACGCAGGGCAATATGCCCCATGAGCAAGTGACCATAGCTGAGGTGCTTAAAAATGCCGGCTACTTTACGGCACACATTGGTAAGTGGCATCTTGGTGACGCGGCACACTACCCCCAAACGCAGGGCTTCGATGTCAATATCGGCGGGACTTTCTGGGGCGCCCCGACTACATTCTTTTATCCGTATGGCGGCTCGAGCAGGTGGGGCGGCGAGTTCCGATATGTGCCGCACCTCGAATTCGGCAGCGAAGGCGAGTACTTAACCGACCGCCTAACCGACGAGGCCCTTCGGGTCATCGAAAGGACAAAAGACAAACCGTTCTTCCTCAACCTTTGCTACCACACTGTCCACACGCCAATCGAGGGTAAACCTGAGCTGGTCGAGCACTACAAAAAGAAGGTCAAGCCGGGCATGCATCATCAGAACTACGAATACGCCGCAATGGTACATAGTCTGGATGAAAACCTCGGCCGTATCATAGCCAAGATTAGCGAACTTGGCCTCGCCGAGCGTACTGTTATCATTTTCTTCTCTGACAACGGTGGTTATATTAACAAGTACAATAAAAAGACCGTCACTAACAACTACCCACTCCGTTCCGGCAAGGGGTCGCTATATGAAGGCGGCACCCGTGCACCGTTAATTGTTCGATGGCCCGGCGTTACTAAAGCCGGCAGCGTCTGCCGTCAACCGGTTAGCTCTATCGATTTCTATCCGACCATCCTCGATATAACCGGTCTGGGCGGCGACCCAAAGCACAACGCCGATATGGACGGCCTCACTCTCGTGCCTCTGTTAAAAAACCCAGCCGCCAGGCTGAAACGTAAAGCCCTTTACTGGCACTACCCTCACTATTACGCCACGACCAGTCCGGTGAGCTCAATTCGCCAGGATGACTGGAAGCTAATAGAGTATTTTGAAGATAAGCACATCGAGTTGTATAACCTCAGGAAGGACATCGGTGAGGAGAACAACCTTGCAGAAAAAATACCCGAAAAGGTCGATGAGCTAAGGAAGCTTCTTCACGCCTGGCGAAAGGCCGTAGATGCTCAGCTGCCCACACCGAATCCCAAATACAGCTCCAAGACCAGAAGATAGGACAGCAGGGAAATAAAGTGCCTAAAGTGAGCTAAAGTTAAAAAAACAAATATCTTTAGGCACTCTCTGCTGAGAGCTTCGTAGAGTGTGTATTAAAATTGTTTTTTGCTATGGTAATCAATCTCCTATGCCGGTGCGTTGCTTAAGGATATAACTGGCGACCTCTTCTACGGTATCGAGCCACAAACCATTGGCCGGGTCCTGAGCATATTCACATAGGGCCTTGAGAGTTGACGAGAGGGTAGTCTGTCGTCCCCCTTCGCCGATATCATGGCCGCAAAAAACCAGCCATCCACCGTTCACCAATGTTCTGTCGAACAACTGTTTCACCTGCTCGAAATCCTTGCCGTCCAGCTCCACACCCATCAGTTGCGCCATATCGCAAAAGGCCGGGTCGTTCGCCCACTCGTCCATCCAGCCGCGTCCAGCCAAAAATTCCTCCGCCACCAGCGGTACATAGCTTTTGAGATTTCGTCCCCGCCCTACATATTTCTGTCCACAGGGATAGGCGAAAGAAACCGGCCTAACGCCGAGCAAACGCTCGATAATGTTGTTTGACTGCTCTAATTCATTCCGCATTTTCTCAAGAGTGTAATTTTCCAAAGCCCTTTCACGTGCGAACGGGAAATTGCCCGAGCAGGGATGAGTCATTGTATGATTTCCGATTTCGTGGCCGTTGGCTGCTGCTTTCTTCCAGGCATCCAGCCGTTTCTCCAAATTATTAATTGAAACGTAAAAAGTGGCTTTGGTGCCGTATTCATCCAGGATAGGCAAGCCGCGGTCAATCTGACTAAATCGGGCATCGTCAAAAGTCAGACTGATGGCGGCACGCTTTCCTGCAGGCCAGGAAAAATCACCCCGTCCTTCAAGAGAAGATGGCTCTTCGCTTTGCAAATTAGATGGCGAGCAGCCTGTGGAGGCAACAATAACACAGCAACACATAACAATTAGACAAACAGGAACAATTCTCATTTATAATCTCCTTATTTACCAAATCTTAATTTTTCTTTGAGGTTTTTTGAGTCCAGCAGCGATAGCCTTTCTGCGAAGCTCATCGCCCGCAGGGAAAGGACTGTGAAAGAACAGAACCTGAACTACCTTAGGGTAGTTGTTTAGCGCTTTTAGAGCTTTCGGCCATTGTTTAGGGTATTTTTGCTTTAGGTCTTGGGCCAAATCAAGACAGATTGCCGAATAAGCAGCAAAGGCAAGTTTTCGGTCGTCATTTTCTTCCAGTCCCGTCTTTGACAAGCGGGATTCGTTTGCTATTGTTGTTTCGATGACAGATTTCATCTCGAGCTGCAAGCGGGCAATCTGCTCAGCAAGGTTGGACAACGGGACTATGTTTGTCGGTTCTTCCAGGTGTATGTGATAAAAGATTTGACCATCGATGTTTTGTCTTCGTCCTCCCTGTTCAGTAATCACCTTCTCAGTTAGGTCAATAATCCGGTCGGCAAAACTGCTAATTGTTTCATCCATAGGCATATCTTCTCGGGTCGTATTATGGTAACGGTCAACAATTTTCCAGTTCTGCTTCATCATCCAGCGATAGCCCCTGATGACACCAATTATGGTGCCGGCGGTGGCTGCATTGTTGTCGGCATCCCAGCCGAAATTAAACGCAGTCATAAGAGTTTTGACAAAGTCACCTTCACCGTAAAGCAGGGCTGCAATAGTCGAGGCGGTATTAAGCTCATATCCGTTTCTATCGCGCATCGCACCGCCATGCCGGCTATACTTTTCTTTGACGAGCCGGCGGGTGGTTCGCCAATCACTCGGATATAGGCGGTGCCACTGCAAAACATCGTTAACGATTTGTCGAATAGCGCAGTTTTCATCAATGGCCTTAAGGCCGGCCTTAAGAATATTATCAATCTCATCTGTTATAAAAGCCGTAGCTATCATGTTCGTGAATAACTGGGTTGTCTGGGCGGGCTCGGCATCAATAGTAACACGGGTGTAATTCAAACCGATTCTTGCCGCAGTTTGGGGCATCCCCGGAGCAAGCAGCCCAAACGACTCGCAAATGAATTGCCCTGAGATATTAAAGTCGGCCCATGGATTAAACACAATGCTGCCAGTCAGCGGCGGCTCGAAACCAATGTCCATCAATTGACGCGCATACTGATTAGAGCACCAAATACGTTTGTTGATTCGTTCTTTCCATAATTTTACGATGAGGTGAGGCGGCAGCACAATCGCATTATGGTGCTGCATCGCCACAATATAAACCCACTCCAAGTCTGTGTCATCATCCGTCCGGGCCCCTTCGGGAAGGGCCGGAGTATATTCTCCGACATTGCCGGGCTCGTTGATATATTTCATCTCGTGTTTAAGGCCGTTGAGATTACCCAGCAATTGTCCGAGAAGACCGCCCCGAATCTTGTCACGAAGAACCTCGGCAGACATCTCTATCGATTTATCAAGGCTGCCTGCTCCGTAAGTAGTACTATTTTTTGTCAGTGAACCAATGATTGGCAGTGCAATAATTGCTATTGTGATTACTTTCTTGATTTTCATATTTTAGCTCCTTAGATTTCCGGGGTATTCTACCAAATCAAGTGGCTTACCCTATATACAAAAGCCCTTGAAAAAAACAAAGTTCAATATTAGTCGGACTGGGATGAGTGGTTTTACGAAAAAGAAAATGTTGAATTCTCGCGGTCTGAGCAATAACATACCAAAAAGGGGGACGGGGGCTTTTACTAAAAATCTCCCTGTGGACAAAATCAATGGGTAAAAAAACTTCTATATGTAACTCTTATAAGGCCAACGCGGACAGCCAAAATTGGATAATTACACGCCGGGTATTTTTGAAATCGTCGGTGGCCTCATTGGCCGGATTAAGTGCATTGCCCCTTTCCTGCGCTCTCAATAACACCTCGAGTGACAAGCTATATCGGGTACGTTTCGGCATTGTTACAGATTGCCATTATGCTGATGCCGATACCTTAGGTACGCGCTACTACCGCGAGTCCTTGGACAAGCTGAATGAGTGCGTGTCCTTGATGAACTTCGAAAGGGTTGACTTCCTCATCGAACTCGGTGACATTAAGGACCAGAACAGCCCGCCGGTTGAACAAAGAACTCTTTCGTATCTACAGGCTATTGAGAAAGTGTTCCAGAGATTTGATGGGCCGACTTATCACGTCCTCGGTAATCATGATGTGGACAGTATTTCGAAAATACAGTTTCTGACCCACGTGGATAACACGAACATAAAATCCGGCCGCAACTATTACTCATTCGACTTGAAATCTCTGCGCTGTGTCGTGCTCGACGCCAATTACAGGGCCGATGGTACTGACTACGAGCACGGCAATTTTGACTGGACCGACGCCAATATTCCTTCCGAAGAACTGGACTGGCTCAGAGAGGACCTCGCTGCGGCACCCGACCCGGTAATCGTTTTCATTCATCAACTACTCGATGGGACCGGTTCAGTCTATGTGAACAACGCAGCCGATGTCCGACAAACTCTGCAATCTTCCGGCAAAGTGCTCGCCGTCTTTCAGGGCCATCATCATTCAGGGAGCTACAGCTACATTGCGGGAATACACTACTATACTTTGAAGGCGCTCGTTGAAGGCTCAGGCCCGGAAAACAATTCTTATGCAATTGCCGAAGTCCATCCGGATGGCAACATTACCATCACCGGCTACCGAAAGGCCGTGAGTAAGCAGCTAACTCTGAGTTTGGCAATTCCTTAAGCCTGGAATAGCTTCTCGGATGACTTACCAAGGCGCTAATTGCTATTGCCCACATTTATGTGCAGGTGGGTGATAGCCTCGTGACCAAGTTCATTGCTGCGTTTTACCGTAGCTATATAATGTCCGGGTTTCTTGTAACGATGTGTAGTGACGGCATAACCCTTGGGATTGTGCACTTTAACGTTACCATCCGATTGTACGGTTATTTTGGGACTGCCGTCACCAAAGTCCCAGACCTCACTGCCGTAAGTAGTACGGAAAGAACGCACCTTAAAGGTGATTTCGTCACCGGGCTTAATATCGAACGTAGGGTAATAGGCCGCGTGGATAGTGGGTGGTAACTGGTCGGGATGGTCCTTGTCGATTATCTGGACGACAGCAAAGTCGTAGTCAATATTACCGGGTGCATCGGTAACTTTTAAGACTTCGTTATATTCCCCCGGTTTGTCATAGGTACGTCGTACTTGCGAACCTTCGGCTGAACTGCCATCGCAGAAAGCCCATTCAAATTTCTTGATTTTCTCATCTCGGCTCCAGGAACGAGTGGCGTCAAGCTCAACTGTCTCACCAGTCCAGGCAAAATGATGAGGCCTCGCCACGGCGATTATATCGGGCTGGTATTCACGCTGGTACGCTTGCCAGATAAAGGCGTAGCCGTTCTGAATACCCCATAAGCCGGATGGCTGTTTGCATTGGATGTCGAAATGCAAATGTGACCACCCGCCGCTGCCGCCTTCTTTTCCCAGAATACCAATCTTCTGACCCATTTTGACGCGCCGTCCCGGCTTTACAGAACTGTCGATTTCGTATAAATGACTGTAGCGATAAAACCAGCCTCGTTCGTCCAGGATATAAATCACGTCATAGCGGGGCCTAACAGGAGTATCCTCATAGCCGGGCAGTTTCTCTAATCCTGCTGAAACCACCAATCCATCGGTGGCGGCAATCACATCGACCAAACCCTCGGCCCCGCCGAAGTCCAAACCATAATGATAGTAGATATTTTTGCTGGTGGGAACTTCCCCCCCGTCCACGAAGACCGGCACATTAGCCATTTGGGTATCCGAGGCGAACCACCGCTGTTTGACCGGATAGATAAAAGTCTCCGGTCTTATCCACGGTGAGCCGGCGGGCCATAGTCTAAGCCTCGCGTCTTTGATTAGTCCCCAGGGATTTTCTGTTCTACTTTTCTGCAGATAGCCCTTGGTAACCGGACAATCGATTTGTACGCCTCCAGCAGTAATAGGCAGGTGATATGTAGAAGAAACGAGCCAGACAGCTTGGCCATTGACTTCAACCTTCACCACTGCTCGGCGAACAGCACTGCGAATCTCATCTCGAGTTTCCTTTAAATCAAGCAGCTTAATAGTGCCTTCCGAACCATCCTGAAGACGCACCGTTTGCGATTCTCCCACGTTCAGGTCTGTCACCGTCACCAGCGGCGTCTGAACTCCAGCCCGCCGCTTTTTCAATTCACGCCATGTTGTCAGGACGATTCCTTCACTTTCTATGAACGTCTTTATGTCTGGGTCGGTCAATAAACGAAGCTCGGCCTCACGATTCGAGCCCGAGCCGGAAATGTGTGAGAATACTTCCGTTTGAACAGTACAATGAACAATAATCTCAGTTATGCCCGGTTTCATCTCACGCAGCAGTTGAATCAGCTCGGCTTTTTTCTTCTCATAATCCCTCGCCCTTGTCGGCTGGGTTACAAGGTCGTCGATAACCGGAAGCCCGGCCCGCCATAATTTCTCCGCAATGGAAAGGGCCAGCGGCCTGAGAGCACCGACTTCACTGCTAATATGCTGCATGTGCCCGCCGAACATGAGGATTGGTATTTTCTTTTCGATGCCCACTTTTACATAGCGGTCGATAAATAACGGATGGAAACATGTCCCCATATGGGAATCCAAATGCGTGGGGACAATACCCATAGCCAGGGCCTTGTCAATCTGGGCACGAATTTCAGCTTCGACCTCATCAGGTGTGGCATGAGCGACTACGTCGGAAACATCGTGCCATAGGTAGCCATCCGTATCCGCCAGTCCCGGCACAGCCGGTTTGCCCGCGACAGGTCCCCATCGATAATTTTTCCACTCCGATGTATGGGTGAGATGAATACCGGCGTCAATCTCTGGATTTAACTTCAGATGAGCTGCATACTCCGGTACCCAGGAGCACGGCATCATAATGCTTAATGAGGTGGCGATACCCTCATCGACGGCCTTGATTGCACCCATATTTGAATTATGTGACATACCTACGTCGTCCACATGAAAAATCACCACCTTTGTGCCCGAAGGCCAGCCCAGACGCTCAGCATACGTCACTTCCTGGGCCTGGGTGACAGCCAGACTCGTGAGAATCAGAGACAGCAGTAAGCCGGTTCTCCGCAAGGAATCCTTAGGACTGACAAGTTGTTTCAATAGCATAGAGAGTCCACCTCCATTAGACCTTCAGTGTTTAGGTCCAGAAAATCCACATGGCCACCCGGT
>JABAOF010051438.1_pt2 | contig 10361 bp, 12 predicted proteins | sample 7062171 | NCBI WGS metagenome assembly JABAOF01 (sample SAMN14538628, study PRJNA623070) | marine sediment metagenome | biome: marine biome [ENVO:00000428]; feature: marine pelagic biome [ENVO:01000023]; material: deep marine sediment [ENVO:00002113] | place: India: Gulf of Khambhat ... | reverse complement strand
TCCTATTGGCAGAAAGCCTGATGTCAGCCTGATGTCAAGTCCTGGGCAGAGAAATGCCTTAAGAGTCAAGGTGCAGGAAATTAGAAAAACGAAGCATATATTTATCGGTGATTTTTGGAACGATGGACCCTGGGTTGGAGGATGTATTGCAGGGGGTAGGCTCGGAGGATATTTCCATATTAACTGCAAAGGCGATGTTGAACCTTGCGTCTTTTTGCAGTTTTCGGTTGATAATATAAAAGGCAAGAAGTTAGTTGATGTTTTGCAATCCCCTTTCTTCAAGGCTTTTCAAAAAGCCCAGCCTTATTGTTCCAACAAAAACCTGCTCAGCCCCTGTGCCTTGATTGACAACCCCGAGGCTTTGAGAAAGATAGTAAAGAAATATAAAGCCAAACCCTCGTATCCTGGCGGGGATGCAGTAATTACTGATCCTGGGGTTATCAAGTTTTTAGACAACTATTCACGAGAATACAAAAAAATCACAGATCCTATCTGGGAGAAAGAACTTTCCTCAAGCTTTAAGTGCTGGAAAGATAAAGATAAAGAAGATTAATTCTTTATGATACAATTATGTTATAATAGAGTATGGCTAGTAGTCCAAAATACAAGATAGCGGTTTCAGGAGCAGCTGATACCAGCCATTGCTGCTCTAACATCAAAGAAGTTTCTGAGGCAGTAGGGAGAGAAATTGTTAAGCAGGGCTGTGTTTTGCTGACAGGCGCCACTACCGGCGCTCCTTATTATGCAGCCAAGGGAGCTAAGGGAGCTGGAGGTGTGAGCATTGGTTTTTCCCCAGCCAATACTGAAAAAGAACATACTAAAACCTATCGCTTGCCGACTGATTACTGCGACTTGATTGTTTATACTGGTTTTGATTATGTGGGGCGCAACTTGATATTAACTAAAGCAGCTGATGGCGTGATAATTGTCTGTGGCAGAACAGGTACTTTAAACGAGTTCACCATTGCTTTTGAGAGCAGAACCCCGGTTGGGGTTTTAAGAGGGTCTGGTGGCACAGCTGACCTCATTGACGAAATTTTAGCCAGGGGTTATCGTCCTAAAACCAAGATTGTTTTTGATTCAGACCCGAAAGAACTGGTTAAAAAATTAATTCAACTGATTAGAAAAGAGAAAAGGTCGAATAACAGATAAAAGCCAAGAACTTATTTTTGGTTTTTAATATTTCATTTTTGGGATATGCCAGAGACTGAAGAAGGCAAATTAATCGGCAAAGTAGTACATTATTTCGATAAAATTGGAGTGGCGGTAATCGGCCTGGACGCTCCTTTGAAGGTTGGAGATACAATTAGGATTGCTGGGGGTGAGGCGACAGATTTCACCCAAGCTGTTGATTCAATGGAGGTTGAGCACGAAAAGATAGAAAAGGCTAAAAAGGGAGATGAAGTTGGTTTGAAGGTTAAAGAAAGGGTAAGAGACGGATACAAGGTTTATAAATTGTAATCTGGGCTGGAAATCCGAATTTAGAATTTCATCCTTTATGTTTTTTGATTTCTTGGAACTCCATCTTTTTTTTCAGGTGTTGCTTGCGACCTTGCTTGGCTGTTTGATTGGATTTGAAAGAGAATATAAAAAGAGAGAGGCAGGCTTGAAAACTTTTTCTTTGGTGTCTTTAGGGGCTTGCTTTTTCACAGTGGTTGCCACTTCTTCTTGGTCAAATTTAGGGGCTTTCTTACAGATTGATCCGGTCAGGGTGATTCAAGCAGTGGCTATAGGTATTGGTTTTATTGGGTCAGGCTTAATAATTCAACGAAAGGCTCAGGTTGAAGGATTAACGACAGCGGCTGCTTTGTGGGCAACAGCCGCCATTGGTATTGGGGTTGGAGTGAGATTATATTTTCTTTCGATTTTAGGAACTCTTCTGACAATTTTGATTTTAGCAGGCTTTAGGGTTATTGAAGAGAGGGTTTTTGATAAAAAAGCATAGAGATATTTCGCCTTTGGCAGGGAAGTGAAATACGTATGCGCAATTTCAAGAATTTTGTTTTAGCCCTTGCCTCTTTAATTGGGACAATCATTGGGGCTGGGGTTTTTGGGATCCCCTATATAATGGCAAAAAGCGGAGTTCTTTCTTGCCTTTTTTATTTTTTAATTTTAGGAGGGGTTGTTTTTCTTTTGCATCTGTTTTTTGGAGAGATTGTTTTAAGAACCAAAGCCAAGCATCGTTTGGTTGGCTATGCTGAAAGATATTTCGGCAAAAGAATCAAAGCTTTGGTTGCTTTTTCAACGATTGCTGGCACCATTGGCGCTCTTTTAGCATACCTTATCTTAGGGGGGAAGTTCCTTAGGATTATTATTCCTATATCTATCTCCCCTTTTTATTTTAGTTTAATCCTCTGGGCAATATTATCTTTTTTTGTTTTCTTAGGGATAAAATCTATTGCTCCTTTTGAACTTCTGATGAATATCGGATTCTTCGCTGTGGTTATTGTGATATTTATATTGAGTTTCCCAAAAATTGAAGCCAGTAATTTTGTTTTATTTAATCCTAAATATGTCTTTCTGCCATTTGGCGTCATCCTTTTTAGTTTAGTCGGCTGGAGTGCTATTCCGGAAATAGAGGACATAATAAAAAAGAAAAAGAATCTTAAGAAAGTGATTATATCTGGTATGCTTGTTTGTCTCCTCTTCTATTTCCTGTTTGGTTTGCTCATAAGTGGGGTTACGGGTTCTGGCACAACAGAAGAAGCCTTGCTGGGTCTTTTGCCTATTTTAGGCAAGAAGATAATGATTCTTGGGGCTATTTTTGGAGTGCTAGCTGTTTCAACTTCCTTTTTAATTCTGGGCAATTATCTTAAAAATACGTTAATACTTGATTATCGCCTTCCTGCTTCCTTCGGCTTTTTTATAGCATGTTTCCTGCCCCTTTTGCTTTTTTTGGTTGGCATTAGAGAATTTATTCAAGTTATTGCTATTGTTGGAACTTTAATGGGCTTGGTTGAAGGCACAATAATTGCCTTAATTTATAAAAAAGCCAAGAAAGACGGGGACAAAGAACCAGCTTACGCTTTAAAGATTCCGAGCTTCTTAATTTATTTAGTGATAGCAATCTTGGTTTTGGGTGGGATTGCTCAAATTGTGTATCATGTCTAGATTAAAAATTTCTAAGGGAGCAAACAAAATCTTGCCTGTTTTCAAACCAGTGGGATTTTCTACCTTTGATTTAATCAGAAAATTTAAAAAAGAAACTGGTTTTTCCGGAAAGATTGGGCACGCTGGAACATTAGACCCTTTTGCTTGCGGGGTGGTGTTGCTTTTGTTGGGCCCAGCAACAAGAAAGTTTGAAGAGATTAAGAAATGGCAGAAAGTTTATTTGGGAGGCTTAAGGCTGGGCCTTGTTTCTTCCACTGGAGACCCAGAAGGTGATTTCAAGGGCGCACTTTTTTACGGGACAAAAAAGGATGAGGGGGTATGGCAGCCAAATAAAGGGGAAATTACAAATGCCTTAAAAGATTTTGTCGGAGAGATTAGCCAAAAGGTTCCTTTGTTTTCTGCAGCAAAATACAAAGGGGTTCCTTTTTATAAGTTGGCAAAAAGGGGTAAGGCGGTTCAACGGTTCAGAAAGGTTAAGATAGAGAAGGTTGAACTTCTGTATTATCGATATCCTCTTTTAACCTTGAGAGTTTTTTGCCAAGGAGGCACTTATATAAGGCAGTTAGCAGAAGACATAGGAGAGAAATTAAAATGCGGTGCTTTTCTATATTATTTACAAAGAGAGGCAATTGGCAGATTCAATGTGAAAGATTCTCTGGCAATAGACGATTTTAAGAAATATAGGGGAACATTAAAATAATGAGCAATCTCTTGCGTTGCTAGGGGAAATCTTGATATGATAATTACATCAAAGGTCTTTTGTTGCAAAATTCTTTTCACTTNNGGAATTATTTTTGGTTTTTTTGCCCTTATATTCCTGGGAGTTGTTTTATTTACTAATTTTTTACCACCATCAGCTAAGCCTCTTGAGGAATCTACAGGTTTGCTGGAGGAAGAATATGTCCCAAGAGCTGTCCCAACGCCAGTACCCACTCCTGTACCAGTTCCGATAGTAGAGCCTACCTCAACGCCTACCTCAACGCCTACCTCAACGCCAACATCCACCCTAGAGTCAGAACCAGAATCAGAGCCGCCTGCTTTTTAAACCCCAAACCATGGATTTACCCCAGAGCTTTCTGCTCTCTGGGAGGAAATCTACTTCAATATGCCTTTATACTTAGAAATAATTATTAGCGCAATGATTTTTATTATTGTTGGTCTGATAGTGTTTAGAAAAATGATTAAGGATCTAAAGAAATAAATAAGAGCAATGCAAAGCAAAGAGAAGGAGAATTTAATATTTACGAGGCTTTTTCCAGNNTTGCTGCAAACACAGAGTTGAAACAGCTGTTTTACTCTCGGGTCTCGGGCAATTAAAAGATTTTGAACTCGGCTTTTTTAAAGAAAAAGGCAATTATTTGCCTCAAAATTTCAGCCAGCCCCATGAGTTGTTGTTTTTAACTGGAAATATTTCAAAAAAGCATGGTGAAGAGGGTGGATATGAATTCCATCTACACGCTGTTTTAGGCAATGAGCGAAAAGGTGTTGTTGGAGGGCATTTTATGGAAGGAACGGTTAGTGTAACGGGTGAAATTGTTCTCCTAAAAACAGATTTAAAAATAAAAAGAAGAATAGAAGAAGCCACGGGCTTAAAAGGTTTATTTATAGAAAATTAATCATTAAAATCAAAAAATATGAAAAAAGAGCTTAACACCAAACTTGCCATATTCGTTTTAATAATCCTTGCCATTATTGCTGCAGGAGCCTTGATTTTTATAGATAGATACATCACCTCAGTGCCTATCGTTTCCCCAATTCAGGTTCCCCTTCCGCCTCTTGAGCTGGAAAAGATTAAGACATTCCAGTCCGAAGAAGAATTCAAAGCCTATTTAGAGGATGTTGAATTCAGTTATGTGGGTGCTTTTGGAATGTCGGTGGCTCTGAGAGCCCCCATGATAGAGGTGGCTGAAGAGGGCATGCCCGCCCCTACCGCTGTTTTTCAAGACGGAAGAGGTGGAGAGGTAGCAGGAANNTATCGCGCAGAGCCCATAGAGGCACAGGGAATGATTATGCCCCCCAAGGCTTATGGAGCAACAAAAATTATAAAAGCTTTCCCGCCAGCTGACCTTGAGGTTATAACTGAAATTGATAAAAACGGAAACCTGCTTTTGCAAGAGAATATCTTAATGATTTTTGCTTCAGATAAGATTTACGGCTATGATATCTCAGATCCAAAACTTCCCTTGAAAAAATGGGAAATCGAGCTAGAAAGCAACAACTATTTGGTTGGAGCGAGGTTGTATAAGGGAGAGGTGTACTTAATAACAAGGAACAGGATTAACACTTATCATCCCTGCCCAATTAGACCTCTTTCTATCAACGGTTCGCCCTTAACAGTAAAATGTACAGAGATTTACCACCCCTCTGTTCCTGTGCCGGTTGATGTTACCTACACAGCGTTGTCAATTAATCCAGATTCTGGAGATATTAACAACACCATCTCATTTATTGGCAGCTCGGGTTTATCTGTTTTGTATATGTCAGAGAATGCGCTTTATGTTACCTATTCTTATTATGGAGACCTTGTTGATTTTATTTACAGCTTTTTCGATGAAAAATGCCAAGATATAATTCCTGAGTCGGTCAGAGAAAAGCTCAAAAAGCTTGCAACTTACGATATAAGCCAAGCAGCAAAAATGACAGAGCTGGAAATTATTCTTGAACAATTTCAAAGCTCGTTAACAGACGATGAAAGATTGAGAATAGAAAACGAGTTTGAAAACAGAATGGAGGATTATTACAAGGAGCATAAGAGGGATTTGGAGCAAACCGGGATAGTAAAAGTGGAGTTAGAGAGACTTACCATGGAAGCTGTTGGCAATGTTCCAGGAACTCCCCTCAACCAGTTTTCTTTGGACGAACATAACAATCATTTGAGGGTGGCGGTAACTGTTGGTGGCAGTAGAGGAATATTTTGGGGTATTGGGGAGAGCGCCAACGATGTTTATATTCTCAATGACAATCTAAGGGTGGTTGGCTCTGTTCAGGACATGGGCTTGGAAGAAAGGATTTATTCTGTTCGCTTTTTAGGGGACAAGGGATATGTTGTAACCTTTAAGCAGATTGACCCATTTTTTGTCTTAGACCTGTCGGATCCTAAAAATCCTGAATTAAAAGGAGAGCTTAAAATCCCAGGCTACTCTTCTTATCTGCACCCAATAACAGACGATAGGATTTTGGGCATAGGCAAAGAGGGCTCTCAAGTAAAGATTTCTCTGTTTGGGGTGAAAGATCCTGAAAATCCCAAAGAGGTTGCCAAATACACCCTAGATGAATATTGGTCTGATATCTTGAACACCCACCACGCCTTCTTACTGGATAAAAAACACGAGATATTCTTCTTGCCAGGCTCCAGAGGCGGTTATATTTTCTCGTATGTAGGAGATAAGCTTAAGCTGGAAAGAGCAGTGAGCAACATAAGAGCCAGAAGAGCAATTTACATCAACGATTACTTGTATGTAATCGGCGATGACAAGATCACTGTTCTAAACGAACTTGACTGGGAAAAGGTGAATGAGCTGGAGCTATAATCTTGTAACGTGTAACCTGTAACCTGTAACGTGTAACCCAAGAGCGATGAAAAAAGCCGCATATGGCAGATGAGCCACGCGGCTTTTTGGCAACAATGATGAATGTTTGTCTATTCCTTCTGGTACTTCGCAGAAAGTTCTGAAGGCCATCCTATTATAACCGCCATAAGGACTAGTGTACCCATAACCCCTGCAATTTGACTTAGACGAAATGCCCATGCATACCCCTCGGTAGCATAGCAAAGTGCTGATACTGTGGCAATTACATAGAGCAGCATACTTTCTATAACGCATAAATCCCAGAACTCACCGCCCTTAAAGGCTTTACTTCTGAAAAGGAATATCCTAGTAAGTGCAATAGCTAGGACATAACATACGCCACAAATAATTAGCTGAGACATTATTTCTTCCCTTTCTTCCTTATGTGAGAGTTAAGGTTACCACTTTTAAGATATCACGATTTTATGTAAAGTTAAATATGTGGTTGAATAGCAAAACAATAGAGATGTTAAGACAGGGAAAAGTTGGGGTTTTACCTACTGATACGCTCTATGGTTTGGTTGGGTCAGCCTTGTCTCAAAAAGCAGTTGAGAGGATTTATCAATTAAAAAAAAGAGACCCCAGAAAGCCAATGATTATTTTAATTGCTGACTTGAAAGATTTGGCATTGTTTGGTATTAATGTTAGAGAGCAAACAGAAAAGAGCTTAAAAAAGTTCTGGCCTGGAAAAGTGAGTATTATTTTGCCCTGCTCGTCCGAAGCTCCAAAGGAGCGAAGGAGAGCCTGTTCCAGCAAAAAGTTTTCTTATTTGCACAGAGGCACAAAGAGTTTAGCTTTTCGTTTGCCAAAGCCAAGCTGGTTAAGAGGGTTGTTGAGAGAAACAGGTCCCCTGGTTGCTCCGAGCGCCAATCCTGAGAATCTGTTGCCTGCTGAAGACATTGAAGAAGCAAAAAAATATTTTAGCATAAAAGTGGATTTCTATGTTAACAAGGGAAAACTCACTGGTTTACCTTCAACCTTGATTGAATTAAAAGGCAAAAAGGTTATTATAAAAAGACAGGGCGCAGTCAAAATAAGCTCAATATGTTAAAAAAAAGGCAATTTTTCCCAGCTATTACAAGTACTAAGGGAGCTAATTGGCGCAAGATGCTAAAAGAGATTGATAAATTAGGGCTCAAAGAGATAGCCCTTTTTCCTACTTGCTTGGCAAAAGAGGAAAGAAAGGAGGTTTATGCTTTGCTGGAAAAAACAAATCTCAAGAGCATCCCCTTGATTCATTTAAGGGGTGATATGGAGCTAGAGGAACTGGACTATTTTGTTAAAAATTATAAAACCAAGCTTTTTAATGTTCACACTCCCCGACGCAACCCATTGCTGCACGATTTTTTAAAATACAAAAAACAAATATATATTGAAAACGGCCAGCCGTTTTTTACTGAAAAAGAGCTTGATAGTTTTGCTGGGATATGCTTGGATTTTTCTCACCTAGAGAACGACAGGAGGCTGAACAAAGAAGTTTTTGAGAGAACAATAGAAATGTTTAAAAAATACTCTATTGGATGGGCCCATATCAGCGCAGTTACAGCAACCCCTCATATGGACCTTGATGGTTATTTTANNTACTTATCACGAGCATCGCTTGGAGGATTTTTCAGAGCTTGATTATCTGAAAAACTATCCTCTAAATTATTTCCCCAAGCTTATTGCCATGGAGCTCACCAACCCCCTAAAAGAACAACTTGAAGCAATAAACTATATAAGGAAAATTCTTAATTCTTAATTCTTAATTCACATCATGAGTCCTGTTTGGCATTTTATTTCTTCTTTTTTTATAGCCTTGTTTTTCTTTTTGGGAACAGGAGACATCAACACTGCCTTGATTGCTTTTTTGGGCGGTTTTTTTATTGACATTGACCATTTGCTAGATTTCTGGGTTTCAAAGCCTAAAAATCCCTTCAGCCTGAAAGCCTTTATGGACTCTGACAGTTATGTAAAAGTCAACAAGCGGATTTTTGTGCCTTTTCACGCTTGGGAATGGGTTTTTATCTTGCTTGTTGTGGCTTACCACCTTAACTGGCTTTTGCTTTTTATTTTTGCTATATCTCTTGGCTTGCACTTAATCTTAGATACCGTGCATCATGTATGGCAAGAAAAGGGCAATCCCCTCATTTATGTTATTTCCTTTCGTCTGATAAAAAAGTTCAAGGTTTTATCTTATTAATATACTAGCCAGAAAAACAAAAATGCGACAGGCTGTCGCTTTTTTAGATTATTGCCAAAAAGGGAAGGGCGGCTTAATTTGACAAGGGGTAAAAAGTTAGCGAAGTTCTAATCTTTGATAAAATTCTTTGGCGAGCTGGGCGGTATCGGCTGTGCTTTTGTAAAACGATTTCCAAACAACCACAATGTCAGCGTCGTTAAAAAAAGCCCTTTCTACTTCCTGGATTGTATCCCCCCCAGCCACAGCCACTAAAACATCATAGTTGCCTTTTATTTGTTGTATTTGGTAATAAGGAATTTGCTTTTCTTTATTGAATTCTGTTTCATCAACTCCCCGATGCAAGACTACTACATCAGGTGGCTTTTTTAAATTATTTAGCACAGAAACAGCATCTCTAACATTCATCATATCAATCATTGAGTCAATGCCAGCTTTCTCGCATTCTTCAATAAAGCTGTCTATTGTGGCACTTGGTGCCACACCAAGACAGGTGGCAGCTGAGGCGCCCCCTTCTTGGGCAATAGGTACCTCTTTTCTGGCTAAATCATCGCATTTTAGATCAGCCACAATATAGGGCTCAAAGGGTAAAGGAACAGGGCCTGATTTTGAAATCGTTTTTATAAGAGCTGGTTTCAGCCCCTTCATTTCTTTAGCCATCCTTGCTAATTCTTGAAGTTGCCGCACTGCCTCAATGAGACTTTTGGGTTTTTGTTTTGTTCTGATCTGCTCGGGAAAAAAGTGGGTTAGAACCAGATTTCTTATTGTTGAGATTGCTTTTTGTCCGTAAATCTTTATCAATGGGGTGCCAGCTTCAACTAAAATCTGTTCAGAAACCGGCAGTTGGGGGATAATCTTTTCTGCTTCTTCTGGGGTGCTGTTTAAGGCGATCTGAAGATATTTTTTGTTTTTCTTTAAAATCATTTTAGTTCTTTTAGGAATTCGCCAGCTAACTCGGTTGTCTTTTGAGGGCTTTCAGCAAAAGCTCGCCAGACAACGGCAATGTTAGCGTCGTTAAAGATTTCCCCTCTTACTTCTTTTGGGCTCTCTCCGCCAGCCACTGAAATTGAGATACTGTAGGTTCCCAAGATTCGGTGGATTTGCCAAAGGGGAATTTCTTTGTCTTCTTGCTTTTCCCATTCTTCAACGCCCCTGTGCAAAACAACAATATCAGGCAGTTTCTTTAGCTTTTGTAAAACTTCAAAAGGAAATTTTACATTAAGCATATCTACCATTGAGTCCATCCCTAATTCTTGGCATTTGGCAACGAACAAATCAATGGTGGGAATAGGGGCTAAGCCCAAGCAAGTGGCTGCTGAAGCGCCAGCTGAAGCTGCTAATTCAACCTCTCGAAAACCTCTGTCCATACATTTTAAATCAGCAACAACATAGCCAGGTTTGCCCAGTTTAAAGTCCCATAAGTTTTTGATGGTGCCGATTCCTTTCCTTCCGTAATTTTTTACAAAAGAGGTGCCAGCCTCAACTAGGATTCGCTCTGATGC
>JABAOF010001115.1_pt2 | contig 10363 bp, 11 predicted proteins | sample 7062171 | NCBI WGS metagenome assembly JABAOF01 (sample SAMN14538628, study PRJNA623070) | marine sediment metagenome | biome: marine biome [ENVO:00000428]; feature: marine pelagic biome [ENVO:01000023]; material: deep marine sediment [ENVO:00002113] | place: India: Gulf of Khambhat ... | reverse complement strand
TCCAACAGGTATCGCACCACGCCACGTATAGATGGCAAACTCAGGAGCATGAACGCCACGGATCCAATGGACAATATAAGTCCGAGCGGTCTCGCCCAATTTCTCCTCCTCAGAACGCCGTACGCGGTCAGAAAGAAGGCGAGACATATTACAGCGAGCCATGTGAAATACATGAAAAAGAGTATCCATCCATTTGAGGCAAGCATGTACCAAGAGAGCCACACAACGTAGATGAAACAGAAGAACCCGTTGAACCCGTAGAGACCGCCGAGGACCTTAATTTCTATCGAGTGTACCATCTCCCTTGACAGTTGCACTTTCTATCTCTTTTTGTGATTGCGTTCTCTTTCTCCCCTTCACTGCTTACTCGTTAGCCAAATAAAGCGTTATGCGCGCGCCCCATTACCTTCGTATTACTCTGATTGTCTTACTGCCTTCGAATGATTTTCCAACGAGTGCTCCGGTGATTGTTATTACATCCTCACCTGTGCGTAGGATTGATCTTACAACGCTGGTTCTATAGAATTTGATCATTAGATCAGGTATTCCATCGTTGTCGTAATCCCCGATCTTAGTAGGATGCGATTCTGCTTCGACTTCCTCATTCAGCTTGACTGTAGAAATGTCGATGTCATCTACACTATAGCCTTCGGGAAGCTCAATATACACCTTAATACGTTTACCAAACAAACTGTAGATGTTGAGTGTTTCAGGAAAAATATCTACCGTAGCTGGAAGGACTTCCCACGGCTCAACCAGAGGATAATTGTCACAGTTCTGATCATCGATAACGTAAGGTTCATCAACTATCCCATCACTCCCAGGCTCATCCTGATATACACCAGAGAACTCATCAACCGAAACATGGTCGCTCCAATAGTTGCCGCCAAAAGGGTAACCGTTGTCCCAACGACAGTTGTAAGAGTAACGGACCCGAGCTTGGGAGAATCCCGGGCGGTATCCGTTTTCGATGAGGTCATTATGAGATACTATACCATCGTTTGACCAAGTCATCATGATTCCTTGTTCATTATGAGAAACGGTGTTTTCTTCAATGGTTACATAATCTGAGACATACGCATAAATTCCTCCAAAATTGCGCGAGAGATTGCAGTGCCTGATGGTGGTTCTGGGCGATTTGGACAAGGCTATTCCGAAGAAATTGTTGGGTGCCTCTATTCTTTCTATGAGAGTGTCTGACGAAAACGCTATGAGTAATCCTTGTCCGTTTCTCGATAGGGAAAGATCTGCTATTCGAACATTGGTGGAGTTTACAACGCCAAGATATCCTATGTTTGGAAAAGATAAATGGTCGATGGAGAGGTTCTTCTTGTTGACAAGGTAATGAACTGGCTTTCCATTCACAAGGTTTGAAGTGTCGATGTCGTGGAGAAATTCATCAATGTGCCAGAACGATCCAATATACAAGTTGTACGAATTGTTGAAGATCAGATTTCTACGCAACATGTTTTGAGTGGATTGAAACATTTCCAGCCCAATCCAATTATTGTGTGCCACACAATCAGTCACTGTGGCCCGATTGCCTCTTGTATGATGGCCTCTGATACAGATGCCATAACTCCCGTTCCTCACTGTGAAATTGGCGATCCTAACATCATCAGCAAAAACCATGATCCCACCATCAAATAGATGACTATCAATAATAGTGGTGCCTGCGCCATCAATAATAGTAGTGTTCTTACTCTCCCCAACGAGCACCACTGTTTTGTTCACGAATACATTCTCATAGTATGTTCCTGCTCTAACGAAAATAGTGTCTCCATCACTGGCATTGCCTATAGCCCACTGTATCTTCTCATAATCGTCTGGAACAACAATTGTAGTAGGATTTGCATGAACTGATTGAATGTTGAATACCAAAGGTAGCGTTCCCGTAAACAGCAGGGCCAGCAATAATCCTGAAACTGCCTTCTCTTTCAATACCTCTTCTCCTTCCACTATATAACTGGTGTCGAGAATCGCTTAAAGTTTTAGGATTATTCTAATACTGCATAATTATAAAGAATATTGGTTGTTCATTGTTTCTTTCTGTATCTTATGCACGCATGAAAAAAGGGGGAGTGTTCGGGAGATATCGCCAGTCGCATCGGCAATATGGATTACAGATTCATATTCCGCGTTTCCAGTTCGCCTCCGCGCGCGCAGATTTGCCCGGCTTCAAGGAATATATGAATTCTCAATTAGCAAAGCACAACTTGTTGAAGTAGAGGAAGAAGCAAGCATTCTGAATGGCTAGCACACGCTGCCAAGACGGTTGTGATATTCAAATGGTCAAAACTTTCTCCCCCACGTCTACGCCTTTAGTCGAAGCCTGTACGCTTACGAAGCAGTTCGGCGCCGTTCAAGCCCTGGCTGGCTTGGATTTTCGGGTCATGCCTGGAGAAATCTACGGTCTTTTGGGTTCTAATGGCGCTGGCAAAACCATTGAACTCACTTGTCATTATCTTCATACCCTGTTTCATCATATTGGCAGTAGCTTCAGCAAGCGTCTTCGAAGTCAAGCTCTTCTTAGGCTCTGCCACAAGGGGAGAGATAACAGCATTGATACAGGATTTGCAGAAGCTGACCGTGGGAGCCATGGCATTGCGCGCGCGCAGGTTGTGTATGCAGCGGTGTACCTTTTGTCTGTTGACCACATTCTCGCAATCTTGACTATGGGTGGAGCAACGTTTATGGAATTAGCAGTTGCTCTTCAGCTGCTCAAGCGCACCTAGAAACCTACTAGGTTCACATCAAGAAGGAGCCCTTTGACGAAAGAACTGACAAGAGTTCCAAATTCGAAAGACTAGGTAAGCGCTCGCGGTCATCGACACCTTCGGAGCATCATCCCTTCTGGTCTTCAGCTTTGCGCGCGATGATTTCTGTTTTCCTTTGCTTGAGAGTCGTCAACCCTCTCAAATGAAGCAATGTCGAAGGGAACTTCTTCAATACGAAACGTCATAAGCTCGTGACTCAGTAGAGCAGCGCGGGGATCTTAACCGGCTCTTCGGTGATTTGCAGAACCGTATCTAAATTCTTGAAGTATCTGAGGACGCTTCTACCTTTTTCTGTTATGGCATATACAACTCTTGTTCGGCCACTTTTCTTGCCCACAGGTTGTTCTTCGACGAGCTTCTGCCGAATCAGGAAGCTCATGTATTGTTTCAGGACGCTGCAGTTAACGTTGGCCTTGTACATGATGTGAGTGAGTTTCAATGGCCCGCGACGAGCCAAAACCTTCAGGATGTCTATCTGCATTTCGAGCTTTGATCTGCGCATTAAACCTACACCACCTCTGACATAGTCAGCTTTTGGTTTCATCCAAAGGAAGTACGCAACTTCTTGTATTGTGTCTTCAAAAAGCGCGCTTCCTCCTTTGTAGCACGTGCCTACCCCCTTCTGATCCTTCACCTAAAAGGCTTGCTGATTAGCAAGGATATGCGTATGTATTATGTCAATACGCGCGTCACGTGCTTTTCAGTCTTGTCGTTTTGCATAAAGGTGTGAAAAAGCACGCGGTTCGCAGGTGATATCTCTCATTTCAATGATATTGACAATTCGGGATCAAGCTGCGGTAGTCCCGCTTCGATCTCGGGGCTTCTTCCAAGGACATTTAACCGTTACTAGCTGAGAGTATGTTTATCTGTATTCAGCATCGAGCGGCGCTTTGATACTCCCGGATCGTTGATTCCCTGCTTCATGAATTCGCCTAATGGTTCCCCCACAGTGCGCCATCAGGTTGCAGTTGCTGCGTGATCAACTCATTCATACCTTGCCAGATAGATTGGCTCGTCCTTGAGAAGCCACAATATAAGTTCGCGATAAGTTTCGAAAGCCTTTTCTCGCTTGTGGCCCCTCAGCTTGGGTATTTCTTGTTCCAACCTTCTAAGCTCACCTATCTCTTCTTCGAGCCTGCTCAGTTTAGTTAGAGTCGTCATCTCGGAGTCTCCCTGCGTATCGTCTGTTTCTAAAGAGGTTATGCTTTATGAAAGCCCGATATTGATTAGAAATTCAACAACAGAGCATTATTGACTACAATTTTCGTTGTTACAAACATAGTATTTGCATTAGATACACTCTTCATGTGCTAGTGGACATAAAATGGTGCTTAGGGATCAATGATCGTCTTGGGGCTTGCACTTTCGCACGCGTGCACGAAGAAAAATGGGAGGCGATCCAAGCAAACAGCGCTTCTTTCTTCTCTTTCTCTCAACACACGTGAGAGTATTATTATGGCTTTTGGTGAGAAGACCATGACTGTTGCGGAAAACACTGGATCCATGGGTGGCAACAAGCATCAAGTTGAGATTTGGGTTGCAACACCGCCTAGGCCATCCCGGGATCGGCTAGAGCATCGATTGTTGAATCTAGTTTGTCCTCTAGTCCCGACAATAAGGGAAACAAGAGAGCGGTTGTAACTATAGGAGACTCTAAGAAAGGACTTTAGAATCTGAGTTGTTTTACTTCTCCTGTCCTCCATAATAAAGCTAATTCTCCCATGTTTGTATTAGGACTATGAATAACCATCCATACACGAAGATACGGTTTCACAATGCACTATGTTTATCTTTAAAGATCGCCCTAACTACATATCGGAAACCAGGCACGGGGAACACAGCAGTGGCGAAGAAACCCTCGAGAAACGATGCCCTTGAAGCCATAGACTTCATAATCAACGTTCTCAGAGAACATGAGAAAGATCTCGACCGCCTCATAGCTGAACTCAGCAAGATAACCGAGCAGTTCAGCGATACAGGCGAGGTCTCAGAGAAGATAGACAGAATAGAAGAACGCCTTTCCAATATGCAGACGGAAGTGGCTAACCTCATCAATTTCATATCAGCTCCAAAACCAGAGATCCTGTCTACTCCCGCACATATCGGAGGAGCCCCAGTTATCGTCAAATGCAAGAATTGGCAGGATTTCAGAATCCTAGCCCAAAACGCGGAAACCGTCTCCTACACGCTCCAAGAAACAGAAAAGACGTTTCAAGCTGATGCCTTGAAGCAGGGGCGTATATTAACGTGCAGCGGGGATCTCCCCAAGAACGCAAAAATGTTAAAAACTTGGCTTTCAAAGGAACTTGACATACAAGAAGAACAGATTCTTGAGGGCCTGCTAACCTTAAGGTAGCCCTCGAATACTGACAAGCTTTTTATAAGGGGTAGGTCATATATATTGTGTCTTACGAGATGCTAGGGGTTGAGGCTGAAAAATCCGTTGACCGAATGTTGGAACCGCACGGGTTGTTATGTTCTCTGACCGTCTTCTCCTTTCTCTCTTGATGAAGCGGTGTTACCGCGTGCGAATTCAGCAAACGATGATACCCTTTATGGAGCGAAAACGAGCAAGCTTCGCATCTCACCATACGTGTCTCTGTCTTATCTCTTCAGCCAACCTCGCCAACTTGTCCTGCTCTCTGTCACGATAGTACAGAATTGCCAAGATTACGACAAACCCAACGAAGACTACAATTCCAAGCTTGGCAAACAAGAGTGGCCCAAACTCCCGGGTCTCCAACCCATGCCATACGATTTCCACGACCGAGATTGACACGAGAGAAAGGGCAACGGATAGCACTATTGTGGTGGTCTGAATCAGACTAGAGTACTGGCTCTGCAACCTTGTGAGCTCGTACAGAAATTCCCTCTCTTCTCTGCTCAACAAGACCACTAAGCTTTGAAAGAAGATCTTCTCATTTATCTGTTTGTGAACCAGTCTTCTATAAGATTAGAAAAGAGGTGATTGACACGTATGGGGTTATCCATCGCGTTCAATGGTTGGCCTATCTCTGTTCAAGATTCTTGCTGGGATGTACAAGGAAATAACAGGCTTGTGCTTTAGGTTTGTGAGGCCTCGTGCTGATCTCTTCTTTCGGTTTCTATAGGCGATGAAAATCACTGCTGCCGTCAGTGCTGCGACGCCTAAGGCGATTCCGGCAATCCAGGCCAGTGGCCACGGAGCTACACTCACCAAGTACTCGAAAGTCTCTGTTACGGCGCTGTTTCCAGCTTTGTCATAAGCTTCGACATAGAAGACAACGGGTACCTCGCCACTCTGTCCCGGAATTGCGGCTGTCCAATTTCCGTTTGCCAAGATCATTTCCGCTGACTGCCACTCACCAGTGGCGTTGTACCATAACGTAGTGTTCTCCAGACCGCTTCCTTCCCTGGGCTCAGTCACGGCGACATTGATGGTTACGTTCATATCTGGATCTGGCATTTCGGGGTGCCAAGTGGGAATTCCTAGTTTCGGTGGATAGGGATCGGCTGTGACGTAGGAGTAGAGATGAGACGAAGCTGTGTTTCCCGCCTTGTCTGACGCGTAGATGCGGTATCGGATTGTGGTATTGAAAGAATAGGGTCGAATGCTCGCTTTGTATATAGCGTCTTCTTTTGAAATCATAGTGACGTTCTTCCACTCGGCGTCGCTGGCGTAACCCATGATTACATCTTCTACGCCGCTATTCGGGTCTACGATGCCAGCTAGTATTGTGACACTGTCCGTGTAGCTTGGTTCATGCGGGAGTCTGAGTATATTGACTATTTCCGGGGGAACGTTTTCGATGGTAACTGTCAATGGGATGCTAGTGCTATGCTCTAGTGTGTCACTCGTTCCAGTAATTGTTATTGTGTAGTCTTCTGGGGTAGCTAACGGCCCGATAGTAGCTGTTAGTGTTGCCGTGACGAAATCGTTCGGTTGTGGAGTCACTATGAAGACATCCGTAGTGATGGTGACGTCTGGGATGGGGGTTGATGTGATTGTCAAGTCAACTGGTTGGTTGAAATCTTGTAGAGAGGTTACTACGATGGTGGAGGTGGTGGAAGCTCCTGTCTGAATGGTCAAAGACGGGGGAAAAGCGGCAATGGAGAAGTCAGGGTGTGATGGAACTGGGGGTTCCGTGATCTCCAGCAGGATGTCGACATTGTGTTGTAGGGAGTTACTGGTTCCTGCCACTGTTATGCTATAGGAGCCGGTCGGCGCTTCAGGTGTGACTTCGACGGTGAGTATGGAGATGGCGGAATTGTTTGCGGGAGGAATGACGAGAGGTGGGTTGAGAGTAGCTGTTACGCCAGTGATTGGCGCTGATGTGACGTTCAAGTCAACGGGTTGGCTGAAATTCGCTAGAGAAGCCACTGCTAGGAGCGACGTGTTGCCGTTTCCTTTATTGATAATTAGAGATGATGGGAAAGCATCTAGAGAGAAATCGGGCGCTGGCGGAGGCGAAATCACTAGTAACGATACGTTTGCACTGTGTTCTAGTGAATTGGCGTTTCCCTTTACTGTGATCGTGTAGGTTGTAGGCATCGTCGTCAAGGCAACTTCAATTGTTAGGGCGGAGTGTACAGCGCTGTTTGGTGGAGGGGTGGCTTGTGAAGGATCAAGTGTGGTTGTGATACCATCTATGGGCGGAGATGTGATGGTTAGATTCACCGGCAGGTTGAACTCGTTCAACGACTCGATGGTTATGATTGTTGCATCTGCGGTGCCTTGTTCAACGGTCAAGGTGTCTGGATCGACTTTGAGGCTAAAGTCAGGTGTTGGCTCTGTGATTTCCTGTATGAGACCGATAATTTCGTCAACGAGGGCAGTCAGGTCTGCGGTGTACGCTGGGTCGATCCATTCTATGATGGAGGCTTTTATGTCGTTTTGCAGTTTGTTCAGTGCTCCGTCATAGGCTCCAGCATTGGTTTGGTGTGCCACGGCTTTGATCTTGTTGGATAGCGCTGCTTTGTGACCAGCTGAGGATCTTGGGTTGTAGAATGCATCGTCAGGTAGGGCGAGGATCTCTTCAGAGAGTTGCTCTAAGGAATCTGTGATTTCGGACTCGTCTGTACTGAATGCCTTCGAGATCGTGAAGAAGGTGGCTAGAATCAGTATTGTCGCTACAACGGAAGTGAGAACATATGCCAGTTTTCGCTCTTTCGTTTCCTTTTCTCTCTTCGGCTTCGTGCGTTTTTTGTTGAGTCGAATCTCTGCGATATAGTAAGTCATATGGCTTACGCGCCGCTTGTTGTAATATCTGGTCAAGGGTAACTTCTTGGTTACGAAATAAATAGTGTATTCCCTTGGTACAATATTTTTGTGGCTGATGCGATTAGCCTCTAGAAGTTACTTCCGTGGCCTGTGCGTGTTTCCTCAAGACATAAATATTCGCGACCTGTTCGCAAATGTGGTGGCTCAGCACGGCGGACATATCACGATACTATACGCTTCTGCGGGATCCGACGCGGCGAAAGATCATCGAGATATTAGGTCATCAGAAGAAGATTGGGTTCATAGAGTTGCGGGGGACTCTGAATCTGGGTGTGGGTACCGTCTACTATCACCTAGACATGCTTTCTGATTTCATCGTTCAAGATAAGCACAGAAAATATATGTTGAATGATCGGGGGCATCTGTTATATCGAGTATTGACTGAGGGAAGCGTGCCACCGACTCTGGCGATTGGAGAAACGTTCAGTCATCATCTAGGGCGTTGGCTACTTCTTTCTCCGGTCTTTGCCAAGACAGCAAAGCCTGCAAGGTTGTTGCCCGTATCGATTTTGGCCCTCCTTCTTGGCGCAATTGGAGCGGCGGTCGCCAATCTGGATGCGATGTTGTTCTTTTACTTTCCGTTTTCAGCATACGAATTTCGAACGATGGTTCTCGTGTTCCTTTTCAATTGGATTGGGGCATTTCTGCTTTCGGATCTGCTCATCTACCTCTTGTATAGACGTGGTGCTGGGAACCTTCAGCTATTGACGTGTTTCGGCATCGCCGCGTCTCCGTTGGCCGCTTTTCCTTACATATACTTGTTTGTTCCATACGATGTGTCGAGGTTGCTCCTTCTTCCTCTTCAAGTCTGGAGCCTGTTGCTAATGTCTTCGGCCCTCTGCTTTGCTAAGGGGGTGCGTCTCGACAAGTCGATCGTCGTGAGCCTGACGATCTTGTACCTCAATGTTGTGTTGTTGGTGGCAACTGGACGGTTGGCATAATAGTCCGAGGTGTTGATGCACCGAGATCAAGATCGGGGCGTATGCGAAACGAGGAGTGACTGTTGGACCGCAGATACTGAGTGTTGATTCATAAATGATTAATCAGTGGAAGCTCTTCCTTCATCATGTAGGTGCCATTGTTGGCTGAAAGTAATCCTTTGCCAGAGAAGATTGTCAAAAGAAAGACTGTGGTCTACAAGTCCCGAATCGACCCAACGGTGATCAAGCTGACTGCCGAGAAGATGAAGAGTAGATTGTTTACGAAGGCGGGCTTTTTGAAGCCGGGTCCGGAGGAGATTCGGGTTGTTTCTATTGAAAGGTCGTATGAACCGTATGTGGTGGTTGATGGGAAGTATCGGGTTGATTACTTCAAGAAACGAGTCTTTACGTTTGATGTTGATAATGAGGCGAGTGGAGTCAAGATCTTGGATGAAGACTTTGAGCCGGAGGTTTTGAGGGATGTTAATGGGATTCGGAAGGTTGTTAGAATCGAGGGTGAGGAGCGGCGGTCCTACGAAGATAAGGTCTATCTGATCCTGGACTCTTCCGGGCGTGAGGTCTCGCCTGATGTTGTGCCCTCCGCGCCTTGTGAGGAGCATCCAGCGAAGGTGCTCAAAGAGCATAAGCATAGGATAGAGAAGCTGGATGTGTCTCCTGCGAAGGCGATAGAGGCGGTTCGATCCAAGATCGTGAATAGACCTGAGGACTTGGAAGCTGTTAGTGGAGAGGTTTTTGAGGTCTCTGAGTATGCGGTCATCTACAGCCCTATCTTTAAAATAAGTTTCAGAAACGTTAGGACCGGTGAAGAAAAGAGCGTTAGCGTTGATGGAGTCACTGCCAAGATAATTACATGATGATTGGTGAGTCAACGACACCTTGGCCTCGGGCTGTGGCGTTGGCTCGAGAATCCGTTCTACCAAGAAGTTGATGTAGGGTTTTGGGGGCAGTCCTCGCCATTCTTCTTCAGAAGGAGAACGATCTCTTTGTAGTTTTCCATGAATTTGGCGCCCTTCTCAGTCGTCTTGTAGACGGTCTTCCTATCTGATTTGTTCTCTTTCAGTAGCTTCAGGTCTATTAGGACAGATAAGTAGCTGTTCAGTTGGGCGAAGCTGAGGTTGGCGCGGTACATGATCTGCGTCTTGAGGACGCCGTCTTTGGCGACGTTTAGGATCTCCGCCATGATGTACAAGCGATCTCGGCGTTTGCGGGGGTTGTTTTCCCATTCCAGCCATTCTTCCCAGTTTTTCTTCAACATAGCCGATCACTAGGGTGCTGTTCTATACGATTCATCTATAACACAACTATCGAAGCCTAAAAAGGAGTGTTCTCTGAAGATGCATATTCTGTCCCGGGGAATGTTGCTGCACGGGAGGGTTTGTGGTTGG
>JABAOF010026104.1_pt3 | contig 10366 bp, 7 predicted proteins | sample 7062171 | NCBI WGS metagenome assembly JABAOF01 (sample SAMN14538628, study PRJNA623070) | marine sediment metagenome | biome: marine biome [ENVO:00000428]; feature: marine pelagic biome [ENVO:01000023]; material: deep marine sediment [ENVO:00002113] | place: India: Gulf of Khambhat ... | reverse complement strand
TTGCCCCGGGGAGCGGAAGCGCAAGCCGGCCTACTGTCGGGGGTAGCTTCTCGCCCCGAGCGAAGCCCACCTAAGTCGTTGACACCCGCCAAAAGGCCGTGGTAGAATGCCGCCGTTTATGGAGGCGCGTCGGCAGCGCGACGTTTTTTTTATAGTTATGGCCGCGGCGCTCGCGGCGATAACGGGCGCGTTATACATATTTATTAATCTATATTTCACGGACCGCTTCCTGACGTTCCCGCTCGACGACGCCTACATCTTCCTGCACTACGCGCGCAACTTCGCCGCGGGCCACCCCCTCGTCTACAACCTCGGCGACCCGCCCACGACCGGCGTAACGTCCTATCTCTATCTACTCTTGCTCACGCCGCTAGCGTTGATATTCCGGACGCCGGACGCGCTCGTCTGGGCTTCCTTCCTACTGAACGTCGTCCTTTACGGCGTTAGCATCTGGCTCTTCGCCAAGGTCGCGCGGCACCTCTTCGAGGGGCGCTACGTAATCCCCTCTACGTTCATATACGCGACTACGGGGCCGATAACGTTCCACGCGCTCGGCGGAATGGATGCCGGTCTTTATATCGCCACGCTCCTCTTCAGCCTTTACGCGTACATATTATATAAGGATTACGACCGCCCGGCGGTATTCATCGTCGCGTTGGCGACGTTGACGCTTGCCCGGCCGGAAGGGATAATCGCCGCGGTAATATTTGCCGCTCTGGCTCTGATCGGCGCCGGGCCTAAAGTTCAAAGTGGCGGCCCGACGGAGCGGCGCGTGAGGTGGCTGGTGCTGCTCGGCCTCGCGCTGGTGCCGGCTTACTTGGCCCTAAACTACCTCGCGGGCGGTTACGTGACGCCGGCAGGCTTCCTTTCGAAATCGATCCTGGCCCATAAGACGCAGCCTTGGGCCGTGCGGTTGGTGGCCATAATCGCCTATGGCATCTACGTGGTAAAGAGCGTTTTGGGGGGATTGAACGGGTATTACGTTAAAGGTTTCTATAACGCGAACACCGTACACGCCGCGGCGGCCTACTTCGCGCCGCTCGCGCTCGCCTTCTTCCTGGTGGGATGGGGGCGCGCCGCGCGAAAGTCCTGGTCGGACCGGAGGCCGTCGGCGGCGTTCGCCGCGGGCTTAGTGTTTCTGGCGTGTGCCGCCGCGGCCTGCGCCGCCGTGCCCGCACCGCGCCACTTCGCCCGTTACATCGCGCCGTATTTCCCCCTCTTCGTCATCGGCGTACTCGGCGGCATAGACGGCCTGGCGTACCTTATCCGCTACGGCCGCCCCACCATAAGCCACGCGGCGATGTTCTGGACCGGCGCCGCTTATTTCCTCGTCTTCGGCCTTATTTCGTCGGCTTATTTCTGGGTCGCTTACGGTATGTCCGGCCGCGATATCCGTTTCCAGCACGTAGCCGTAGCCCGTTACATCAGGGAAAATACGCCCGAGAGAGTAAACATATTCACCCACGACGTGGGCGCCCTCGCCTATTACGGCGAGCGGCGAATCGTAGATATCGAAGGTTTGGTCACGCGCGAGGCCTGGCGTTTCGGCAACGAGGGGTGGGCCGGCGCCGCGGAGTTCGTGCGGCGCGAGGGCAAGCGCGGCGACTATTTCGTCGGTTATTTTAACGCATACCCCTTTGATGAGGCCGGCGTTGTCACGTCGCCGGAGTACCACGGCCGGCTCGTCACCAATACGATGGCGGGCGCCCGCGACATGGCGGTGGCGGAGTTCGTGCCGGAGGTATTCGAGGCGTCGCCGCCGCCCTCGGCGAGGGCGCTGAAAGGTTTCGAGCTCGTTGACGAGGTAAACGTCGCGGACGTGATATCCGAATCGGCCCACCGTTACCGCTTACGGCCCCGCGGGCGGAACACCCTTTTCGGCTTCGCCGGGCCTTTACCGCTGGCCGCGGCCGGGGGCGTAAATGTTTTCGAAGCGGGCCGCCTAGTAAGTGGCGTGGAGGAATTTACGGTAGAGGTTCCGGGAGGACGGGACGCGATCGCGGCGGTCCGGTGCGAACCGCCGTTCGGCGCAAACGTCCGCGTCAACGACGCCCCGGCCGGGATTTGGGAAGTGCCGTCAGTCGGGACCGACGCATACGTTGACGGCCTTTTCCGTATCCCCGCGAAGCTCGTCGGCGACGGGCGAATACGCATTTCCCTGAAGACGGCGGGTGAAGACCTGTCTTATAATAGGCCGGCGCGTTACTACTTCTTCTCCCGCGCGGAATAACGGCCTTGGCCAGGCGTGTTAATATACCGTTGACCTCGGCCCTCCCCTGGGCCTTTTTATTCGGCGGCTTCGCGCTCTACGGCGCGGGGGCGGCGCCGGGGCTCTCGATACTCGACTCGGGCGAGTTCCTGGGCATCGCGGCCACGTTGGGCGTCGCCCATCCCACCGGCTACCCGCTGTACGCGCTATTGGGGCAGCTCGCGACGTTGTTCCCTTGGGGAGGGCAGGCGTTTTTGATAAATTTAGTATCGGCGGCCGCGGCGGCGGGGGCGGCCTTCTTCGTGGCGCTGGCGGCGGGCGAGTTGGCGCGGCAGTTGGACTTCGGGGATACGGCCCGGGCGTTGGCGATAGCCGCGGCGGGGCTTTTGGTTCTGGCCGGGCGGACGCTCTGGTCCGTCGCGACGATGGCCGAAGTATACGCGTTGAACGCGCTTTTCTGGGGGGCTTTGCTCTGGGCCGCACTTCGCTTGAGGCGGACGGGGGCGGCGCGGGAGCTTTACGTCTTGGCCTTGATCGCGGGCCTTTCGCTCGCCAACCACGTGACGATCGTATTGTTCTTCCCGCCGCTCGTACTTATCGGCTGGCCGGGGCGGGCGAAGGCGCGGGCCCTCGTCGCGGCGCTGCCGCTCGCGGCCGTCCTCTTCTTGGCGGGCGTATCCGTAAACCTTTATACGCCGCTCCGCGCGGCGCAGAAGCCGCTCTTCAACTGGAACGACCCCTCCACCCTCGGTTCAGCTTACGCCCACCTCGCCGGATTTCAATACCGGGCCAATTTCCTGGAGGAGGGTTTTGCGGGGGTCAAGGACGCGTTGGCACAATACCGCGGCGCGGGGCGTTGTCTAACGTCACGCCAGCGGCGGCGTTCGCGGCCGCGGCGTTGGTATGGCTTTTTCTAAAACGCCGGTGGGCCGTCGCGCTGGCACTCATATTGTATTACGCCGGGCACCTTGCCTACTGCCTCGTTTACTTGATTCCAGATATTTATTTCTACTTTATCCCTTTACACTTAACGGCGGTATTCGCCGCCGGCCTCGGCGTCGGCGTCGTTGTCCGGGCGGTGACGAAAGGGTTCCCCACCGTTCGCGTCGCGGCCGTGGTGGGCGGGGCGGCGGTGATCCTCGCGGCGGCGGGCTGGGCCTTCGTCACGAACTTCCCTTACGCCCATCGGCGCGGTTTCATCTTTTCAATAACCTACGGCCGTCGCCTTCTGGCGGCACTACCCGCGCGACCGATCTTCTTCCCCAGCGGCGACACGAATACCTTTATAACGTGGTACAACGTGTACGCCGAGCACTCGAGGCCCGACGTCACAATAGTGGATCAGATCCGGCTCGCGAGCCGCGGCTACTTGACGGCGCTCGCCCGGCGCAACCCGGACCTGGCGCTTCCGGAAGAGGATGAGATTCGAATGCTTGCCGCGCGAGCCGTAGCTCGCGGCGATTACGACGGACGAGGTATCGTCTTCCGCTCGAGCGACGACTTCGTCTTGCCCGAAGTCATCGCGGATATTATCGCCGAGAACGCTGACCGGCGGCGGATGTTCTGGGGGCTCGGCGACCGGAGTAAAAGATTGCAAAAATACTTTATCCCGTACGCTCTCGCCTTAGAGGTTGTGACGGAAGAACCTGCCCCGGCCGATATACGCCGGCGCGGCGTTGCGGCGATAGAAGCGCTTACGGCGGTGATGGCCGTCGTCGAAAAAGAGGGGCGCGGCGAACTCAGCGACCCGTTCTTTAAGCAGCTGGTCGCCGTCTACTACTCCCGCTTGAGCAATCACCTCGCCGACCGCGGCATTATCCAACCCCAGGAAGAGCTACTAAAATCGTACGTCAGCCTCATCCCCGACGACGCCGACGGCTATCAGAATTTAGCGAGCGTCTATACGGTCACCGGCCGTGCCGAGGACGCCGTGGAATGTTATCGACGGGCGCTGGAGCTCGCCCCCGAAAACGCGGCCATCCGCGCCAAGCTGGCGCGCGCGCTGTTCGCGGCCGGGCGGGCGGACGAGGCCGCCGAAGTGGCCAAAACGCTCGAGACCGACGCGACCGGCGAGGGTGGGTACGTCCACGCGATAATCTTCCGCGAGCAAGGTGACTTCGATAAAGCGCTGGCGGCGTTCGAGGCGGCGAAGACGCGTTACGCCGACGACGCCGAGTTCTGGTTGGAGCTCGGGCTGACGTACGACGCCGCGGGCGACAGCCGCCGCGCCCTCGCGGCCTTCGATAAATCGCTCGAGCTCGACCCCTACGCCGCGCGAGTATACACGGCCCGCGGCGTCAACTTTCTGAAGTTGGGCGATACGACATCCGCGGCGAAAGACTTCGAGGCCGCGTTAAACATAAATCCCGGCAACGCCCAAGCCCAATACAACCTCGCCTGCTTATACGCCCGCGACGGCCTCACCGGGCGCGCGTTTAAACACCTCGAGCTCGCGCTCCAGCTTAACCCGGGCCGCTACGCCGCGATGGCGCCGCGGGATGAGGACTTTGCGGCGTGTCGGGATTCGCCGGAATTCAAGGCTCTCATAGCGAAATACGCCCGTGCGAAATCGGCGCCGAAAACGTGAGGCAAATTCTGCGAAACCCGGCCCTTGCGGTTTTCGGCGTGACGTACGCCGTGGCCGCCGCCTTATACGTCGCCACCGCGGCGAAGGCCCCGGCGAGCGGCGATTGGGGGGACTTCGTCGCCGCAGCGTCGGTGCTCGGCATCGCCCACCCCACCGGCTACCCCGCCTATCTACAAATTCTCGCCCTTCCCCTCCTAATACTTCCCGCCGGATGGGCCGCGGCCTCGGCCGACGTCGCCAACGCGCTGCTCGTCGCGCTCGCGCCCGCGCTACTCGCGTTTTGGGTCTTCCGCGTCACCTACCGAAACGGCCCGGGCGAACCGGCCGTCGCGGCGTTCGCCACCCTAGCCGGCGTTCTTTTCGCCGCGACGCCGGCAATATGGCTCGAGGCGACGTCGGTCGAAGTTTACGGCGCCGCCTTCGCGCTTTTACTCGGCGCGCTTTTTCTACTCGACGTGGCCCGGCGGCGCGGCGACGACCGTTTCTTCGTAGCGGCGGCTTTTTTGGGCGGCTTGGCGCCGGGCGTCCACCTCACCGCGTTCGCGTACGTCTTCGTATTCCTGGTTATTTGGGTTTCGACGCGGCGGCCTGGTTTCCGCGGTCTATGCCTGGGGGCCCTGGCGTGGTTGCTGGGACTCTCTGTGGCCCTTTACGTTCCCTTGCGGACCGTCGCGGCGCCCCCGCTAACCTGGGCCTGGACCGGCACGGCCGATATCCGGACGACCCTTCTCCACGCCACCGGCCGGCAGTTCTCTTATAATTTTAGGGTACCGACATGGCTCCTGGTAGGTTTTCGCCTACGCGAGCTCGTAGAGGCTTTTTGGCGGAACGGCGGCCCTTTGGTGCTGCTCGCGCCTTTGGGCTTCTGGCTCGTCTGGCGCCGGTCCCGGTTCGCCGCGGCGTCCGTGGCGGCGGCCTCGGCCTTGAACGTCGCGTTCTTATTCTTCTACGACATACCCGACCTCGAGAGGTATAGGCTGCCGTTCCTAGGGCTTGCCTTCGCGTGCGCCGCGGTCGCCGCGGTCGCCCTCTTCGCCTCCGCGCGCGGGAAACTGAGGGCGGCCGCCGTTACCGTCGCGGCGGCCGCGGTCGCGTGGACCTCGGTCGCCGAGTGGGGCCGCCAGCGCCGCGACCCGGCATTCCTTTCCTATTACAGCCGCCAAATATTCCTGCCGGTGGGCTACGGGGCGATTTACGTCTCGGGTACCACTACGTCGAATTTCATCTACTGGTTTCGGCAATACGCGCTTCGCCAGCGCCCCGACGTCGAGCTGTATAATATAAACGACGAGAGATACGATATCGACAAGTTGGCCGGTTTGATGTGGCGAGAGGCCGGCGTGCGGCCTGTCTTCGCCGATTACTATTTCATCTCTCAAACCCACCAGCGGCGGGCATTTTGCCGCCGCGGCCGGCCCGCCGGTTTCACGTTGGAGTTGACGGGCCGCGAGACCGCGCGGGGCGACGCGTGGCCTTTGGACGCCGAGGTCATGGCGAGAGCCGAGAGGCTCTTACGAACGGCGCGCTATGAGGCGGACCGTCCCACGCACGGCTTCGAGCTCGCGTTGAGCGTGTGGGAAAATCACGGCTTTTACTACGACTACCGCCGTGACCCGGGGCGGGCCGAGTATTACTTTACTCACGCTGCGGAGATGGCGCCGGCCGTGCCCGTGCCGCACGTCAACCTCGCGCGATGGTATTACGACCGGGGTCGGTACGTCGACGCCGCTCGCACGGCCCGCGCGGCGATCTCGGCCGGCTTCGACCCCAACACGTACATGGCGTACGCGTACCTGGCGATGGCCGCCGAGGCGGAAGGTGACCTCGACGGCGCGCTCGAGCACGCGCGCGTCGCGGTGGCCCTTAAGCCCCACGACGGCAAGACCCACCGCCTCCTGGCGGGAATTCATTTGGCGCGGGGAGATATGGCGGCCGCCGAGCGCGAATTGGAGAATACGCTCGAGCGCGGCTACAACGACCCCGGCGCCGTCCTAATGCTCGCGAAGATTTACGGCGCCGAAGGGCGCGACGACGAGGCCTTAAAGGTGCTCGCCGAAAACGTCCACGAGTATAACGACGTGGGTTTGATGAACGCGTACGCGCTGGCGCTCATCGCCCGGGGGCGGTACGTCGAGGCCAAGGCAGAGCTTATGCGCGCGGCCGGCATCGCCCCGGACTCGCCGGAGGTACAAGCCAACCTCGCCCGCCTCGAGGCGATGGGGTGGTAGGCGCCGGCTTCGGATTTAATTAAAATATAAAAAAGGGCCCGCGTGGGCCCCTTCGCTATGACAAGGACCTTAGGCCATTGTCGGGCCGACTCGCCAGTCGCCCCTACCGGAACAACGCCTTCACGCGCCCCAACGACGTGGGGGCGACGGCGGCGCCGGTCATCGTTATCCGCATATAATGGACGTATTCCCGGACGGGGCTTTAAGGCCTTGCCTGTATGGCGGACCGGCCCAAAACGGGCCCCCTATGACCCTTTCGTGGAACCTACGTTCTTAAAACCAATCCGCGACCCTCGCCACGAACGAACCTATGAACGGGTATTCGACCGCCGAAGCGGCTATCCCTTTCCGAACCGGGTTATTCCAAATATAACGCGCTACGGCCTCCGTGCCCTCGCCGCCCCTTAAAATACGGTCGTAAAAAGAACGCTGCCATAAACCGGTACCCGTAACTTTCTTGTAGTTATACGCGGTACGATGTTTGAACTCGCGGACGAATTTAATTAAGTCCGCTTCTTCGTTTCCTTCCACAAGAAGGTGAAGATGGTCGGGCATAAAACAATAAGCCAATACGTCGAACCCGCTGCCGGCCGCGGCCCGCGAGAGTATAACCGTCGTCTCCGCGTAAGGCCAATCCCCCGTAAAAACCCTACGGCCACCCGACGTCCGTATGGTTATAAAGTACCGGTAAGGCCCGCGGTAAGAGAACCCGGCGAGGCGGGGCGACGTAGGTCGCCCGATCAATTGTCGCTGCGAAGGCATCTAATACGTCGTATTTCCGCAGGCGCCTACCTTCAGGTAGGCGCTTCCTTTTATTTTATTTCGGCGCCGGCCTGAAGGCCGGCCCCTACTTGAACAGCGCCCTCACTCGCCCCAGCGACGTTGGCGCGACGCCGGCGCCGGTCGTCGTGATGCGCACGGCGGGCCGACCTGAACGTCGGCCCCTACGGCCTGCCGCCCTCGTTCAATACCTCCGCGGTATGCCGCGCCTCGGCCTTTACGCCCCGCCGCCGCAGCGCCTCGTTTATGTAGAGGACGCACGCCGGGCAGCCGGTCGCGACTACGGGGGCGCCCGAGGCCGCGACCGCGTCGGCCTTCTCGCTCCCTATTTTATCGAAGACGTCGTCGCACGCCAGGCCGTAGGTCCCGGCGCCGCCGCAACACGTCACGGCCCCCGGCGCTTCCAGCTCGACAAGCCGGCCGATTTTATTTAATAACGCACGCGGCTGCGCGGTGACGCCCAGCCCCCGCGCCAGGTGGCAGGGGTCGTGGTACGCGACGCGGCCGTCCGCCCGCTCCGCTACGACTTCCGCCGGGACCAGCTCCGTGAAATCCACGACGCGTTCTTTGAAGGACGCGGCGCCGGGCACGTCCAGCACGTCGTTATAATAATAATTGAGCATCATGCCGCAGGAGCCGCAGTCGACGACGATAGGGTCGTCGCCGGCGAGGGCCTTCACATTCCGCGCGGCGAGCTTGCGCGCTAAGCCGAAGTCGCCGTTCGCGAGCGCCGGGATGCCGCAGCAGCGCCGGCCTTCGGGTATGGCGACGTCGTAGCCGGCGCGCGTGAGGAGGTCGACGACGGCTCGAGCGCTAGCCGGAAAAAGATAATTAGTCCCGCAACCTACGAAGTAGGTGACGCGGCCTTTGCGTTCCCCCTTTGCGGGAATAAACACCGGTGCCGCGGCGTCGAAGGGCCGGGGCGACAGCTCGGGCAGCGCGAGGCGCGGCGGCAGCGCCAATAGCCGCAGCGCGACCGGCAGCAATTTTAGCCGTTGGGCCGCGTACAATAATTTCGTTAAAAACGCTAACAAGCGCGGCCGGCCCAACGCCGTGCGATACGCCCAGGATTTGAAGAAGGGCAGGCCGCCGCGGCAGAGGCCCGCCTCCCGCGCGGCGAGGACGAGCACGTCCCCGGCCACGCCCGAAGGGCAGCGCTCCGCGCACGCGCGGCAACATAGGCAATAATCCAGCGCCTCGTAAAAAGGGGCACCCAGTCCTCCGCCCAACGGCCCGCCTTCCAGGTACGCCTCCAGGAGCGCCAGGCGCCCCCGCGGCGAGAAGCGCTCGCGGCCCGTCGCCCGGAAGGCCGGACAAACCTCCCGGCACAGGCCGCACCGCAGACACCGGGCGAGGTTTTCGCGCCACGCGGGCGCGAGGTCCTCTCGTCTTTTCGCAATCACAACCGCGGGCCGTAATAAAAAACAGTTGCCTCGGAAGGGGTTTAAAATATAAGATAGGTAGGCGCGTAGGCGGCCGCGATACCTCACGTAATTTTAATATAATCGCGCTTATTATAACAGCGGTATCGGCCGGGAAACGTCGCGCGCGGACGCCCGCGACGTTAGCAGCAACTCGCCGTCGCCCTCGTATTTCGTTACGACCATGAAAAGGAGGCCATCATGCGGCGATTGACGGCAACGTTATTCGTCATTACAAACGTAAGCGCCGGGGCGGCCGCGGCCGACATCCCCGGCCGCGTCTCCTTCGGCTTCAACGCCGGCGGGGCCCACAGCGCAAACGACCACGAGCGCCTGGGCACCAGCGGCACCGGTTACTGCTACTTCGGCGAGGTGGCGTACGAACCTACGATATGGCTCGTCGCGCCGCTGGTACAGTGGGGCTACGCCTACACCTCGTCGGACTTACCGCCCGGCGAGGCGGGCGGGTACCCGGGGGAACCGTCCGCGCTCAGGGGCACCGCGATGGACCTGCTGTTCGGCGCGCGCGTCCGGGTACCGCTCTGGGAGAAGAAGCTCGGGCCGTACGCCGGCACGGGCGTAATGTGGACCAATTACCACCGACAGGTAACGGAAGATGACTTCGCGCTCGTCGACGACGCGAGCGGAGGTTGGGGGTGGGCGGCGCTCGGCGGCCTCGAGTTCTTCCCAACCCGGGCGCGCGGCTTCTCCATTTGCCTGGAATACCGCTACGCGGCGACGAACCAGAAGTGGCGCAAACCGCCGCCCTCGACGCCAACGGGAGGCGACGGGGCCGACTTCGACCTGACCGAAAAATTGATAACGTTCGGCGTAAAGGTGTATACCTTGTGAGGTAAGGGGGATGAACGAAGTGGAAGGCTGGCAGGGACCTTTGGAGAAAGTGGACGCGTGGCGCTGGCGGCTCCCGAAGTCGTACGACGGCCGCATGCGCGTCGACGGCATGATATACGCGAGCGAGAAGATGCTGGCCCACCTGCGCATGGACAAGACGCCGCAGCAGGTGGCGAACGTCGCCTCGCTTCCGGGCATCGTCGGCCACTCGCTCGCGATGCCCGACATCCATTGGGGGTACGGCTTCCCCATCGGGGGCGTGGCGGCCATGCGCCTCGAGGACGGCGTC
>JABAOF010004146.1_pt1 | contig 10366 bp, 10 predicted proteins | sample 7062171 | NCBI WGS metagenome assembly JABAOF01 (sample SAMN14538628, study PRJNA623070) | marine sediment metagenome | biome: marine biome [ENVO:00000428]; feature: marine pelagic biome [ENVO:01000023]; material: deep marine sediment [ENVO:00002113] | place: India: Gulf of Khambhat ... | reverse complement strand
GCAGCCAACTTGGTGATAAAGGAGCAGAACAAATCAACATAGATCTCCTCCCCGAACTTCGTGCGTATCAACTCGATCCAGAACTTGCTCTGTGCCTACTCAACCTGGGCGTCTGTGAATTATACCGAGGTGCTTATTCAGAGGGGATTTCGCATCTCGAGGAAGCTGCTTCGCTTCTAGAAAAGAGACGAGATGAGTATGCGATTGTTAATTGCCTGGCATGGTTGGGTTGGGGTTATTACGAATTGGGAGATTACAACCAAGCGGGTGTGCGATATCTAGAAGCCTATCAGCTCAGTAAGACACAAGGAAACCTTCTGGGAAAGGCCTACACCCTGAGCAAATTAGGCACCCATTCGGATGCCTTGCAGTCGTACTCACAGGCAAAACAATATCATCAGGAGGCTCAGGATGTCTTCATAGAATTTGGTGATGTCCCTGGTCAAGCTTACGCACTTAGCCGGATGAGCCTCAGTGCCTGGGGAATGGGGGCGTATGAAGAATCGAGAGACTTTGCCCAAGAGGGTTTAGAGCACTTTCAATCCATAGGGCACCGCTGGGGGATTGCAACTTCTTTATGCAGAATTGGCTTTGCTGAAATAGCGTTGGGTAACACAAGCGAAGCTCGACACTCTTTCTACCAAGGTCTCAGGCATTCGCTAGAATCCAAATATCTCTCAACTACAATCTATGCATTGATTGGCTTCGGAATAGTATGGTCCAATGAAGGGGATTCCGAGCGCGCTGTTGAGTTACTCACGCTAGCATTGAACCACCCTATCACACCAGCACTCTATAAGGATATCGCCCGGCGAGAGCTCAACGCACTCAAAACCAAGGTAACCGAAGATGAATTCGCAGCAGCTGAAGAACGTGGAAAAGAGTTGGATTTCGAAGAGATTGTTGATGTAGTTCTGAGAGAAACACGGGATTCGGTTGATTAAATTCTGAACATAATGGTATGGTATTGAAGGGGCTCATCCATTATTCGCGATATAGAGGAATGGGAAACAATCTAGCCTACCAGTTGGGGACAAAGTCGCTTTACAACATCGCCACTCACCGCCGCTCAGCGAAACCATCCCACTGGGCTTCAATCACGACCCGTATTAATTGAACCGAATTTCTCTGGGGAGAGCCATCAACTTGAACGAAAAGTTCATCCAGGGTGTTCCGCTATTCGAGTCACTGCCCGAACGGGAAATTGAGCATCTGGCGGAATCTTTACGACCGCGCGAAATTCCAAAGAATACACTCCTCCTCAACGAAGGTGAGACAGGCGACCATTACTACATCATCGTCGAAGGTCAAGCTGCAATCATTAAAGCTTTAGGGACCGCCGATGAGAGGTTGCTTGCGATTCGCGAAACAGGTTCATTCCTCGGTGAGATGAGTTTATTTAGCGAGGATGGCTGCCACACAGCTAGCGTCCGTGCGATATCACCACTACGTCTGCTGGAGATGTCACGTAAAGACCTTGACGAACTACTTTCACGTCACCCTTCATTTGCTTATGAGATGATGCGCATCCTCAGCTTGCGATTGGCAGAATCAGAGAACCTGACCATACGTGACCTTCGCCGTAAGAATCGCGAGTTATTGAAGGCTTATCGAGATTTGGAAGCTGCCCAAGCTCAGATCATCGAAAAGGAAAAGATGGAACGCGAATTGGAAGTGGCGCGCCAGATACAGATGAGCATTCTACCTAGAGTGCTTCCGCAGCGCCCCTGTCTTGATTTCGGAGCATACATCGTTCCAATGACAGCGGTCGGGGGCGACTTCTTCCAGGTTATCCCTCTCAGCGAAGAGAAGTTAGGGATTGCCATTGGTGATGTTGCGGATCATGGTGTTCCAGCCGCTCTATTCATGGCATTCACCGTGACACTCCTTCGAGCTGAATGTCAGCGAACCAGCGAACCTAGCGAAGTCCTCCGCAGGGTTAACCATCATTTGTTAGAGATGAACGAGACAGGGATGTTCGTCACGATCCTCTATGGGATCATGGATTGCAATACGCGCGAATACACCTATTCTCGCGCAGGCCACGAGCTACCACTGTTAATGAGGGAAACTGGAGAAATCATACATATTGATTATGACGTCGGGCAACCATTGGGGATCTTCACCGACCCGTCTATTGATGAAAAGTGTGTCAAATTACCTTCAGATAGTGTGCTGCTGATGTACACAGATGGTGTGACCGAGGCGTTCCGTACTGATGGAAAGCTTTATGGCCTGGAACGCTTATATGAAACCCTACGCATAGGGTTTAAGAATTCTGCACAAGAAATTTGTGACTCTGTGTGGAAATCCCTTACGGAGTTTCGGCAGGAAACAGCCCAACACGACGATGTCACGGTGCTCGCGATAAAAGTGGAATGATTTCATGAATAATTCTATTCAATCAATCCGTGTTCGAACACAATTCCTGGACTCACTCCCTCTTTTCACCAATACTAGCGAAGCCGTTTTGGAAAATCTAGCTCGTTCCAGTCATATCCATCAGTTGGAAAAAGGGGCTCTCCTTTTTAATCAGACGGATCCAGCTGACGAAGTTTACATCGTTTACTCCGGTTGTATTTCGCTCTTTCTCTCCACTCCAGATGGGCGCGAACTCGTGATTAATGAAATGCACCCAGGTGACTGCTTCGGTGAGTTGGCACTGATCACCGATGAACCACGTTCAACAGGTGCGATTGCGCGCGAGTCTAGTGAAATCATCTCGATACCTCGCGAGACGTTTATTAAAGGTCTGGAAGCAGAACCAGAATTAATGCGACGAGTCCTAAAGACTACTGCTCAACGTCTGCAAGTTAGCAGTGAACGCGAAAGCGCACTCGCCTTTCTTGATTCCTCCTCTCGTATCGCGAAAGTGTTGCTGCAAATGGATCAACAAGATAGCGACTACGATGTTATCAACATTACTCAAGAAGAATTGGCACAACACGTTGGCCTTACACGACAGACTGTGGCAAAGACGCTCGGACAGTGGCGCAGCCACGGCTGGATCATCACAAGTCGAGGTACGATAAAACTACTAAATCGCACAGCTATCAATCAAATTGCAGAGGCTCTCGATAACTAGGAAGGACTCTATCCTTGTGTCACTTCTTTGACAGACAAATTTGATTTTGAGCATTATTATGTGATTACCTTCATCAAAGATCCGACTAAAGTCTTTGTACGAAGGAGGTGGTGTGGGACACATACGGACACTCTCACAGTGGACATTGCTCTGTAAAACGGCAGAGCGGATTGGAGGATAAAATGACGGAAGAACAATCAAGGGCACTCGACAGGGTAGTGGGGCGATTAAGTATCCTTCGCGCAGAACTCGATCCTGAAGAACGTGCAATTCTGGATGCGCTGATCATCGGCGACACACCAGAGGTAGTTGCACACGCCGTGACCATTGACATCAATGCAGTTCAGGGAAGGGTCAAGTTCGACAGCGAAAGAAACGTCTATCGGGTTGCTGACTAACGAGAATCCACTCTCTTGACCTCCAGGTCTCCCATCATCATACCCAGAAGAGGGAATCCCTCTTCTGGGTAACTGTACATTCTTGGTCAGGGACGTGCACGATATCAACGATAACCCAGTTTTTACTTACTGGTGATTAGCCCACTAATATCCATGATCACACATTACCTTTTTGACTTATCAACCCATTATCTTCTTCCAAATTTCCATCTCCTCACTCAAATGCATGTTGAAGGGATGTATCAAGAATGAACGATGAATCAACTGATGACCGTATGATTCTGGAGCAGCTACAGCGGCTAGTCCAAGCGCTCGAGATAAGTGGGCGCGCAATATTACCTAGCTCACACCTCGATCTCCTTCAATCCATTGTCGACGCAGCCGCACGTTTATTCGGCGCAGCTGCAGCTTCAATTGCGTTGGTGGATGAAACCCGGCGTTTCCTGGAGTTTAAAGTAGCAACAGGTGCCGGCAATGAGGATATCGTGGGTATGCGTTTTCCCCTTGAGGCTGGTATCGCCGGATATGTCTTTGCAACTGGACAGCCAGTCGCAATCTCCGACGTTCACCAGGATCCCCGATTCAACCAGGAATTTGCCGAAAGCACTGGTTATGTTCCATCCTCGATTCTGGCGACACCACTGCAATGGGAAGACCGCGTATTGGGTGTAATGGAGGTGCTAGATAAAATCGACGCGCCGTCCTTTGGAATCCAGGACATGGAACTGCTTGGACTCTTTGCCAATCAGGCTTCAATCGCGATTTTTCAGTCACAACTTTACGACCAACTAAGCGAAGCACTTCTAGCAGGGATCAAAGAGATCGCTTCTGAGGATCCCTCTGCTGAATATACAGATCTCTTTGAAGCTTTGATTTCGAAAGGTGAACCCGATGAGCAGATGGAAGATCTGTATTTGCTCGCCGATTTGTTCAACACAATGAGTGAATTTGGTGATTCGGAACGCGTTGCTTGCCTGAAGATACTTAGCGCTTTTCGCGATTACTTGCGTTCAAAACCAAGCCTATCCCGACTACGTCGATGAGGATTTTATGACTGTGTTGACTGAGGTCTTTTTATCATGAGCGATGAACCTTTTCGACCTGCATGGTCATCATCATTCACACAAGATGCGATACGTGAATTAAAAACCGTTGGGCCGATGGGTGAGCTAACACGAGAGTGGGCGTGGGGTGACAGCACCGGCAAAGGAGTGCGTGTCGCAGTCGTCGATAGTGGTGTTGAAGGAGACCACCCAGCTCTTGAGGGAAGCGTCCACGGAAGTGTTGTCATCGAACAGGATGAAGAGGATCAGAACGAATTCAACTTCATTACTGAAGAATCTCCTCGAGATCTCTGCGGGCATGGAACCGCTTGTGCGGGGATTATTCACACCCTTGCCCCAGATGCAGAAATTTTTAGCGTACGGGTTCTTGGAAGCGATATGACTGGCAGAGCGATCCAATTCGCGGCCGGTTTGCGATGGGCTATTGAGAATGAGATGGATGTAGTCAACCTTAGTCTCAGCACATCACGATCGGAATACTATGCGTTGTTCCATGAGCTTTCGGATGAGGCTTACTTCAACAATGTCGTCTTGGTATCGGCGGTGAATAATTTCCCAGGACCGAGCTATCCCTCCGTCTATTCCTCTGTAATCTCTGTAGCTGCACATGAAGGCAAAGATCCATTCACCTACTATTACAATCCTTCCCCTCCAGTAGAATTTGGCGCTCCTGGAATCGACGTGAAGGTTGCCTGGCTAAATAAAAGCTACAGCACCATCACGGGCAACAGCTTCGCTGCGCCACATATCGCTGGCATCGTCAGCCTGATCTGTGCGAAACATCCGGAGTTGACCCCATTCCAGATCAAGTCAATATTGTTCGCCTGCGCTAGCAACACGCTTAGTGAAGCGAACACCACCGATTGTTGAATACAACTGAATACTATTATTTAAAGACGGGTTCTTGTATGGAGAATTGTTGCAGTATCCCCTAAATCCGTCGATCCTCTTTGCCGTCAACAAGATTCACATAGGATTGATCATATCGCTTCGATGATAACAGAATAGCTCACTCCTCTGGGAAGGTTATACCTATTGAGGATTGTTGAAGAGGTCTAGGGGTGAAACACTAGCGGTGTCAAGAAGTTGGCGGAATGGATCATAGAAAGTGTCGTCATGTTCTTCAAGAGCGGTCCATGAATAAGTAATATTAAGCACTTCCTGGCCTTCCTCAGTCTCAGCAATTGCCAACAATGCTGCGACAATCTGATCACGCATTTCCGCGTCGAAGTATGGAATGAATTGGACGCCATCATTGGGGATTGGAGGTGAGATCTCAATGACTTTAATGACATCCATGACATCCGGGGAGTCCTCTTCGATCGTGATGCGAGCATCGACATAGGATGCGCCTGCATCGCAGTCGCCGTTGTAGACACCGGAGACAGCAGCATCGTGCGAACCAGCGTCCACGATCTGAGCTAGCCCTGTATCAGGATTTACGCCATTGGCGCTAAGAACGATGCTAGGAACGACCCATCCGCTGGTGCTCAACGGGTAAGGTCGGCAGAAGGTTTTCCCTCCAAGGTCGGCAACTGAATTAATGCCGCTATCGGCTCGGACAAAGATCTGACCATTCTAGCTCGGGCTTCCATAACGAACAGATACGAGCGCAACTTTCGCGCAATCTCTCTCAGAAGCTAAAATGTATGAGAATGTCGCCAGAGATGCCATATGGACTTCTGGAGGTTCTCTACACATTGCCTCAACAACATAAGCATAGTCCGCGGCGACAAGGGGTTGAATGACTAAGCCGGTCTCCGCGTATAAAAGATCTGCAAGATCCTCAAATCCAGCAACGGCCACCTCGACACCACACCGAATGGTACAAAACCCCAGATGACAGGGTTTTCCTCTGTACCCAAAATCATACCGGTGATCGTCTCACCCACATTAAAGGTGCCCAATGAATACAGAATAATAGGATCCAGAGCTTCAAATCGATCATCCGGAACTAAATACGTTGCATTGAAGCCAATTCGATCATCCAGCACGTAAATGAAGCGTCTGACCTCGAGCAATCCATCTTGGATCGTAAATGAGATCAGTTCAGCAGGTAGACCGCTATCCGTAACGAATTCCTCATGACCAATCAACTCAAAACCAAATGTGGATGTTTCCAAGAAGGAAACCGTCAAGTCACCATACTCCTGCAAGGACATTTCTCCAAGACCAACAGCTACGATATCCTCCTCTGCGATGATCAGGATCCCACCCTCATCGCTTGTGAAACGTGCGGTCTCACCCACTTCAGGTGGTTGCTCCAGCCAATCGGATGGATATTGCATCGTGAATGGATAAAGCGCGCTCTCATATACAGTCATCAAGCCGTATGGACTCTCGACTTGGGTTGCCATCTTTATCTCAGGAGCTTCTATCACAACCTCTTTGCCGAAATCCGATAGTTTCATGGTCATGGTTAGCATAATGTCGCCTGACAACCCCTCTGTAAGTAGACCGCCCTCTTCAAAGCTCATATTTCCATCAAGGGCTATTTCCCTAGTCAACAAATCCTCGACACCAATCCAATAATCAATTTGGAATTCACCACTAAATTCGCCGATATCTTCCCCTGCCACAACACCCTCAAGATGGTATACCTCGATCCCATTAAGTGTCTGTACGCCTGTGACTGTGAGAGTATCCAATTCTGTGGCCTCGACATCCGAAAATAATGTGGGATCGATGGGCGATACGTCTCCCGCTTCACCAATCTCCCACTCGCCAGTCTCCGGATTGGTCATATATGTTGTGTCACCAATGCTGATCATTTCAATATCGAGGGTCATACCTAAGATCGACATGGACATGACTGCTTGCATCTTATCTGGTTGTTCCATATCACCTATAAAAGTCAAGGGTATATCCATGCTCATGCCTTCTTCTGAAATACTCATCTGCATATCCATCTCAAAGTGAAATGTTCTAGCCTCTTCCAGCGCACGCACTGATGCATCAAGGAGTTCATTTGATTCCGGCAATGGCGTAACCGTCGGTGTGGGTGTCTCTGTGGGTGCTAGTGCGGTTTGGGTTGCAAAGGCGTCTGCCGCCTCTTTCGTCGCTGTCGCATCCAACTCTTCCTGTGAAGGACCGCAAGATACTAAAACAATGCCAATGATAATAACGAAGATCCACGCTTTTCCTTTCATCGAGAGAACCTCCTGGTGATATCAGTACGTATCATCTTAAAGTTCGTGGACTGCGCAGATGGAAGAAACCTGGATGGTATCTTCATAAGATGATGTTCGAGGTCTATGCCAGCGATCGGGTGAAGATGAAGAAGGAAAGCTGGCACGTCAGATTTTCAAATGTTTCACCCAAAGGAGAAGCATATAGGAATTTGATTTGGAACACAACCGCCACTTTGCCCATAGGCCTAAACAGTAAAAAATGGCAAAATCCATCTAGCGCCGATATCCCTTTACTTACCGGGGAGAGGGATTGAGGGTGAGGGTTCATAACAATTCCTCTCCCGAAACTCTTTGTAATAACAGTGCACAAGGAGTTAGCCGAGGTGTGGAAGCAGATATCGAAGAAAATGATCTGGTTGTATTATCTAGTGATATGACAAGTTCGAAATGAATACTCTCGGTCGGTATTTTCCCGAAATGGCGCTTACCCTAGTAGAGGTTGGTAAGAAAGGAATTAATTTGATCAATATGATTTGCCATAAAGTCTCTCGTCGAAAACAAGCATCTACTCAAAAACGTGAAAAGAAATAAATTTGACTAAGGATTTCTTATTAGCTCGACGGTACTATTTCTACGCCGTTCGATTGCGGGAACTTAGGAGCAAGCTGTGACGTTTACTGAATAAGGTAAGTGTTTACCTGTATTTATTGTGTGATGGAGGATTCAGACCATGACTGAGAAACCGAAACAATGGAATACCCGCTCTCGAATACTTGTAATTGTTGGAGCCATCTTGCTGCTAGTTGTCGCCGCTGTACTGATCGTCCAGGTCCTTATTCCCGACGCGCCAGATGGCGAAACGCATCCACCATTGGTTGACACCTCCGCCACACCACAAGGAAGCGAGACCACTATGGATAATGGTGAACCCCACCTGACCATCCAACTCAGTGAAGGTCAAGCCCAGCCACAAATGGTCGAACCGGTTCCAACAGCGATTGGAGAGCCGCTTTCTGATCAGGAGATACAGCGAATCCTCGATCGACTACCAGCACTTCTAGTTGAACCGGAAGACCAGGTTGATTTCAGGCTCCCGGAAGAACCACTGCCACCACCTCGCACAGGCGAAACCATCGATGAAGTTTTTCCGCCACCAGAACAGATCGAACCCGTACAAGTTGATACCGGACCCTTGCAAGTGCTTCGCTACGCACCTGAGGGCGAGATTCCACTAGCGCCATTCATCAGCGTAACCTTTAACCAGCCGATGGTGCCACTGACAACAATTGAAGATCTTTCTTTAGAAGATGTGCCTATCATTCTAGAACCCGACCTCCCAGGAATCTGGCGCTGGATCGGCACCAAGACACTCACCTTTCAGTATGATTCCACAGAAATTGACCGATTGCCGAAAGCCACAGAGTATCGGGTTACCGTTCCGGCAGGTACAAAATCCGCTACAGGGGGCACTCTTGATGAGAGCGTTAGTTGGTCATTCAGCACTCCCCCTCCAAAGCTGATTAACCATTACCCCTCATATGGACCGCAGCCACGGGATCCCATCATCTTCATCGCGTTCGACCAACGCATTGATCCAGAGGCTGTGCTTTCTACCATTGAAATGACGGCCGATGGAAGACCTGTAAGCATCATGTTGGCCTCAGAGGAAGAAATCGAGGCGGATAAAAGAGTGAGTCGAATGGTTGGTTACACAGGTGAAGGGCGTTGGCTCGCTTTCCGTACAAAAGAATTACTTCCAGCTGATGCATCCATCGCAGTCGAAATTGGCCCAGGAACGCCCTCCGCCGAAGGGCCCTTAGTCACTAAAGAAATTCAGCGTTTCGATTTCCGAACCTACGCCCCACTGCGTATTGATGATCACGGCTGTTCATGGTATGCCGACAGATGTCCACCTTTAACGCCTTTCTACATCAACTTCAACAATCCACTTGACGTCAATGCTTACGACGACTCAATGTTGACAATCAGCCCTACCCTAGCCGGAGCCTCAATCAACATTTACGGGAACACTATAACCATCCGTGGTGCAACTGAGGGAAGTACGAATTATCGGGTTACCGTCGATAAGGATATCCAGGATATCTTTGGGCAGAAGCTCGGCAGAGATGAACGGTTGACATTCCGCGTTGGCACTGCTGAGCCCTTCCTGACCGGACCCGACAAAATTTTGGTCACTCTGGATCCATCAGCTACAAAGCCCATTTTTTCTGTCTACTCACTCAATTACAACAAGCTGGATGTAAAGATCTACAGTGTGCAACCCTCAGATTGGCCTGCATACAGAGAATATCTGATTCAATTCCATCGCCAGAATCCACCGCCGAAGCCACCTGGCCAACTTGTCTTGGACGAGACGATGCGCCTGGAAGCTCCCACGGATTCTTTATATGAGGTAGGCATCGATTTAAGTGACGTCATGGACGGCGACTTTGGTCACTTCATTGTTGTCGTCGAACCCACCCGTGGGCTGCTCGACTTGGATTCCGATCGATATTGGCCTACCGTTCAAGCATGGGTGCAAGTAACTCAGATTGGCATTGATGCCTTTTCCGATCATAGTGAAATTGTCGTATGGACCAACGCCCTAAAGGATGGGACGCCATTATCTGGGATTTCCATAGAAGGCGAACCACCGAATTTGAACTACACGACCGGACAAGACGGAAC